>JADMIO011507068.1_pt1 | contig 33677 bp, 32 predicted proteins | sample 8958161 | NCBI WGS metagenome assembly JADMIO01 (sample SAMN16585339, study PRJNA669376) | soil metagenome | isolation source: Crop rotation soil | place: USA: Cullars Rotation, Alabama | collected 2011 | reverse complement strand
CGACTTCAAGTCACGTGAATTCCAAGCTTCGGATCCCACTGTGCTGGAAAGGGCGTTCTCGAGTCGCGGTGCCCGGCCCGGCTCGAGCCAGGCGATCGTGCCGGGCCAGTAGGGGCTGTGCTCCGCGGTGTCTCGGATGAAGCCCGCCTCGACGTACCAGTTGCCGGTGTTCCACAGTCGCCCGCCGGAGAGCGTGCTCCACTCGGCTGGGTCGTCGCCCGGCAGCGGGCCCGCGCGGTGGGTGTGGCCGAACAGGACGTGCTCGGCATCCGGCGCGACCGCATCGGCCACCCGGCTCATCGCGATCAGCCCGGCGCGACGCAGCTCCTCGCCGGTCAGCGTCGGGCTGAACGGGCCGATCTTGAGGCGGTTGAGCGCGGCGACGGCGGCCGGGATCGTGACGCGGCCGATCAGCACGCGGCCGACGCGACCGTCGCCAGTCGCCCGGCGCCAGACCGTGCGCGACAGCTTCGCCCCGCGCGACAGCGAGGCGCCGGTGGCGCCCTCCGCCAGCGCGGAGTGGAAGCCGTAGATCGGCGCCACCACGGCCTCGAAGTCGTCGGCGCTGTGGCAGTCCGGGCCCCGGCCGCTGAGTCGTGCCACGGCAGAGGCCGCGATCGACTCCACCCGCGGCACGGTGAGGAACACGTCGAGGTAGTGGCCGTGGGTCGCGTAGACCCCGCCCTCCAGGCGCAGGCCCGGGTAGGCGAGCGTCAGCCGGCTGCTCGGCAGCCAGGAGGCGAGCACGCCGGCCGGGCCATCGGCCTCCCCGGGCGACACCGGCCACTCGTTCTCGGGCAGCAGCGCGCGCCCTGCGAGCCGCTCGCGCGCGAGCCAGGTCTGGCCGAGCTGATGGTCGTGGTTTCCGGGTACGAGCGTCACCCACTTGCCCGCCAGCGCGGGGGCGAGCCGTTCGAACAGCGGCCGCACCTCGTGCAGCAGCGCGGCGATCGGCCGCTCGCGCAGCTCGAGCGTGTCGCCGAGCAACACGACCCGGTCGGCGGGCTCGAGCGCGGCGGCCAGCCGCTCCGCCGCGCCCGGCCGGCGCAGCACGTCGGAGCCGTTCAGGGCACCGAGGTGGAGGTCGGAGATGACGGCGGTGGCCACGCGCGGGATGGTGGCAGCCGGTGGCTAATCTCCGACACGGTGCCGACCTTCTGTCGCCACAACCGGTTCTTCGCCGACTGCCCGATCTGCTCGAAGGGCACGATCCTCGACCCGGCCCAGCAGGCATCGCGACGCAAGCCGGCGCCGGCCCGGTCTGGCTCGCGGCGCGGGCCCAGGTCGGCCGCCGCCGTCGCGCACACCTCCCGCGGTCCGTTCGTCGCCGCGGGCCCCTACGACGGCGCCGAGGTGCGGCTCGAGCGCGTGCCCGGCGGGCTGCGACTGGCGTCGTGGCGGGGCGGCCAGATCGAGCGCGTCGCCCCCGTGCTCGCCGCCGCCGACCTGCCCGGCTTGCTCGCGGAGGCCGCCACGGAGGGGCTGCTGCCGCTCGGCGACGTCGGCGCGGCGCCCCCGCCGCGAGCCCCCGGCGCGAGCGCCGGACGGACGGGCGAGCTGCGCGACGAGCTGCGCGTGGAGGCGCTCGAGGGCGACCGCGTGCGCGTGGCGCGCTGGATCATGCGCCCCAACCGCGGCTGGGAGCTCCAGGAGGCGCCGGTGATGCTGCCGCCGAAGCGGTTCGCCGAGGCGTTCGCGTCAGGCGGTCCGGGCGAGTAGCGACTATGCAGATGTGCCCCTTCGTCTCGTAACCGGTCCGGCCAACGCCGCCAAGGCGGGCGAGGTCCTGGGCGGGCTGCGCGCCCGCGTCGCTGACGAGCCGATCCTGGTCGTCCCGGCGTTCCAGGACGTCGAGCACGCCCAGCGCGAGCTGGCCCAGCGCGGCGCGGTGTTCGGTGTCAGCGTCCTGCGCTTCGACTGGCTGTTCCGCGAGATCGGCCGCCGCACCGGCCACTCCGAGCGGGTCGCCTCGGACGTACAGCGCGAGCTCGTCGTGGAGGAGGCCGTGCGCAGGGCGCGGCTCGAGCTGCTGGCCGAGTCGGCGACCCAGCCCGGCTTCGTGCGCGCCGCCGCCGGATTCGTCGCCGAGCTGGAGCGGTCGATGGTCGAGCCGGCCCGCTTCACCCAGGCGCTGCGGGCCTGGGCCGGGGAGGGGCCGCGGAGCGCTTACGCGGAGGAGATCGCTGCGATCTACCGCGGCTACCGCGACGGGCTCGAGGCGGCCGGGCTCGCCGACGCGGAGCTGTTCGCCTGGCACGCGCTCGACGCCCTGCGCCGCGATCCCGCGAGCTGGGGCGCGACACCCGTGTTCGTCTACGGCTTCGACGACTTCGACCCGCTCCAGCTCGACGCTCTCGACACGCTCGCCAACCGCTGCGGCGTGGATGTGGTCGCCTCGCTCCCGTTCGAGCGCGGGCGCGCGGCCTTCAAGAGCGTGGCCACCGTGCACCAGCAACTGCTCGAGCTGGGCGCGGGCGAGACCGTGCTGGCTCCGCTCGACGACCATTACGCACCCGAGGCGCGCGCCGCCCTGCACCACGTCGAGCGCAGCCTGTTCGAGGACGAGGCCGACACGGTCGACGCCGGCTCCGCGATCGAGTTCCATTCCGCGGCCGGCCAGCGCGCCGAGATCGAGCTCGCCGGAGCGCGCCTGCTCGACCTGCTGCGCGACGGCGTCGAGCCGGGCGACATCGCCGTCGTGCTGCGCCGCCCCGACGACTACTCGTCGCTGCTCGAGCAGGTCTTCGGCGCGTACGACATCCCGTTCTCGATCGACCGCTCGGTGCCGCTCGGGCACACCGGGCTGGGCAGAGGGCTGCTGGCGCTGGTGCAGTGCGCGGTCGACCCGGACGCGTCGGCCGACGATCTGCTCGCCTGGCTGCGCACGCCTGGGCTGCTGCGCCAGCCGGGACTTGCCGACCGGCTCGAGGCGCAGGTGCGCCGCGACGGAACCCACGGCGCCGCGGACGCGCGCGCGACCTGGGAGCGCGAGCACTGGAAGCTGGAGGAACTCGATCGCCTGCACCAGGCGGGCGGGGGCGCCGCGTTGGTGGCCGAGCTGGAGCGTCAGCTGGAACGGCTGTTCGTCGCCCCCTACCGTCGCCAGGCGGCGATCCTGAGCGGGCCCGAGCTCGACGACCCGCGCGTCTACGTGGCCGCCCACGACGCCCTCGGCCAGCTCAGGGCCGTCGTGGAGGCCGACCCGCGCACCCGGCTCGAGCCCGGCCGCGTGCTGTCGGTGCTGCGCGAGCTGCGCGTGCACCTGGGCGAGCCGCCCCAGCCGGATCGTGTGCAGGTCGGCAAGCCCGAGGCGATCCGGGCGCGGCGCTTCCACGCCGTCTTCGTGTGTGGCCTCGAGGAGGGCGAGTTCCCCACCGGCGCGGTGCCCGAGCCGTTCCTGCCCGACGAGGACCGTCGCGCGATCGCGCGGGCCAGCGGCCTGCGCCTGCCCGTCCGCGAGGATCGGCTCGACCGCGAGCGCTACCTGTTCTACCTCTGCTGTTCGCGCGCAGAGCGGCTGCTGGTGCTGTCCTCGCGCTCGAGCGACGAGGAGGGCAACCCGCAGTCGCCGTCCTTCTTCGTCGAGGACGTGCGCGACCTGCTGGCTCCCGGCGCCGCCCAGTCAACGCGCTCGCTATCGGAGGTGACCTGGGCGCCGGCCGACGCGCCGACCGCGGCGGAGCTCGAGCGCGCGCTGGCCGCCACAGGCACGCCGCGGAGCGAGACACCCCCGGCCCGGCTCAGCGCGGACGCGGTGCTGGAGCGGCTGGCAGCCCGCGACGCGGTCTCCGCGAGCGCGCTCGAGAACTTCGCCGACTGCCCGGTCAAGTGGCTCGTGCGGAACGTCCTGCGCCCCGACGAGCTCGTGCCCGACCCCGAGGGGATGGTGCGCGGGCGCTACGCCCACGCGGTGCTCCAGGCGACGTTCGCCGGCCTGCGCGCAGAGACCGGCGAGCGCCGCGTCACGCCGGCCAACCTGCCGGTCGCCGAGCGTCTGTTGCTCGAGGAGCTGCGCAACCAGCAGTCCGAGTTCCAGCTGTCGCCGAAGCAGACGCGCGTCAAGGCGGCGGCGCGCCGGCTCGAGTTCGACCTCGTCCGCTTCCTGCGGCGCGAGGCCGAGCGCGACGGCGGCTTCGAGCCGGAGCACCTCGAGCTGCCGTTCGGCGTAGACGACGCCGGCGAGCCCGTCGAGATCGCGCCCGGGCTGAGGGTGCGCGGGCGGATCGACCGTGTCGACACCAGCGACGGCATGGCGCTGGTGATCGACTACAAGAGCGGCAAGCGGGTGGACTCGTACAAGGTCGGCTCGTGGGAGACCGAGAATCGCTTCCAGGCCGCGCTCTACATGCTGGTCGTCGAGCGCCTGCTCGGGGTGCGCGCCGCCGGTGGCGTGTACGTGCCGCTGGGCCGGTCCGACACGCCGCGCGGGATGGTCGCCGAGGACGTCCCCGAGCTCGGCTCGGACTTCAAGGACAACGACCGGCTGCCGCCCGGGGAGTTCCGGGCCAAGCTCGAGTGGGCGCTCGGGCGGGTGCGCGACGCCGACGACCGCATGCGCCGCGGTGAGCTCGGCTGCAACCCCGACGCCTGCGCCTGGAACGGCGGGTGCTCGTACCCGTCGATCTGCAGGTGCGAGGGATGAGCGGCCTCACCGAGCAGCAGGAACGGGCGGTCGCACGTCGCGACGGCTCGCTGATGGTCCGGGCGGGCGCCGGCACGGGCAAGACGACCGTGCTGGTGGAGCGCTTCGTCCGCGCGGTCACCGAGGACGGCGTGCCCGTCGAGTCGATCCTCGCGATCACGTTCACGGATAAGGCGGCCGCGGAGATGCGCACCCGCGTGCGCAGGCGCTTCGTCGAGCTCGGCCGGCGGGCCGACGCCCGCGCCGCCGAGGGCGCCTGGATCTCGACCATCCACGGGTTCTGCGCGCGGGTGCTGCGCGCACACGCGCTCAGCGCCGGCATCGACCCGGACTTCCGCGTGCTCGGGGAGCTCGAGTCCGAGCGCATCGCCGCGGACGCATTCGACGGCGCCCTGGGAGCGTTCATGGAGGGCGAACCCGAGCGCCTCGAGCTGGTCGCCGCCTACACCCCGGACGGGCTCGGCGACATGGTTCGGACGGCGTACTCGCGCCTGCGCAGCCGTGGGGCGCGCCAGCCGCGGCTCGACCCGCTCCCGGCCCCGCGGGTCGGCGGCCAGCGCGAGCGGCTCGAGGCGGCGGCAGGCGCCGCGCTGCGCGAACTAGGCGCGGCCGCCGGCGGCGTGAGCGTGACCCGGGCGATCGAGCGGGTCGAGCGCTGCGCCGCGCTGCTGGAGCGCGTGCCCGCGGGTGAGCTCGCCGAGCCGGGCGAGCTCGGCAAGCTCTCGTTCAGCGGGAACGCCAAGGCGCTCTGCACCGCTCCGTGCGTCGAGTACGGGGACGCGCTGGGTGAATACGCCGCGCTCTGCAGCGAGTACAAGGAGTTCCGCGACCACGGCATGCTGCGCGTGCTGCTCGAGCTCTACGGCGAGCGCTACGGGCGCGGCAAGCGCGCGCGGTCGGCGCTCGACTTCGAGGACCTCGAGCTGCTCACGCGCGACCTGCTGGCCGAGCACGAGGGCCTGCGCCAGCAGTACGCCGAGCGGTTCGTGCACGTGCTCGTGGACGAGTTTCAGGACACCAACCCGCTCCAGAACGAGCTGATCGAGCAGCTCGACCGCGACAACCTGTTCCGCGTCGGCGACGAGAACCAGTCGATCTACGGCTTCCGCAATGCCGACGTCGAGGTTTTCCGCGGACACTGGGCGGAGGCCGCCGCGGCCGGCCGCGCCGAGAGCATCACGATCAACTTCCGCAGCCGCGGCGAGGTGCTCGAGGCGATCGACCGCTGCTTCAGCTCGATCTGGCCGGACAGCTTCGAGCCGCTCGAGGAGGCGCCCGGCGCACGCGCCGAGGCGCCGCGGCTATCGCCCTGCGTGGAGCTGCTCGTCACCGACCGCGAGAAGCGCCGCTGGGACGGGGCGCTCGCGGGGGAGGATCCGTTCGGCCCCGCCATGCGCGCCGCCACGCCCTGGCGGGCCGCTGAGGCGCGCCTGCTCGCCAAGCGCGTGCACGAGCTGCACGAGCAGGGCGGCTGGGAGTGGCGCGACATCGTGATGCTGTTCCGCGCCACCACCCACATGGGCTTCTACGAGCGCGCGCTCGAGGAGCGCGGGATCCAGACCCATGTGGTCGGCGGCAGGGGCTACTGGGCCCAGCAGCAGGTGGCGGACCTGCGCCATTGGCTCGCCGCGCTCGCCAACCCGCTCGACGAGCTGGCCGTGTACAGCGTGCTGGCGTCGCCGCTGACCGGGCTCTCACTCGACGCGGTGGCGCTGATCGGGATGGAGTCGCAGCGGTCCGGCCGCGACCCGTGGTGGCTGGTGCGGACGCTGGACGAGCTCGACGACCTGCTGCCGCCGGCCGACGGCCGCCGCGTCGCGGCGTTCGTGGAGCTGTTCGAGGGGGAGCGGCGGATGGCGTCGCAGGTCTCGCTCGAGACGCTGATCGACCGCGCCGTCACCCGCACCGGCTACGACCGCTACATCCTCGGGCTCGACGGCGGCCGTCGGCGCATGGCCAACGTGCGCAAGCTGATGCGCATGGCGCGCGAGTTCGAGGCCGACGAGGGCCGTGACCTGCGCGGCTTCATAGACACGCTCGCCGAGCTGGACGAGGCCCAGTCGCGTGAGGGCGAGGCACCGCTCGAGGCCGAGGCGCTCGACGCGGTCCGGCTGATGACCGTGCACCGCGCCAAGGGGCTCGAGTTCCCGGTCGTGTGCGTGGCCGACCTCGGCAAGGACGGCCGCGAGGACTACGGCCGCCTGCGCATCTCCGACGACGGGATGACCGGCCTGAGGCTGACCGACCTGAGCGGGGCGACCCTCGACAGCGCCCGGCTCGCCGAGATCAAGGCGCGCCAGAAGCAGCTCGGGGAGCAGGAGGAGCGGCGCATCTTCTACGTCGCCGTCACGCGCGCCCAGGAGCATCTCGTGCTGAGCGGGGCGACCGACCTCGAGAAGCGCCCCGAGCCCGAGGACATGCGCGAGCCGATGCGCTGGCTGATGCGCGGCTTCCCGGGCCCCGGCGTCGCCGTGACCGAGCTGACCCCGGCGAACGTGGACGAGCTGCTCCCCGACGGCGACCGCGCCCCCGTGCCGGCGGAGCCGGAGCCCGCCGGCGGCAACGCGCAGCCCGAGCTCGGCCTGGGGACCCTCCCCGCGCCGCGCGCGCTGCCGGTCTCGCGCCTCTCCTACAGCGGGCTCGAGGCCTACCGGCGCTGCTCCTACCGCTTCTACCTGGAGCGGGCGCTGCGCCTGCCGCGGGCGGAGTCGCCGGCGGCTCCCGGCGACCTGCCCGAGAGCGGGCTCGGCGCGCTGCTGCGCGGCAGCCTGGTGCACGAGCTGCTCGAGCGGCTCGACTTCGAGCGGCCAGCCGTCGCCGGCGAGGCGGAGGTCGAGGAGCTCGTCGAGTCCCACGGGGCCACCGCGACGCCGGAGGAGATCGCCGACCTGCGCGGCATGGTCGAGCGCTTCGCCGGCTCGGAGCTGTTCGCGCGCCTCGCGCGTGCCGAGCGCGTGCGCACGGAGCTTCCGTTCGCCTTCACGCTGTCGCCGCCGGGGGCTGGCGGACGCAGCCTGCTCGTCAACGGCGTGGTGGACGTGCACGCGGCCGAGCCCGACCGGCTGCTCGTGGTCGACTACAAGAGCGACGCCCTGGACGGCCGCGACCCGGTCGAGCTGACCGCCGCGGCCTACTCGACGCAGCGCCTCGTATACGCGCTCGCGGGGCTCCGCAGCGGCGCGGAGCGGGTCGAGGTCACCCACTGCTTCCTCGAGCAGCCCGAGCGCCTGGCCGTGGCGGTGTACGAGGTCGGGGAGGCGGACCGGCTCGAGGACGAGCTGCTCGGCCTCGCGGCCGGTGTGGTGGACGGCCGCTTCGAGCCGGCTGCCGAGCCGCACCGGGAGCTGTGCGGGGACTGCCCCGGGAGGGCGGCGCTGTGCTCCTGGGACGAGCAGCACACCCTCCGCAGCAGCTGATCCCCCGTTCCGTCAGGTCCCGCACCTACTCTGGCGCTGACCGTTGTGCAACCACCGAAGGAGAGCGAGGGCAAAATGCCTCTCTGCTTCATCGAGCCACAGGAAGCGATCAGGGTCGTCGCCGAGAGCGTCGGCCGCGAAGCACGCCGCCAGCTGCTCGGCGAAGTTGTGCGCGCCTGGGTGGACGAGATTCCCGAGGACGAGTTGCTCGTGCACTACGCCAAGGCCGTCGAGGAGCTCGACGACGACGACCTGTCGATTCTCGCTGCCTGGCACGCGTCGCTCGAGGTCGGTCAGCCGATCGCCAACAAGGAGTTCCTGCTGGGCGCCTTCAGCGGGCTCGGCGAGCACCGGCGTGAGGCACTGCGGATCGCCGCCGGGTTCAAGGGCGAGGACGCCTTCGAGGCCGGGGTGAGCGAAGAGCAGGCGCTCGACACGGTGCTGCCGTGGCTGTCGCAGGCCCGGCTGATAGAGCTCGCCGCGGAGGCAGTGGAGCTCTATTGCTGGGATCGCATGGGCAGCGACAACTAGCCGCGCGCATAGCGTCGCCTGGCGGCGTCCTCGGTCGCTCGCGTGCGCTTGCACACGTCGCTCCCTGCGTCCTTGGCAGGCTCGCTCTGCGCGCGGCTAGCTTGGCGCTGTTCCTAGCTCTGATTGTCGCCCTAGCGGGCTGCGCCGACTCGGTGAACGATGCCGCTCCCGCGGGCACACGCGTCCACGCCCGCGTCACGCGCCACCCCGACGGCGACACGCTCTGGCTGGCGGGCATCGGCAAGGTTCGCCTGATCGGGATCGACACTCCCGAGGTGTTCGGGCGGGCCGAGTGCTACGGCCGCCAGGCCTCGGCTTTCGTCAGGCGGCTGCTGCCGATCGGGGCGCGCGTGAGCTACTCGCTCGGCGTCGAGGGTCGTGACCGCTACGGCAGGGCGCTCGTCTACCTCTACGCCGGCGACGGGCGCTTCGTGAACCTCCTCCTGGTCAGGCGCGGCTATGCGCACCCGCTCACGATTCCGCCCAACGATCGCTTCGCCGGCCGTTTCGTCGAGGCCGCTCGCCGCGCCCGGGCGCGGCGCGTGGGGCTGTGGGCGCGCGGGGCCTGCGTATAGTCGCGCCCCGTGCTGCGCCACGTCACGAGTCCCGACGGCGTCTCGATCGCCTGCCAGGTCGAGGGGGACGGGCCGCCGCTGGTGATGGTGCACGGGGCTTCCGCCGGCCGCTGGGGCTGGGACCTGGTCCGGCCGCACCTCCAGGACCGCTTCACGGTCTGGGCGCTCGACCGGCGCGGGCGCGGTGACTCCGGCGACGCCGACGGCGACTCCTACTCCGCCGAGGCCGAGTTCGAGGACGTCGCCGCCGTGCTGCGCGAGGCGGGACCCGACGCCCTGCTCTGCGGCCACTCCTACGGCGGCCTCGTCGCGGCCGGGGCCGCCACGCGCATCGACCGCCTGCCGCGCGTCGTCCTCTACGAGGGGCCGATGGGGGGCGTCTGGGTCGACGAGGCCTGGATCGCTCGCTTCGAGGCCCACCTGGAGGCGGACGACCGGGAGCCCGCCCTGCGCGCGCTGCTCACCGACGTGGGCGGCTACACCGACGAGCAGATCGACGCGATGGCCGGGACGCCGGCATGGGAGGCCCGCCTAGCCGCCTGCTCCACCGTCCCGCGCGAGTTTCGCGCCGAGCGCGACTTTCGCTTCGAAGACCTGCGCCTGGGCGACCTGCGCGCGCCCGCGCTGCTGCTGGTCGGCACGGAGAGCCCCGGCTGGGCGCACCACTCCACCGCCGCCTACGCCGAGGCGATCCCCGACGCGCGCGTCAGCACGCTCGAGGGCCAGGGCCATGGCGCGGCGGCGAGTGCCCCCGAGCTGGTCGCGGCCGAGCTGCTCGCCTTCCTGGCGGGCTAGGGCAGCACGGTCCTCGGCGGGACCTGCTCGGTCTGGCGCGAGACGCGCCAGGAGGCGAGCTGGGGGTCGAGGAAGTACGGCGGCTCGCGGTACTTGAGCAGCCGGTTGTAGGTGTAGTTCTTGATGTAGCCGGTGCCGCCGCTCGTGCCGACCGGGCCGCGGAAGTACTGCGCGATCGCCCCGTCCACGTTCAGGTTCCCGAGCGAGTTCCCGCAGGCCCAGTTGTCGACGATGAACGAGTGGTTGAGGGCCAGGATCGCCGCGTCGATGTCGATGTTGGAGATCGACCCGGTCCCGTTGGTGCCGTTGCTGCAGGGGTGGTACACCCGCACGAAGTTGTTGGCGATCAGCCCGAGCAGCAGGTCGCTGCTGCCGCGCGTCAGGTTGCCGTCGATGACCACGTCGTTGGCGGCGCCGATCGTCAGGTTGGCGCCGTAGGAGCCGTGCACGTAGACGTTGCCGCATCCGTTGCCCTCGGTGTAGTCGGGCGTGCGGTCGTAGCCGGCGGTGCAGGCCGTGTTGTCCACGTAGATGACGCCGTTGGAGGGCAGGGCAACCGTCTGCACACCCCCGCTCAGGTTGGCGTTCGTCACGGTCATGCTCGTGCCGTTCAGAGTGATCTTGGTCTTGCCCGTGTAGCGGTACGCCGGCAGCGCGATGTTCTTGAGCTCCTGGTTGGAGGGCGGCATCGCCAGCTCGCCGGCCGGGAAGATCTGCGTCCCGACGATGTTCGGGTCGGCGTTGCAGCCGCCCGCGTCGACGTAGGGCGTCGGCCCGTTGAACTCGATCCGGTCACTCGAGCGCTCGCCGAACTGCGTATTGCCGCAGATCATGGCGTTGTCGTTGGTGTGGAACGGGCCCAGCACCTTGTCGTTGTCGGCGAACTGGATCTCCGTGCAGCTGCCGCTGCGTTGGTTGCGGTACTTGGCGCAGTTGTCGGTCGCCCAGGCCGGATCGCTGTAGGCAGCCGGGTCGAGCGTCTCGAAGTGCGTGAAGTAGATGAAGTCGAGGAAGTTCTGACGCCGCAGCGTCGCCAGGATCGTGCGCGTCTCGTCGCGCGAGCGTCCCGTGATCCGCAGCTGCAGGTTCCCTTCCGGGTTGATCATCGAGTACTGGTCGGTGGTCAAGCAGGACGAGTAGCCGGTCGCCGGGATCAGCTCGATGCCGTACTTGGACTGCTCGCCGGTGACGTTGCGCCACTTGAAGGCGCCGGTGGTCCACTGCTGGTTGACAGGAGCCACCTCGGTGGCGTTCGGTGCCGGCGGGTTGTCGCACTTGAGGTAGTACGTGTTGTCGCGCCCGAGCGCGTTCATGTACCACTGGAGTCCAGACTCCGCCGCGGCATAGGCCTGCTTGGAGTCGACGTCGTCGCGCGACTGCCTGATGTCCGGGTCGACCGCGGTGAACGCCGCCATCACCAGCAGGCCGCCGACCATCAGCACGCCCATCAGCGTGACGGTGGTGAACCCGGCCTCGGCCTTGAGCCGCTTGAGTCGGTTCACAAGCACGCCGGTCCCTCCGTTGGCTTAGTCGGGTCAGCCAGGCGGACGTAGACGTCGCTGGCGAAGGTGGTCGCATCCTTGACGTCGGTCGTGCGCTCGACCTTGCGGATCGGGAGCGTCGCGAACGCGACGTTGATCATCACGACCTGCGCCGTAGTGGTCGCCGTGAGCGGCGTCGTGAGCTGTTGCAGCGCACCCGTCGTGGTCGCGGGCGCATATCGGTAGTAGCGGAAGATGGGCCGCGGGACCATCGTGCTGCCGACCTTCTCGTCGGCCTGCGCGACCGGCCGCAGCAGCTCCTTCGAGGTCGTCGGCGAGGCCGGGAAGGTCAGCGCCGGGTAGGTGCCGGTGCCGGTGTAGACGTCCTCGTAGAGACGCTTCTCGCTCGCCACGTAGCGCAGGGCCCGCTTCTGGGCGGAGTTCGGGTTCGAGCTCAGGTTCGTGTAGAAGGTGACCGAGCTGTCGTCGCCGGCGAGGATCGGCGTGTCGTCGGCGAGGCAGACCTCCGAGCGCAGCTGGCGCGTGACCAGCTCCATCGTCAGGCGGCCGCGCTGGACCGCCTCCTGGCGGTCGGAGACCCGTGCGGTGCTGGCGACCGTGCGGTCGAGCAGCATGAAGGCCGCCATCAGCACGACCATGCCGATCACGATCGCGGTGAGGAGCTCGGGGAGCGTGAATCCCGACTCGTCGGAGTTCAGCTGGCGCAGGCGGCGGCGCATCAGTAGCACAGGGAGGCCGGGTTCGCTGTCGTGGCGGTGGTCGGCGTGGTGATCGTGATCTGCTGGTTGGGCGGGGCGGGCACCGTGGTCAGCGCCTGGTCGGCCGGGTTGGTCGGACTGGTCCCCGCCGTGGTGGTCGTCGTGTAGCGGCGGTCGATCGTGGTCGCGGCTGGCGTTGTGGTGCCCGTCGTGCCGGACGTGCGGCCGCGCGTGGCGGCGCAGATGCGATACCTGCCGTAGGGGAGCGCCAGGTCGAAGACGACCGTCGCATTCGAGGACGTCGCCCGGTCGGCCGGCTGGAGCTCGTAGACCGGGCTCACGCAGCCGGTGTCGAGCGAGGTCACGCGCACCTGCGTGCGGAACCACGACGGCACGCCGGAGGGGGACCCCGTCGCCTGCCGCGTCACGTTCACGCGCAGCGTCGGCATCTCGACGCTGAGCGTGCGCGGGTTGTCGCCAGGGCTGAGCGCCGTGAAGCCGCGCGGCGCCCCCGGGACGAAGTAGTTGGCGTTGTAGGTGCTCGGGTCGTTGGCCGCGCACTGCCCGGCATAGACGCCGACGCCGTCGAGGTACGGGTAGAGCCCCGCGCCGTCGACGGTGGCGTTGCGCCCGGCGGTGCGGGTGAAGGTCTTCGAGCCGCCCGGCAGGTTCGCGTTCTTGACGGTGATCTGGTCCCACAGCATCGACGTGGTGAAGGTCTGGCTGGCGGGCTGCACGAAGCTCGCGCGCACGGTGGCGGGCGTGTCGACCTGCATCGCGTTGTAGCTCGCGCGGCCCGGGTAGACGGTGATCGCGTCGGTCGCGGGGTTGCTGTCGATCGTCACCTTGCCGCTGACCGAGATCGTGTAGCTGCCGGCCGGGATGTAGCCGAACACGGCGCACCCGAGCGCGTTGGTGGTCGCGCTCTGGGTGGACGCGCCGGACAGGCTCACGCCCACGCTGGGGTACGGGTCGCCGTCGCGGTCGGTGAGCTGGACCGTCGCGGTGCCGTTGGTGTTGCTCAGCTGGCCGGTGCCGGGGGTGAGCAGCCCCGTCTCGGTCTGGGGATTGCTGCCGGTGGCCGGCGAGGTGACCTTGCTGGTCAGCTTGAGGTACTCGGCCTGGGCGTTGGTGGCCGAGCAGTTGATGACGCCGAGCTTGTCGCTGACCCAGTCCGTGCGCGAGACGACCGTGTAGTCGACGCCCCCCACGTTCACCGTGCGCGTCTGGCGAAGGTTGTCGAGCTGCGACAGCGGCATCGAGCGCATCCGCTCGATGTCCTGCTGTGCGAGCGCGGCCTGCTCGGAGCGCGCCTTGTTCTTCGCGCCCGCGCTCTCCGCGCCGTCGATCCCGTTCAGGATCGCCAGCGTCGCGATTGCCAGGACGACCGCGCCGACCATGACCTCGATGAGCACGGAGCCGCGCTCCGCGCGCAGGCGCGCGGAGCCGGCCGCGAAGGCGGCGGCAAGGCGCGCCTGCAGGCGCGCCCGGCCAATGCGCTTGTCCGGGTCCTTTCGCACGCGTCCAGGACCCCCATCGACCGATCGGAGGAGGGGCTTGAGGACGCCGCCCGCCCAGCGGACCAATTCCGCTCTGCGAGCGCGCTCCAGCGTGATTGAATCGCGCTATGACAGCGACGCTTCCGGCCGAGATCCAGCGGGTCTTCGACAGGTTCATCACGACCGAGTTCACGACGATCGACGCGAAGGGGCAGCCGATCGCCTGGCCGCTGACTCCCTACTACCGGCCGGGCGACCCGTGCATCGACGTCACGACCGGCCTCGGCTATCCGAAGAAGGCCAACGACGCGCGCGCGAACCCCAAGGTGGCGGCGCTGTTCTCCGACCCGACCGGGAGCGGCCTCGAGGGCACGCCTCAGGTCCTCGTCCAGGGCATCGCGGACGTCGACGACCGTGACCTCGGCGCGAACGCGACGCGCTACAAGCGCGAGCTGGCCGAGAAGATCCCGGCCGCGGCGGACCAGATGCCGCCGAAGGCCTTCGACCGCATGCTGACCTGGTACTTGACGCGCATCTACATCCATGTGCGTCCGGAGCGCATCTACGTCTGGGAGGACGGGGACGCGAGCCGCGAGCCCAGGCTGTTCGACGCGCACATGGAGGAGGTCCGCTCGGGGCACGACGAGGAGCCCTACATCGAGCCTGCCCCGGCGCAGGGCGGGCAGCCCGTCTGGGACGACCGCATCGACGAGCTGGGAGCCAACTATCCGACGGCCGTGGTCTCGCTCGTCGCGCCGGACGGCTTCCCGTTCTCGGTCCGCTTGCCGGTGGAGGTCGACCGTGCGGCCCGCCGGGTGCGGCTCGGCGGCGGGCCGGTGGGCGTGCCATGGCAGCCCGGGCTGGCGTGCGTCGTCGCCCACGACCACTCGGAGAACTTCAACTGGCAGCGTAACTTCCAGGTGCGCGGCGACCTGGTCGAGGAGGACGGCGCCTGGGCGGTGGTTCCACGCAAGCTGCTGGGCGGCTTCGAGCTACCGCCCACGGGAATGCTCAGCCGGGCGCGCCTGAACATGAAGAAGATGCGGCGCTTCCGCAGGATCGCGAAGCACGAGCTGGCTGCCCGGGGGCGCTGAGCCCGGCTGCGGGCACAAAAAAAGAGACGCGAACTTTGCGCTTGAGGTGCGCGCTCGTTGGCCGAAGCCTACGTGCTGCGCGGCGAGCCTCACAACCTCTGGCTTCGCTCTTTGCGCTCCGTCCGCGTCTCGAGGATCAGTAGACCAGGGGGCCGAATCCGAGTCAAGGGTGCTGGGCGATTTGAACCCGCAACTTGCGGATTTTTGTAAAAACGGGGACCGTATGCTGTCCCGATGAGCGCCACGCCAGAGCAGCGCGATGGCCGCACGGTGCGCGCGGAGCGCACCCGCCAGGCACTTGTCGACTCGCTGCTCGTCCTGCTCGACGAAGGCCACCTCACCCCGACCGCCGCGGAGATCGCGGCGAGGGCCGGGGTCTCGGAGCGCTCGGTGTTCCAGCACTTCCCCGATCGCGAGGCGCTCTTCGAGGCGGTCGCTCGCGAGCAGTACGACCGCGTCATGCCGACGCTGCGCCCGATCGACTCGAGCCTGCCGCTGCCCGAGCGCGTCGAGCAGTTCTCCCTGCAGCGCGGGCGCCTCTACGAGCGCATCGGCGGCGTGCGCCGCGCCGCGCTGCTGATCGAGCACGAGTCGACGTCGGTGGCCGGCTGGCTCTCGACCGCCCGCCGGGCCAAGGCGGCCGAGGCCGAGCGCGTCTTCCGGCGCGAGCTCGACGCCATCCCGGCCGAGGAGCGCGAGCCGCGTCGCGCCGCCCTGAACGCGCACTGCTCCTGGTCGGCCTGGGAGAGCTGGCGCACCCACCAGCGGCTCGGGTTCGCGCGTGCGCGGGCCGCGCTGGCCGCCGGCATCACCGCGCTACTGCGTTAGCGCGGACTCGAGCTCGGGGATCGCCTGGTCGGCGTGCTCGAAGCGCACGGCCGTCATGCCCAGCTCCCGGGCGGCCTCGCAGTTTGCCTCGAGGTCGTCCACGAACAGGCACTGCTCCGCGCGCAGGCCGTCTCCGAGGCGCTCGATCGTCAGCTCGTAGATGCCCCGCTCGGGCTTGCGCATGCCGACGAAGGCCGAGTCCACGACCAGCTCGAAGATCCGGTCGAGCTCGGGCAGCTTGGCCCGCCAGAGCGGCTCCCACTCGCGCACGTTGTTCGTGAGCAGGGCGGTACGCAGGCCCCGGCTGCGCTGCTCGCCGACGAACTCGATCATCGGGGCGTTCGGCTCGATCCGCTCGAAGTAGAGCTCGCGCAGGCGGGTCAGGTCGAAGCCGTCGTCGAGCTGCTCGCGCAGGCGCCTGGCGAACTCCTGCTCGGTGATCTCACCGCGCTCGAGCGCGTACAGCGGATGCTCGCCGTAGCGCTCGCCGGCTGCCTGCATCCCGCGCCCCAGGTCCTCCAGCGAGATCCTCGCCTCCTGCTGGTAGGCGAGGAAACCGGCGGCGAGCGGCGTCGTCAGCACCCCGCCGAAGTCGCTGATCAGCGCACGGATCACGCCGCCACCGGCGGCACGACGCGCACCATCAGCTCGTAGGCCCCGATCCCCTCGCGGCCGTCGAGGCGCCAGCGGAACACCGCGGCGTGCACCTGGATCGCATCCAGCTCGAAGGTCGAGCCCGCGATCACGAGCCCCGAGCCGCGGCGCGCGTACTCCTCGCCAGGAAGCCACAGCTCGAGGCCGGCGCTGCGCTGGCGCCCGCCGGAGTCGTAGACGGTCGAGATGCGCGCGTCCTCGACCTGATGCAGCTCTCCGTCTAGGAAGAGGCCCGCCCGGATCTCCTCGGCGTCGTGACCGGATGCGTCGCGCGGGCGCCGGGCGAGTGCGAGCAGGCCGGTGCCCTCGTCCACCAGCGCGGAGATGCTGCGCACCGCCTGGAGCTCCTCCCAGCGCGGCGCGACGGTCGTGACCGAGAACGTGCCCAGGCAGTCCACCCGCGTCCCGTCGACCTCGCCCGCGACCCGGCAGATGCGCGCCGTCACGCCGTCCAGGTCGACCTCGGCGCCGGCCGGCTCGAGCCGCAGGGAGAGGCGGCCGTCCAGCTCGGCGCGCCAGCCGTCGCCGTCCTGCTCGACCTCGGGGCCCTCCGCGTGGACGCCGGGCTCGCGCCGGTGGAAGAGCAGCGTCCCGCCCGACCGCGCCGTCCCGTACAGCTCGCGATCGGGATCGAAGAACGAAAGGGCGAAGGCCTCCGCGCTCACCGCTCGAGCCGCCTGATCGGCTCGTCGTATTCGGTGGCGCTGCCCTCGACGTCGAACGGCTCCCCGCGGGTCCGGCCGTCCCGTGCCCCGACGATGCGGCGACCGAGGCGGCGAGCGACCAGGCGCCGCACCAGCGCGCGCGACGGCGGGATCAGGAGGACCAGGCCGACGATGTCGGTGAGGAAGCCCGGCGTGATCAAGAACGCGCCGCCGAAGATGACCAGCACGCCGTCGATCAGCTCGCGGTGGGGGACGCGCCCGCCCGCCATCGTCTCGTTGAAGCGGCGCCAGACCGACCGGCCCTGGGCGCGCAGGAGCATCGAGCCGAGCACGGAGTCGGCGGCGAGCAGGGCGATCGTCGGGACCGCTCCGATGGCGTCCCCGACCTTCAGGATCACGTACAGCTCCGCGAGCGGGACGATGATGAACAGCGCCACGAGCGCCAGCAACGGCATAGCGATCTGACCCTACTATCCTCGTTCTCATGCCGACCGTCGACGACGTGCAAGACGCTCTCACGAACGTGATCGACCCCGAGCTGGGGCTCGACTTCGTGGAGCTCGGCCTGATCTACACCGTTGAGATCGAGGGCGCCGACGTGTTCGTGACGTTCTCGCTGACGTCGCCCGGGTGCCCGATCGGACCCCAGGTATCGGAGCAGATCGAGGAGTTCGTGAGCGAGCTCGACGGGGTCAGCGGCGTCTACCCGAAGATGACCTTCACGCCCCCGTGGACGCCGGACATGATGAGCGAGGAAGCCAAGTTCGCTCTGGGCTACTGAGCCTGCGCGTCCTCTTCGACTCCTTCCCGGACGACCCGGCCCTCGACACGGCGGTGTCGCGGGCCACGATGCGGCGCGTCGCGGCCGGCGAGCTGCCCGAGACGCTGCGGCTGGCGCGCCCAGCGCGCGTGGTGGCATTCGCCAAGCGCGACGCACTCGCCCCCGGCTACGCGGACGCGGTGGCGGCAGCCCAGGCGGCCGGTTTCGGCTGGGTGCTCCGGCTTGCAGGCGGGCGCGCCGCCGTGTTCCACGAGGGGACGCTCGAGCTGGCGCACGCGGTGCCCGACCCCGAGCCGCGCCGCGGCATCCACGCCCGCTTCGAGGAGGGCGCGGAGCTGATCACCCGGGCGCTGCGGCGGCTCGGCGTCGACGCGCGCGTGGGGGAGGTGCCGGGCGAGTACTGCCCCGGGCGCTTCAGCGTGAACGCCGAGGGGACGCGCAAGCTGGCCGGCATCGGGCAGCGCGTGATCGCGGGCGGGGCGCACGTCGGCACGGTGATCGTCGCCGAGGACGGCGCATCGGTCCGGCGCGTGCTCGAGCCGGTCTACGAGGCGCTGGCGCTCGACTGGGACCCGGCCACGGTGGGAGCCGTGGAGCTCCCCTGGGACGCGGTCCGCGAGGCGGTGCTGGCGGAGTACGCCGAGCGCTACGAGCTGGTCGAGGACTCCGTCGACGACGAGACGCTTGCCCTCGCCCGGACGCTCGCGGCGGAGCACCGCCCGCCGCTCGAAAAGCTGCAGCAATGAGGTGAGCCCGAAGTGTGGGCCCTCTGTCCCGGGATATAGCCGGGTTTCAGGGCCCACACTCAGCGCGGGGAGCTAGGCCACCGGCGCCGCGGCCCGGCCCGCCGTCTCCACGACCGCGTCGACCAGCTGCGGCCAGACCTCTCGCGGGAGGTCGTGGCCCATGCCCGGGATCGCGATCAGGCGCGCGTCCGGGATCGCAGCCGCGGTGGCGCGGCCGCCGCGGAACGGCACGAGCGGGTCGGCCTGGCCGTGCACGACCGTCGCCGGCAGCTTGAGCGAGCGCAGCTGCTGCGTGCGGTCGCCCGAGGCCAGGATCGCGGCCAGCTGGCGGCCCGTGCCGGCGCTCTGGTGGCCGCGGTCGTAGGTCGCCGCGGCCAGCTCGCGGCCGCGTTCCTCGTCGAACGCGAAGCCGGGCGACCCGATCAGCTTGAACGTCCGCATGAACGACTCGATGTAACCCTCGCGGTCCTGCGGGGCCCGGCGCATCAGCACGCTGAACACGCGCAGCTTCGGCCGTCCCGCGCGCCGGTCGCCCGTCGTGGACATGATCGAGGTCAGCGACAGGACCCGCTCGGGGCGGTTGATCGCCATCGTCTGGGCGATCATCCCTCCCATCGATGCTCCCACGACGTGGGCCGCCTCGATGCCCAGATGATCCATCAGGCCGAACGCGTCGTCGGCCATGTCCGAGAGCAGGTAGGGCGCCTCGACGTGCATGCCGAGCATCGCCCGCCGCAGGTTCGGCACCGGCGCGTCGACCTGAGTCGAGTGGCCGGAGTCGCGGTTGTCGAAGCGGATCACCCAGAACCCGCGCTCGGCGAGCTGCTCGCACAGCTCGAGGTCCCAGTGGATCAGCTGCATCGACAGCCCCATGACGAGCAGCAGCGGCGGGTTCGACGGGTCTCCGATCGTCTCGTATGCGATCTCGATCCCGTTGACGTGTGCCTTCTGCTCGGCCATCGGCGAGAAACCTAGCGCGCCGCAAAGTTGCGGCGCCAGGCGGAGGGGGCCAGCCCGTAGGCGCGCGCGAAGTGCCGCCGAAAGGCCGCGGGGGTGGGGAACCCGACCCGCGCCGCGACGCTCTCGACGGGCTCGTCCGACGACTCGAGCAGGGGCAGCGCGGCGTCGAGGCGGCGGCGCAGCAGCCACGCGCCCGGGCTGACGCCGGTCGCGTCGCGGAAGCGTCGACTGAACTGCCGCGGCGACAGGTGCGCGCGGCGCGCCAGGTCGTCGACGCCGATGCGGTCGGGCAGGCGGGCGAGCGCCCACTCCATCGCCGCGGCGACCGGGTCGTCGGCCGGCCGGGCGGGCACCGGGCGGTCGATGAATTGCGCCTGGCCGCCGTCGCGGTGGGCCGGCACGACCATCCGGCGCGCCACCTGGTTGGCCACCGCGGCCCCGTGGTCGACGCGCACGAGGTGCAGGCACAGGTCGATCCCGGCGGCAGTCCCGGCCGACGTGAGGAGGTCCTCCCCGTCGACGTAGAGCACGTCCGGGGTCACGCGTACGCGCAGGTAGCGGCGGGCGAGCAGGTCTGCGTAGCGCCAGTGCGTCGCCGCTCGGCGGCCGTCGAGCAGGCCGGTCGCGGCCAGCACGAAGGCGCCCGAGCAGATCGAGACGAGCCGCGCTCCGCGCGCGTGCGCGCCGACCAGCGCGCCGACGAGCCGCTGCGAGGGTGTCCCGTATACGTCCGGCGTGCCGGGCAGGACGATCGTGTCGGCGCGCTCGAGCTCGTCGAGGCCGCGCTCCACGGTCAGGCCGAACCCTCCCATCGCGGCGAGCGTCCCGGGGCGCTCGGCGCAGACCGAGAACTCGTACCACGCGTCGACGTCGAGCTCCGGCCGCGGCAGCGCGAAGACCTCGGCGGCCACGCCCAGCTCGAACGGGGCCAGCCCATCGTGCGCGAGCACCGTTACGCGATGGGCCATGTCCGGATCGTAGCGCTCAGTGTCATTTCGGTCACTAGCGCGCCGTGCGTACCCGCGGCAGCCTGTGGCCATGGACGCTCGATCGCACTTCGCCAACCGCCTCGAACACGAGACCGACGTCGCCGACGTGGCCGCCGCGCTGCGCGCGGGCGAGTCCGACTTCGTGCTGCTGGACGCGCGCAGCCGCGCCGCCTACGACGCCGGTCACCTGCCCGGAGCGGTCTCCCTGCACCACTCCGAGATCACAGCCGAGAGCGTGGCCGCGCTGCCCGGCGGCCCGGTCGTCGCCTACTGCTGGGGACCGAGCTGCAACGGCGCGTGCAAAGCGGCGCTGCGGCTGGCCGAGCTGGGCCGGCCGGTCAGGGAGATGCTTGGCGGCTTCGAGTACTGGGCTCGCGACGGGAACCCGGTGGAGTCTTCTTCTTGACCCCGTTCGCCGACGCCGCCGCCTTGCTGCGCTTGCGCGCCTCCTTGAGCAGCTCCGCCAGCGATTCCTCCAGCATCGAGCCGAACTCCTCGATATCGGTCATCGCGTCGTAGTCGCCGAGCAGGCCGAAGTCGACCTTGCCGTTGTAGCTCATGATCGCGACGGCGAGCGCGTGGTTCTCGGGCAGGAACGCGATCGGCACGATCTCGAGCATCTCGCGCCCGAGCAGGTAGAGCGGGAACTGCGGGCCCGGCACGTTGGTGACGATCAGGTTGAACAGCCGGGTCGAGAAGTTGAGCCGCGAGGCCTGCGCCAGCAGCGTCGGCGGGGCGAAGTCGGTCAGCCCCGCGATCACCTCGGCGCCGAGCGCCTGCTTGCTCTGCTTGAGGTTGCCCATCGACTCCTGCACCTGGTGCAGGCGCTCGACCGGGTCCTCCACGTAGACGGGCAGCGGACCGCGCATCGCCGCGATCCGGTTGCCCAGCGCTCCGCGCTCGTCCTTGGCGCGGATCGACACCGGCACCAGCGCGCGCAGCTCAAGGCCCTCGGTGCGAACGCCGCGCGTTCGCAGCCAGCGGCCCAGCGCGCCCGCCACTACGGCCAGCACCGCGTCGTTGACGGTCCCGCCGAGGGCGTCCTTTATCTCCTTGAAGTCGCTCAGCCGGCTCTGCACCCAGCGCACGCGCCGGTGCGGCCCGATCGGGACGTTCAGAGGCACGTCGGGGGCGGGGTTCATCCCCGCCCAGAGGACCTCCCCGAGCCCCTCCGCGGCCTCGCGTGCCTGCTCGAGCGAGCGACCCGGGCTGGTGACTGCCCCGACCGCGCGCCCGGCCAGCGACACCGGTGTGCGCACCAGGCCCTTGATGCCCTCGGCGATCAGGTCTGCGTCCGACGGCGCCGGGGACGGGACCCACTGCTTGCGATCGCCGACCTCGGGCGGGACGGGCTGGAGATCGAACAGCACGGTCGCGATGTCCACGCCCGAGACGCCGTCCACGAGCGCGTGGTGGGTCTTCGAGATGAGGGCGAACTTGCCGCCCTCGAAGCCCTGGATCAGCCAGACCTCCCAGAGCGGCTTGGAGCGGTCGAGGCGCTGGGAGAAGATGCGGCCCGCGAGCTGGCGCAGCTGGTCGTCCGACCCCGGACGCGGCAGCGCGGTGTGGCGCACGTGGTAGTCGATGTTGAAGCTCGGGTCGTCGACCCAGAAGGGACGGCCCATCTCGAAGCGCGGGAAGGCGAGCTTCTGCCGGTAGCGCGGGACGAGGTCCATGCGCGACTCGATGTGCGCCACGAACTCGTCATGCGCCGGCGCGGGACCCTCGAAGATCACGAGCGCGCCGACGTGCATGTGCGACGCCTGCTTCTCCTGATGGAGGAAGGAGGCGTCGATCGCGCTCAGCCGGTCCTTGTGTCCCTGCTTTGCCATGCCGTGAATCTACCCGCCACAATCGCTTCCGTGAAGCTGCTCGGGACGGTCCTGGCGCTGCAGGTGGTGATCGGCGTCGTGCTGGTGGTGCTGGTCGCCACCGACAACCTGCCCTTCGTGGACGACGAGGCCGACGGCGCGCCCGCGCGGGTTGCCCGTCCGACGGCCGACCGCTTCGACTCGGCGGCGGCCTGGAAGCTGCTGCGCGAACAGGTCGAGCTGGGCCCGCGCCCGGCCGGCTCGGAGACCTCGCGGCGGCTCTCCCGACGGCTGCGGCGACTGCTTCCCAACGGACGCTTCGAGCCGGTGCCGGGCGGCCTGCGCAACGTGGTCGGCACGGTGCGCGGCCGCGAGCCGGGCTACATCGTGGTCGGCGCCCACTACGACACGAAGGACATGCCCGGCTTCGTCGGCGCCAACGACGGCGCGTCCGGCACCGCGGTGCTCGTTCAGCTCGCGCGCACGCTGAAGCGGCCGCGGCACACGATCAAGTTCATCCTGTTCGACGGCGAGGAGAGCCCGCGCGGGACGCCGGACTCGAGCTTCGCCCGGCGCGGCCTGCGCGGCGCCAAGGTAGCCGCGCGGCGTTACCGGGCCGCCAGGGCGATGGTGCTGCTCGACTTCGTCGGCGACCGTCGGCTCAGCACGCCGCGCGAGGGATCCTCCGACGCGGACCTGTGGAGCGGCCTGCGCGCGTCGGCCAAGGCGGTGGGGGTCGCCCGGCACTTCCCGGCCGGCGTCCGCGGCTCGATCCTCGACGACCACATCCCCTTCATCCAGCAGGGCGTGCCGGCGATCGACCTGATCGACTTCGACTTCCCGTGCTGGCACCGGCGCTGCGACGACCTGTCGGCCGTCTCGGAACGCAGCCTGGATGTGACCGGGGAGGCCGTGCACCACTTCGTCGCTAGCCTCTGATCCGTGGCGTCCGCCCCCGAAAAGCTGCTGCTCGCGGCCCCGCGCGGCTATTGCGCGGGAGTGGACCGTGCCGTGCAGACGGTCGAGCGCGCACTCACGCTGTACGGGCCGCCCGTCTACGTCCGCAAGGAGATCGTGCACAACAAGCACGTGGTCGAGCAGCTGCGCGAGCGCGGCGCGATCTTCGTCGAGGAGGAGACCGAGGTTCCGCCCGGCGAGACCGTGATCTTCTCGGCGCATGGCGTCGCCCCGAGCGTGCACGCCAACGCCGGGTCGCGCAGCCTCAAGACGATCGACGCCACCTGCCCGCTTGTGACCAAGGTGCACGTGGAGGCGAAGAAGTTCGCCGCCGAGGGCTACACGATCGTGCTGATCGGTCACGAGGGCCACGAGGAGGTCGAGGGCACGATGGGCGAGGCGCCCGACGCCTTCGTCCTTGTCGAGACCGAGGAGGACGTCGACCGGCTCGAGCTGCCGGACCCCGACCGGGTCGCCTACCTCACCCAGACGACCCTGTCGGTCGACGAGACCGACCGCCTCATCCGCCGCCTGCGCGAGCGCTTCCCCAACATCACCGGACCCAAGTCGGATGACATCTGTTACGCCACCACGAACCGCCAGATGGCCGTCCGCCAGATGGCGCGCGAGTGCGACCTCGTGCTGGTGATCGGGTCGCGCAACTCGTCGAACTCGAACCGCCTGGTCGAGGTCGCGCGCGACCACGGCGCGGACTCCTACCTGATCGACAACGAGACCCAGGTGCGCGAGGAGTGGCTCGAGGGCAAGCGCGTGGTCGGCATCAGCTCCGGGGCGAGCGCCCCCGAGGAGCTGGTCCAGCGTCTGGTCGACTTCTTCCGCGGGCGCGGGACCCAGGACGTGTCCGAGTTCGAGGTCGTCCAGGAGGACGTGCGCTTCATGCTTCCCAAGGAGATTCGCCAGGAGCTGGCGGCGCGGGCGTGAACTGCACGCCGTGCAGGCGCAGGCCGGGAGACTCGGCCTCGACCCGCCCTTCGACCTCGTAGAGCCCTGGCTCGACGCCGGCGCCGGACAGGACCGCGTAGGCGGCGCCGCCGCTGAAGCGAAAGCTCGCCGCCGCGCCCGCGTCGGCGGACTCGATCCAGTCGTCGCCGTCGGACCAGTCGCGCACCAGCTCCAGGCGCTCGCGCTCGGCGGGCAGAGCGATGTCGGCGGTCTGCGGCTCGAGCAGCACGCCGGGGGCGTCCTCGGGGCGCACCGGAGCGAGCGGCTCGCGCAGGTCGCCGACCTGCTCCTGGATCGCCAGCTCGGTCTCCACGTACTCGCCCTCGCCGTAGTGGATGAAGACGAGCTTGCCGGTGCGGTCGAACAGGTAGCGGCCCGGCCAGCCCATGTTGCCGTAGGTGCGCCACGCCTCCAGCTCGGGGTCGAGCAGGACCGGGTAGGCGACCTCGAGGCGCTCCACCGCGCGCGCGACGAGGTCGCGGTCGCGCCCGAACGAATAGCCGGGGGAGTGGATGCCGATGACGCGCAGGCCAGCCTCGGAGTAGCGCTCGTCCCAGGCCTTGAGGTAAGGCAGCGTCCGCAGCGAGTTGATGCGCGCGAAGTCCCAGAACTCCACGAGCACCGGCCCGCGGCCGAGCAGCGTGTTCATCCGCAGGAACGCGACGTTGAGCCACTCGAGCTCGCCAGGGAACTCCGGCGCGTAGATCTCTGCCTCTGGCGGGGGGCGCACTAGGCCGTATCCTGCCCGACGCGGTACCGCATCGAAATGGCGCTGGTCGTGTTATAGGCTGGCGGCGCCCGCGGGAGCGGGCGCTCGACTGACGGTTCCCCGGTGACCATTCCAGGAGGAGGAATGCGAAAGCTTTTGATCCCCGCGCTCGCCGCGGTGATTGCTATTGCAGTGGCTTCCGTTGCGTTCGCTGCCAACGTCTACACGGTTGACGGCGACACGAAGCCACGCGCGAAGGGCACGGCCAAGAAGCCGGTGCCCGTGTCACTCGACTTCAGCTACACGGTGGCGGACGACAACCCCGCCAACCGCGGCATCCCGGTCAAGGAGTACCGCATCGGGGCCGAGGGTCTTGTGACCTACCCGGGCGCCTTCCCGAGCTGCTCAGGCGGCACGTCGGGCGCCAACAACCCCGACCAGGCGGGCGCCGCGCGTGCCTGCAAGAAGGCCAAGGTAGGCGGCGGCACCATCAAGGCGCTCGTGGGTGCGCGCAACGCGCCGACGAACAGCCAGAACTGCGTGATCAACCTCTCGCTGTTCAACCTGAAGCCGGGCAACTACGGCGACGCCGGCAAGATCGGCAAGACGGGTGGCCTGGCCATCCGGCTCGACGCCGATCCGCCCGCCCCGCCGAGCCTCGATGAGCAGTACAAGGGCCAGTGCCTGGCGGCACAGCACGCGTCGATCCTGGCTCCGTACAAGACGGTCAAGATCAAGGGTGTTAAGTCGTCTGAGCTGCGCTTCACGGTCCCGCCCGAGCTCCTGCATCCCGCGCAGGGCCTCGACGTGACCGTCCGCGACGTGACCTCTGCGATCAAGAAGATCGTGTCGAAGAAGAAGGTCAAGGTCGGTGGGTCGAAGCGGAAGGTCGGCTTCTACTCCGCCGTTGGCTGCAAGGGCGGCAAGCGCTCGATTCAGGTGACGTTCGTCTCGGAGACCGGGCAGAAGTCGCCGGTCACCAAGGACAAGAAGTGCTGACAGCGGCCTAGCCGCTTGGGTGCGTACGACGGGGCGGCCTTCGGGCCGCCCCGTCGCGTTTCAGAACGCCGCCACCGCGTCGAGCAGCTGCGGCGACACCCAGATTTCGACCGCGGCCGCGGCGAGCAGGATCGGCACGGAGATCGCCACCGTCACGAACGTGGCCGCCAGCAGGTCCTCCCACCGGCCCGCCCGACTGGCCACCATCCAGGCGGCGAGCGGGAGGAAGAGCGCGAACAGCTCCGGCAGCGCGTGCGGCACCAGCGCCAGCAGGAGGTGACCGGGGCTCGTGCCCAGCTCGGCGGCGATCGACGACGCGCTGCCGCCGATCACGTACGCCTGCGTGCAGAGCGAGAAGCCGGTCGCGCAGATGACGAATCCGATCGCCAGCGGGCCGGCCTTCTCGTGCACCCAGCGCGACATGCCGCTGCGCTTGGACGCCGACAGCGGCAGGGAGCTGCCCGCCATGAAGCCCGCCACGCAGGCCATCGCGTGCAGTGCGAGCACGAGCGAGTTGCGGTACAGGACGGCCAGGTAGTCCTGGAAGGTCGCCTTGGAGTTGTAGCCCGGGATCAGGAACGTCGTGGGGTCGGGCGTGCTGAGCTTGGCGACCACGTAGACGGCGCCCAGCAACGCCAGCGCGATCAGCAGGCTGAGGGTCGCCCACGGGCGCAGCATGCGCCACGGGTGCTCGTTCCAGCGGCGCAGCGCGCGCTTGGTGTCGTCCATGCCCTGGACGAGCACGAGTTCGTTGACGTCCACCCGAGAGGCATCGGCAGTGGGCGGCCCGTCCGTGAACCGCGGAACCGGGGGCGCGTGGCGGTTGTAACAAGGTCATGAGACGACTTGCGATCTGCATCGCCCTGACCGCCTGGCTGGTTCCGGCCGGCGCGGCGGTCGCGAAGGAACCGGTCGCCGCCAAGGTGTGCGGCAAGACGGATTGCCGGACGGTCAAGGACCGCCAGACGCTGCTGGCGTTCACGGAGGGTGGGTCGCCGACCGACCCGCCCGCCGGCGGCGCGCCCTGGTACAGGGTGCGCGTGACCATCGCGGTCGAAGATGGCCAGCGACAGAACTTCAGCTTCGTGATCGTTCCCGAGGCGGGGCTGATGCGGGCCGGTGACCCGAACGGTGGCTACTCCTGGATGCCGGTGTCGGCGACGGCGGAACGCGTCTTCCGGGAGGTCACCCGCGACATCGCGCCCTTCCCGGCGGACTCGTTGCGGGCGGTCGGCACCACCGAGCAGCGGCCGTTCGCGGCGGACGAGCCCAAGCGCGACGGGGGTGGCTCGCCGCTGCCATGGATCGCCGGCGGGATCGTCGTGCTGCTCGGCCTCGCGCTCGCGCTGATCCGCTGGCGCGGCTTGCCCTGGCCGCGACCGGCCTAGGTCCAAAGCCCGATGCGGCGCGCCCCGGCGCGCCGTATCGTGGCCATGGATGAACGAGGCGCGAAGCGGCGCGGTGCGCGCGATGAGCGACGCGGTGCTGGCGATCGCCGGGGAGCGGTCGGTCGACACGGTGCTCCAGCGCATCGTCCACGCGGCACGCGAGCTGGCCGAGGCGCGCTACGCGGCGCTCGGCGTGCCCGACGGCCAGGGTGCCTTCGCGCGCTTCATCACCTCGGGCATGACCGAGGAGGAGATCGAGGCGATGGGGCCGCTGCCGCGCACGCACGGCCTGCTCGGGGCGATGCTCGAGTCGGACCAGTCCTACCGCACGCTCGACATCAAGCGCGACCCGCGCTTCCGCGGCTGGTGGCCGTCCGCCCACCCGCAGATGGCCTCGTTCCTGGGCGTGCCGATCGTCGCGCGCGGGGAGGTGGTCGGCGCGTTCTACCTGACCGACAAGGAGCGCGCCGAAGCGTTCAGCGAGGAGGACCAGGAGCTGATCGAGATGCTCGCCCCGCACGCCGCCCTCGCGATGGAGAGCGCCCGGCTGTACGAGCGCAGTCGGGAGCTGTCGATCGTCGAGGAGCGCAACCGGCTGGCCCGCGAACTGCACGACTCGCTCGTGCAGAAGCTGTTCGGGGTCGTGCTCGCCGCGCAGTCCGCCGGGACGCTGCTCGAGCGCGACTCCGACGCCGCCCGCGAGCAGGTCGAGCACCTACAGGAGCTGGCTCAGGAGGCGGTCGTCGAGCTGCGCTCGCTGGTCTTCCAGCTGAGGCCGGCGGAGATCGAGACCGAGGGCCTGGGGGCGGCGCTGCGCAAGCACGTCGAGCTGCTCGGGCGCGCCCACCGGGCCTCGTTCTCGGTCGAGCTGAGCGGCACGCCCCGGCTGCGGCCGGGTATCGACGAGGAGGTGTTCCGGATCGCGCAGGAGTCGCTCCAGAACGCGCTGCGCCACTCGGGGGCGGAGCACATCGATCTGCGCCTCGACGAGAGCGCCGGCGGCCTCCGGCTTACCGTGTCGGACGACGGGGTCGGCTTCGAGCCGGACGACGCCGGGCTGCGGGCGCGCCGGCTCGGCCTGACGTCCATGGAGGAGCGCGCCCGCGCGCTCGGTGCCCGGCTGCGGATCGACTCCGCGGCCGGGCAGGGGACCACTATCGGCCTGGAGGTGGCGTGTGACGGAGATCCGCGTCCTGATCGCTGACGACCACGCCGTGGTCCGCACCGGCCTGCGCACCTTCCTCGAGCTCCAGGACGACATGGAGGTGGTGGCGGACGTCGTCGACGGCGAGGCCGCGCTCGAGGCGGCCCGGGAGCACGAGCCCGACGTCGTCCTGATGGACCTGGTCATGCCCGGGATCGGCGGCGTCGAGGCGATCCGGCGGCTGCGAGAAATCCGCCCGCAGGCACGGGTGCTCGTCCTGACGAGCTTCCTCGACGACGAGAAGCTGTTCCCCGCGGTGCGCGCGGGGGCGGCGGGCTATCTGCTCAAGGACGTCGAGCCGGCCGAGCTGGTGCGGGCGATCCGGGCGGTCGGCGAGGGCGAGGCGCTGCTGCATCCTGCGGTCGCCGCGCGCCTGATGGAGGAGTTCTCTGAGACCGAGCGCCCCGCCGCCGAGGAGGCGCTGACGGCGCGCGAGCGCGAGGTGCTGGAGCTGATCGCGCGCGGCCTGCCGAACAAGCTGATCGCGCGCGATCTGGACATCGCCGAGAAGACCGTCAAGACGCACGTCAGCAGCATCCTCAGCAAGCTGGGGCTCACGGACCGCACGCAGGCGGCGCTCTACGCGGTGCGCTCTGGGCTGGTCGAGTCCTAGGACTAATTCCCGATGGTGGTCGGCGCGCGCGCCGCCTAGCCTCGGCGTCGATGACTCTCACGGCGATCGTCACAGGCGCCTCCCGCGGCCTCGGCCTCGAGCTGACCAAGGCGCTCGCGCAGCGCGGCTGGCGGGTCGTGATCGACGCCCGCGACCTGCCCTCCGTGCCCGGCGAGCTCGCCGAGTCGGGACGCGTGGTCGCGCTGGCGGGCGACGTCGCCGACCAGACGCACCGGCGGGCGCTGGTCGAGGCCGCCGGCGAGCGCATCGACCTGCTCGCCAACAACGCCAGCGAGCTCGGCCCGAGCCCGCTGCCCGCGCTGCGAGACCTGTCGCTCCCGACTCTCGAGCGCATCCTGCGCGTGAACGCGATCGCGCCGCTCGCGCTGACACAGCTCGTGCTGCCGCGGATGCCGAGCGGCGGGACGATCCTCAACGTGAGCTCCGACGCGGCCGTCGAGGGCTATGAGGGGTGGGGCGGCTACGGGGCCTCGAAGGCGGCGCTCGACCAACTCTCGCGCGTGTTGGCGGTCGAGCACCCCGAGCTCAGCGTGTACGCGGTCGACCCTGGCGACATGCGGACGCGCATGCACCAGGACGCCTTCCCCGGCGAGGACATCTCCGATCGCCCGCCCCCGTCCGAACGCGTGCCGGGCCTGCTCGCGCTGATCGACGGCGAGCTGCCCAGCGGGCGCTACGCGGCCGCCGACCTGATCGCCCCGGTCCGATGATCGCCGCGAGCGCCCAGCCGGCCGCGGCTCACACGCCGGCGGAGGTGCGCGGGCACGGCCGGGACGACGTGCGGCTGCTGGTCGCCCATCGCGACGGCGGACACCTGCTGCACGCCGGCTTCAGCGAGTTGCCCGAGCTGCTCGAGCCGGGCGACCTGCTCGTGATCAACACCTCCGCGACCATGCCGGCGGCGCTGCCGGTACGCGGAGACGAGGGTGACCTGCGGATGCACCTGTCGGCGCCGCTGCCGGGCCGGCCCGCCTGGCTGGTCGAGCTGCGCCGGGGCGACGAGCGCTTCGAGGGCGGAGCCGAGGGCGACGTGTTGCTGCTCCCGGGCGGCGCCACGGCAGTGCTGCTGGAACGCCACACCGGAGGCCGGCTGTGGCTCGCGGCGCTGCACCTGCCGGCGACCGTGCCGCATTACCTCGCCCGCCACGGGCAGCCGATCCGCTATGGGCACGCCCGGCAAGCCTGGCCGTTGGAGCGGTATCAGACGGTTTACGCGAACGAGCCCGGCAGCGCCGAGATGCCGAGCGCGGGGCGCGCGCTGACGCCCGAGCTGGTGACGCAGCTGGTGGCCGCCGGGGTCGACGTGGCGCCGCTGGTGCTGCACACCGGAGTGTCGTCCCTCGAGGCCGGCGAGTCGCCGCACGCCGAGTGGTTTCGCATCCCGCGCTTCACGGCGGAGCGCGCCAACCTGGCGCGCGACCTGGGCGGACGGGTGATCGCGGTCGGTACGACCGTCGTGCGATCGCTCGAGTCGGCGGCGGGCGAGGACGGACGCGTGCGCGCCCGCGAGGGCTGGACCGATCTGGTGATCGCCCCGGACACTCCGATCAGGAGCGTCGACGGGCTCTTGTCGGGTTTCCACGACTCCGACTCCTCGCACCTCGAGATGCTCACGGCGATCGCGGGAGCGAGCCTGCTGGAGCGGTCGTACGAGGCGGCGTCCGCGGCGGGATACCTACGCCACGAGTTCGGCGACCTGCATTTGATCCTGCCCTAGCCCGGCCGTGTGGCGGTGAAGCAGAACTGGATGCAGGCGAAGTAGGACTCCCCGCGCGCCTGCAGGTCGCGCTGCTCGTCGGCCCATGCGCCCGCCTCGTCGCCGCCGACGTAGTCCGACATCAGCTTCAGGAGGCCGCCCGGATACGTCTCCGGGCTGACGTCGTCGGTGGCGAATGCGTGGCCGGTGAGCTCGACGTCCTCGAAGCCGGCGCCGCGCAGCTGGGCGGACAGCGTGCGCGGGAGGACGGGATCTGACAGGTGCTCGTCCCAGGCGGCGAGGAAGCGCCGCATGCGCGCCGGATCCTCGGAGTGCCAGGAGACCGTGGCCCAGTCGACGTCCCAGAGCAGCAGGCGCCCCCCGGGGCGGAGGACCCGCTTCAGCTCGGCGAGCGCCGCAGGGGTGTCGTCGACGTACTCGAGCACCTGGACCGAGAGGGCGCGGTCGAAGTCGGCGTCGGCGACGGGGAGTGCCGTGACGTCGCCTTGATGGAAGGCGACGTTGGCGTGACCCTCGCAGCGCTTGGCGGCGACGGCGAGCATCGCCTCGCTGGCGTCGACGCCCACCACAGAGCCCTCCGACCCGACCCGGTCGAGGGTCTCGGAGGTGTAGAAGCCCGGCCCGCAGCCCGCGTCGAGCACACGATCGCCGGGGCTCGCCTCGAGCGCCTCGTGAACGAGCGCTCGTCGCCGCAGGATGTCCCGGCCGCGGTAGATGACCTCCATCTCGGCCGCGAGCTGCTCGTTGAACTCGAGCTGGCTCACTGGGCGGGCAGGTCGTCCGCCGCGTGCCGAGGCCGAGCGAAGACCTCCTCCACAATCGGCCGGAAATGCTCGAGCGGCAGCGAGTCGTAGGCGGGGTCGAAGCAGTTCTGATCGAACTGCTCGCAGAACTCGACACAGTCGTCGTAGAACGGATGGTCGATGTACTTGTCGCGCGCGTTGCGGTCCCCACCGTCGAGGTGGGCGTAGTAATAGGCCTGGAACAGAGCGTGCTTCTGGACGATCCAGCAGACGCGCTCGCTCACGAACGGCCTCAAGACGCCCGCGACCATCTCGCCGTGGGAGTGCGGCGCGAGCGCGTCGCCGATGTCGTGGAGCAGCGCCGCCGCCACGTACTCGTTGTCCTTGCCCGCGCGGAGAGCCCGCGTCGCCGACTGAAGCGAGTGCTCGAGCCGGCTGACCCTCAGCGGCCCCTGAAACCGCTCCAGCTCCGCGACCGCGTTCATCAGCCGCGCCGGGAGCTCGCGGGCGTCCTCTTCCAGGTCGGCGTTGATCAGGGCGAGGTCGGCGGCCGTCATGTCGGCCATCCGTGTATAGGAGACGGTCCCCGACATCGCATCACCACCTTACGGCCCAGCGGGCGCGGGCGCCCGCCCGACCGCGCAGGTTCAGGACCGCGGTCCGGCCCGTCGGCAACGCCACGCTCACGCGCAACGGGCCGTCGACGTGGGGTGTCACGTAGCCGCGCAGCTCCCGCGAGCTCGACGTGACCGCTACCTGGGACGTCCGCAGCGAGAAGCGCCTGAACGGGTAGTGCGGCGCGATCCGGTAGCCCCTGCGGGTGGCCGTGATGCCCGCGAGCCGGATCGCGTTCATCACCATCCACGTCGGCTGCTCGGTGATCTCGCCGGTCCAGACGTTCAGCACCCCGCCGATCCCGCAGCGGGAGGGCTCCGGGGAGTAGAAGCCGTTGCAGACGTCGTCGACCGAGATCGTGCCGTTCCAGTGGTTGGGAAAGGCTCTGGTGTGCGCCTCCAGGGTGTTGCGCGTGTACTCGTCCCACGCGTAGCGGCGCGCGTGCGGTACGACCCCGTCGAGCTGGCTGAGCGCCCAGGTGAGCCAGCCGTTCACGTCGAACCACGCGCCGCCGGGGAACTGCGACGCCCCGAGCAGCGGACCGGTGTCGCCGAGTGGGCCCGAGGCGGTGCGGGGCTCCGTGACCTCGGGGTCGGCAGCCGCCGGGGAAATCGCCGAGCCGACCCGGCTCGGTCCGCCAGGGGCGCCGATCCCGGTCAGGAAGCGCCGGATGTTCGCGACGAGCCGCTTGGCCCGGGCGCGTGTCGGCACGCCGGCCAGCACCGCCCACGGCTGCGGTTCCCCGAAGATCGCTCCGGTGCCGATCAGGCGGTCGCCCGAGAAGCCGCGCGCGTACCAGCCCCGGCCGGTCCACTGGCGCGCGACGAAGGCGCGCAGCTCGGCGCCGCGGCGGCGCAGGGTCGCGGCGAAGCGACGGTCGCCGCGCAGCTGCGCGAGCTCGGCCAGACGGGGGTAGGCGTAGGCGAGCTGGGCGGGCACGAGCAGCGTCTCGGTCATGTCCAGGTAGACGCTCGAGAAGTCCGACCAGTCACCCGCCGCGCCCGCGAGGTAGCCGCCGCGCGGACCACGCAGCGACTCCTGGTGGCGGAACGCGATCTTCAGGTGCCGCCAGGCGCTCGCCGAGCCGCCCTCGCTGAATGGCAGCCGCTCGTCGAAGAAGCGCGGGTCGCGGGCGCCGAGCCCGTACTCGCCCGCGGCAAGCAGCAGCCAGAAGTCCAGATCGCTCGAGCTGCCGAGCTCGACCCGGCGGCACAGGGAGCCGGTGCCGTAGGGGAGCTGGTTGAAGCGGTGCGAGTCGCGGGACTGGAGCGAGATCGAGTAGCGCAGGATCTCCCGCGCCAGCTCGGGTTGCGTGTAGACGAGCGGCAGCGCGTAGTGCAGCCAGCTGCGGGAGCCGAGGTTCTGGCCGATGCCGTACTGGTAATAGCCGCCCTGCGTGACCGTGCGGTGGCCGCAGACAGCCTCGTAGACAGTGGCGGAGCGCAGCAGGTAGGCGTCCCAGGCGAGCTCGCGCGCGACCCAGCGCCGGCGCGGGCCGAAGTCGGCGTGAGGCAGCCAGCGGGCCCAGCGGCGGGCGGAGGCCGCGGCCGGGTCGCGCTGCC
>JADMIO011222176.1_pt1 | contig 33678 bp, 37 predicted proteins | sample 8958161 | NCBI WGS metagenome assembly JADMIO01 (sample SAMN16585339, study PRJNA669376) | soil metagenome | isolation source: Crop rotation soil | place: USA: Cullars Rotation, Alabama | collected 2011 | reverse complement strand
CGACAACTTGTCCACGTGGAATTCTAAGCTTAGGATCCCAATGTGCTGGAAAGCAGTGGGGCGATACGCACGGCGTAGCACAGGACTCGAAAGGCCGCATCTATGTCGGTCACACCGTTCATCCTGAAAGCCAGAGCGGAGATGCCATCGTGGTCTTCTCCGAAGAGGGGAAATTCCTGACTTCGTGGGGTTCCGAGTTTCGGGGCGGTTCGCATGGCCTGGACATTCGCAAGGAGAGCGGCACGGAGTACATCTATCACTGCGACACGGCGCGGCGGCTCGTGGTGAAGACGACGCTGGATGGGAAGGTGTTCTGGGAGAAGGGACTTCCCCAGGAATCCGATGTCTACATGGGTGACAAGCCTTTCATTCCGACGAACGTGGCGTTCGCCCCGGATGGGAACTTCTACGTAACGGATGGCTACGGTTCAGACTGGATTCATCGCTTCGACATTCAGGGCCACCTTCTCAATACGTTCGGCGGCAAAGGCACGGAGCCAGGCAAGGTGCTGAACGCGCACGGTCTCTGGGTGGACACGCGCGACAATGAGCCGATGCTGGCGGTCGCTGACCGGGGGAACCACCGGATTCAGTACTTCACGCTGGATGGCAAGCACGTCAAATTTGTGACGGAAGGGATGCGACAACCATGCCACTTCGATATTCGCGACGATCTGCTGCTCGTTCCCGATCTGAGCAGTGTGGTGACCCTGTTGGATGGGGACAACAAGGTAGTGGCACAGTTGGGCGACGGACACCCGACGAACCTGCGGGGCAAGCCGCGCTGCGACTTTATACCTGGCAAGTTCATTCATCCGCACGATGCGATGTTCCTGCGGAATGGGGACATCTTGATCTCGGAGTGGGTTCCTATCGGACGAATTACGCTGCTGAAAAAGCGCAGTTAATGGGGTAATCAAATCGACTGCTTCCTGTCCCTCTCTCGCTGGCGAGAGAGGGGCTTTTTTGTCCCGGAAGCGATGTCGCGTTTCCCACAGAGAGGTGTACTGGCGCGCCTGCCCCCGTCGCGGGAACCTTATCCCTTCCTGAGCCGTCCTGATTCTGTCCACAATGCGATGGCATAAGATGTCACAGGCAACAGTATTGAGGAGCAGGTGAGGAAGGAAAAGAACGATGCGACGACATATATTTCCCCACTTTATCGAAGGGCCAGGAGCTGTGGGATTGCTGCTTCTGCGCCTGGTCATGGGAGCCGCCTTTATTCTGCATGGCTGGCCCAAGATACAGAATCCGTTTGGCTGGATGAATGCGATGGGAACGTCCACGCCACCACTCCTGCAGGCGCTGGCGGCGCTGGCGGAGTTTGGCGGCGGAATCGCGCTGTTCGTGGGTTTTCTGACACCGTTTGCCGCTTTCGGGTTGGCCTGTCAGATGCTCGGCGCGCTCTTTCTGGTTCATTTTCCCAAGGGGGATCCCTTTGTCGCTCCGGGAGGTTCGTCCTATGAATCTGCGCTGCTCTATCTCGTCCTGTCCGTCGCCCTGATGACCCTGGGGCCGGGACAACTGTCCGCCGATCACTACTTATTCGGCAGAAAATCTATGCGAGAAACCATCGCCGCACGCGAAGACGAATTGGCGGACCTCCGCCAGCGCGCGGCCTGACCCGGAGCTCGAAAGGATCAAGGATGAATGTCCAATCCGCACTTGAGTATGTTCTCTTGCAAGAAGGCGCAGTGTGGTCTTTTCCGTCATCCTTCATCCTTTCAGAGTGACATCTACGTTGCCGTTGCCGCAGGGCAAATTGCTGATAGTGACTTCGTCCCAACTGGCGGGCCAGTGGGGCTTGAACTTCGGTTCGCCATTCTCCCAGGTCAGGCCGAGCAGTCCTTCCATAACCGTTACAATGAAAGTAGGCGCGACCCAGGGCGAGAGTTTCATGCCGAGATTGACGCCCGAATCGCCGTGGAAATATTCCGGGAACTCTGCGCCGTTGACGTTCGCGCCTTCCGGCTCTTCGACAACGGGATGTGCCACCATTTCCAGCGCGGCCAGAGCGCGGTCGGGGTCGTGGCGGGCGACAGCAAAGGCATACCAGAGCGTCAGGTTGGGCCAGGAACCACCGAGGAGGCCGACGGAACCGGAGGGGTCATACTGCGGGTCGGTATTGGGAAGGGTGCGAAGACCGTGCTCGTTCCAGAAATCGGGCTGTTCGAGACGCGCCTTTACCTTCTGGAATCGCTCCTTCTCATGGTGGGCTTCGGCGTTCCCAAAGAGCAGTGGGAAGACGCTGTCGCCCGTCACCTGCGGGTTGGGGACGCCTTCATAGACATTCAGCAGATAGTTCTCCCCCGTCCAGAGATGCGCGTTAATGGCGGCATCAATACGATCTGCGGCTTCTCGGTAGCGGTCCTCTTCTGCAAACATGGCGGCGAAGCCTAACGCCACCGCCGCCATGCAGTTGAGTTCCGTTACCTCACCCGCAATGACTGCGCCGGGGATGATGTTGCGCCAGGAGGCGATGCCGGATGTCTCTACTCCGGCGGGATGGGCAACAATCAAATCGCGCGGCCCCATCTGACTTATTAGAAAATCGGCGGCGGCGCGCATAGAGGGCAGAAAGTCGGTGCGGAATTTTTCGTTCGCAAACTGACTCCAGTGATGCCAGACACCCCACATATAGAGCGGCGTATTGTCCGCAACGTTAAGGCCGTAATCCTCTTCTTTTCCAGATTCCATATCAATGTATTCGAGTATCTGCCCGTTGGGTTTCTGCCGGTCGCGAAAAACCCTTAGAGCTTCCGGCGCGAACCAGGGTGCGACATAGTCCGTCCCCATCGTCATCCAGCCCGTATCTCGCCCGACGACAAGCGTGTAGTTGTGGGGCGCGTTGCTCATGCCCCAACCGAGTGTGTAGTAGCGCATCGTGCGGGCTATGTTGTCTTTGGCATAGACAAAAGCGCGATTGAGGAGTTCGGAAGGCGTTTTCAGGACGCAGGTGTTTTGCAGCGCTGTGGTATGTGGAAACGGCATGATGAACCTTTCTTCAGTTTAGCGGGAGCCGGTAAGTCTATCCAGAGAACGGAGAAAGCGATTCGCTTCGATGAGCTTTGTCAGGGAGGTGCGCTCGGCGACGACATGAAGGGCGATAAGAACAAGCAGCACGAGGATCTGTACTACAGTCGAGGTAGTCTGGACCAATGCAAGCCCCAAAGCGGCTCCGAGCGGATTGCTGCCTGCGTCGCCGAGCATGACGCGGGCGCGAGCATCCCGTTCATAGACGATCAGTGCGGGAAGAAAGACATACAGTAGGGGAGGAATGCCGACGTGCGCCTCGGAACGAAACGCCGCAAACAAGAGGAGAAGCGCGCAGACCAGAAACACGGCTCCTGCCCGCCCAGGGCGAAGGTCGAGCAGATTGATCGCATTCGCTGAAAGGGCGATAAGTGCAGCGGCGAGCAGAGCGTGCCGCAGGTTACCGGGGAAGAGACGCCAGCCGAGATAGAGCGCAAGCAGTCCGCCCCCAACAGCTTTAATAAACCCGGTCGTGATTTTCCGCTCTCGCAGCGCAGCGCGAAAGTGACCGCCCAAACCCTGCACCTGCTTATCTCCGCGTACATCGTCGAGGAAGCCGAGCGTACCGAACCCGACGATGGCAAACAGCCAGGAAAGAAGCGTATGGCGTGCGGCGGGAAACAGCGACGCGGAGAGCCAGAGCATGATGCCTGCCCAAATGATGATCACGAGGCCGAAACTCTGCGGGATTTTATCACCCCGAAAATTGGCCTGCACATGCTTTGTGCGCCGAAGAAGCCAGTTCATTATCAGGGGAAGAAGGAGCAGGAGGAGCAAACCGACGAACGCAATCAGTAATCCGCGAGCGGTGAGAGAAGGGGAAAACGGCAATTTTTCCCAATGGGGAATTTTGCCCTGCACCCGCTCGAGAAAGCGGTCGCCTTTGTCCAGGATCGTTGTCAGCCCGCCCACAACGGGAGACGCACCGGGATCGCCGCCTATCTCATCCATGCCTTCACCCCTCGCTGCTGAAATTCGTTCCCAACCGCCACAACACGCGCACCGCCGCCAGGAACTGTGACGCCCGATGCCACACAGATGCGGCGTCGCGTCCGGTCACACGATGGGTCATCTCGGTCGGAACTTCGAGAACCCGATAGCCGCGCCGCAGCGCCTCCACCGTCAGCGCGATCTCCGCCCCCCACCCTTCTGCGAAACCGCCACAGGCTTCGACGACTTCCCGCCGCACAGCGCGCTGCCCGGAGAGCGGAGCTGCCATTCTCCGCCCCGCCAGTTCCTCGATGCCCCATCGTGCCAATCGCACCACCAGTCCCATGCCACCCCCTTTGCCGGGGACAACCGGAAAAGTCGCTATCGTCATGTCAGCCTCGCCGGAAAGTACAGGAGGCAGCAATTTCTCCGCTTCGCACGCCGACCCGCCCAAATCCGCATCCAGCAGCAGCAGTACGTCCCCCGATGCCAGCGAAAGCGCGACATTCAGCGCGTGTCCCTTCCCGCTGTTCTTCTGCCGAAAGACAACATCCGCGCCCGCTGCCTCCGCCCGCCGCGCCGTATCGTCTGTCGAGCCGTCATCCACGACCACAATCTCCCCTACCGCCGCAATTTCGCGCACGGCGGCGATCGTCGCAGCAATACGGTCGGCTTCATTGTAGGCGGGAATCAGCGCGGAGATCATGGTGCGGCGGGGGAAGGAAACAGACGATTAGCGGTCTCTTTGACGCCATAGGCGCCTTTCTCGCCCCGCAACGCGAAGACGAGAGCGCAGAGACCAATATCCTGGTCGGCGTTATCTATAGTCGTCACCTCTAATTTGTGATCGCGGTAGGCGGGAATGTCGGAAACCTTCGCCTCGAACGGTTCGCACATCAGAACCGTCGCGCCGAGTTTCTGTAACTCCGTAATGAGCGGCGCATCCACATTCTCCGGGCGCAATCCGTTTTCCTCCCGGCTGCCGCCGATCAGAATGACGTAGCGCGCAGGGCGCGTGTGGTCGCTGTTACGCTCCACACGGAGAAGTCCGGCGCGGGTGAGAGGAGGCAGAACAGTCTCTGGTGTCGGATATGCGCCGGTTATCAGGGAGGCGAATAGACGCGCCAGTCCGGTACGGTCGGTCGGAAAAGAGGCATCTTCCGTCTGCAGTGGTTCCAGTGTCGCTTTGAGAAGTTCGTCGGGGCGTCCAGCCTCACGCTCGATGGTCGTCTCTGAGAGAATCGTCGCATCCGCAGCTTGCAGTGTTTCCCGCACCTTGGAGAGCAGTTCCGGGTAGTCGCCGACCTGTACCAGAGCCACGCCAATGCCCATCAACCGCCGCTGTAGCAGAGAAGGCATCGCCTGTTTCAGAAACTCCTGATACCGCTGAATCGTGCCACGCTGGTCGCGCACATCATTGTCCAGCGTCGCTCGTAAGTCGCGGATGGCGCGCGTCTGCCTGTCCGCCAACTGAGGCGACACATAGAGACTGCCGACGACCAATCCGACGGTCAGGGCAAAGAAGACGGCACAGACGGTGACAACGTGATATTTGAATCCCGGCCCCATGCTAAATTCGCCCTTTAGTAAATTGCGCCAGTTCCCGGAGCGTCGGCGCAAAGCGTTTTAATAATAAAACCAGTGCGACGACTACGCCCGCAAGAACCAACAGCATTAGATAAGCAAAGAGCGTCAGCCAGAGCGGGACCGGGCGCGTCAGAAACGCATAGAGGCCGAAGGCGATAAAGAATGCGCCAATGCCCAGAGAGAGACGCGCGATTTTCGGCATCCAGGCGTGCAACCGCAGCCCCGTGCTCAGCCCCGGCACCAGTGAGGACGCCATATCCTGCATGGCGAGCGGTATCGTCTGAATAGCCTCGTGCAGGCGCACCGCAATGCGAGGCAATATCACCCCGACTGCGATCAGCGCCAACCCTACCGCGAGCAGAATAAATCCGGCAATCATTCCTCGTTCTTTCCTTTCCCTTCTTCCTGACGTATGCGCCCGATAAGCCACAGAACACTCAGACTCAGCAACAGTATCCAGGGCCCCTCTATCAGAACCCAGAACGTCGGCATTCCAATACGAAGGTCGAGCAGCAGCATACTCATGCCAAACACTGCCGCCACCCATGCCTGCACAACGAGCAGCGACAGATACCGCCGCACATGAAATGACAGGTAGAGCGTAATAGCTCCCTGCGCCGCATAGAGCAGCGAAACAGAGCGCGTAAGATACCGAACAAGGTGACTATCCGGCAAATCCTCTCCGAATAAAGCACGGTTCGAAGCGTTCATCGCGTCCTGCGGCAGAACGACTGCGACCAATGCCAGCAGCATCAATACGCCGCTCACCCGCAGCACCCCAACCAGGATCCGCTCCCACTTCGTCATCCGATGCCTGCCACCTCATGATACAGGATAGAAGAGCCGCGAAATACTCAAAGAAAGGCGAAAACGTTGGGTTCGTTTTTCGTGTATTTCGCGGGTCTTCCCGTATTAACGAAAATGCAGTCCGAACGAGACGCCGACCATGCGCAGCCAGTTGCGCCCCGCCGGGGAAAGCAGCAAGACGGCGACAATGGGCGTCGCGGCAGCAAAGAGTACAAGCGCGAGTTCGCGCAGATGTGGACGCTGATGTTCCCAGAGGCGGGCGATGCCTTTGGCATCCACCAGTTTCGAGCCTATCCGCAGTCGCGTCAGAAAGGTGCTTGCCATGCCGCCGCGTCCTTTATCCAGGAACTCCTCCAGAGAAAAATGGGTTCCCACCGCGACGATGAGTCGTGCGCCCAATTCGTCGGCGAGGAGCATGGCGGCGTCTTCACTCGTACCGTGTATGTGAAAAACAGTTGCGTCGAGGCCGAGTTTCTGGATTCGTTCCAGTCCGGGCGCATTGCGGTCATTGTGGGCATAGCCGTGCACCACGATCTCCGCGCCGCAGCGCAACGCTTCATCGCTTACGCTGTCCATGTCTCCCAGAATGATGTCGGGACGCAGACGATTTTCCAGCAAGGCATCCGCGCCGCCATCTACGGCAATAACAACCGGGTGCACATCCCCCAGATAATCGCCGAGGAGCGCGAGGTCTTCCTTGTAACCCTCGCCGCGCACCACGATCAAAACGTGCTTGCCGTCAACGCGCGTTTTGAGACGGGGGACTTCCACTGACTCAAAGAGCAGCGCCTTTTCCCGGCTAAGATAGTCGAGCGTGTTGCGGGTGAAGCGGTCGAGTTCCGCATCAAGGTTCGTCCGCGCGCCCTCCATCATCTCGCTGACCCGCTCCGGTGTCAGTCGTTCGCCCGCCACGCAGACGCCCTCAGCGAAACGGAGCGAATCGTCGTCCAGCACTACCGTCGCGCCATCCAGCACCCGCTCGAAGCCCTCCTCGCCGATATTGTCAATGAGCGGGATACCGGCCTCCACCAGCATGAGCGGCCCCCGATTGGGATAGCGGCCCGAAATCGAGGGTGCAGCGTTGACGACCGCCGCGACACGGCAGTCCTGAAGCGCGCGCGCTGCCGTCGAGTCGAGATCGGTGTGATGAATCAACGCGATGTCGCCCGGTCTGAGCCGCTTGCATAAATTTTTCGTGCGCCTGTCTTTCAGAACGCGATGAGAACTGAGGGCTGGCATGATCGGTATTCGGCAGGACCAACGACGCAGGACGAACGACGAACGTAAAATAGAGTCTCAGTGCTATGACCGTTGGTCCTTCATCGTTGGTCGTTCGTCGGTATTATGTCGGCAAGGTGCGTCTTCTGTCAATCCTGACGAATAAGACGCATTTGACGCCGTGTCAGTTTCTGGTACAATGTAAACTACGCAATCTGTAGAAATCACGTTTCGTGGCGAAGTGACCGAATGGACAGTATACTTCTCAATGGATTGGAATTTTATGCCTATCACGGTGTTTCCGAGGCCGAGCAGAGAGTTGGACATCGCTACCGTGTGGACGCAACCCTGGAAATAGATGCGCGCCGATCCGGTCAGACCGACGCGCTGAACGATACCGTAGACTACGCACGGGTAGCGCAGTTACTCGTCCAGATCGGCACGGAGAACCAATATCGCCTGTTGGAAGCTCTGGGGACGCAGATGGTGGAGACTCTTTTCGAGGAGTTTCCCCTCATCGAAGCGATTCTACTGCGCGTTCAGAAGGCCTGCCCTCCGATGAACGCCGTGATCGCGTCGGTCGGTGTTGAAATCTACCGCACGCGGGATGATATTGCTATCCAGCCCCGTGTCCGCCTCACGGTCGTCGGCGACGATGAGGAAGATTTGGAGATTTCCTCCCCCGTCGAAGAGGCTCCCTGACGCACTCGGCCTCGCCGCAAACGTATTATAAAAAAAGAAAGTGCTGAGTACTAAGGCATCGGTTCTCACTCAGCACACGGTACTCAGTACTCAGCACTGAGAGATAACCACCACATGCGGGCGTTGTCAACATCCCCGTCTGCCTTACAGACTGCACGCCCCAAGGAGAAAAACCATGTTGCAGAAACCCCTCCCTGCCGAAATCGTCCGGCTCTCGCCGGAGGAGACCGAGGCGCGCATCGCCACCGCGCGCAAGTGTCTGGGCAACGACCTCCTCATTCTTGGTCATCACTATCAACGCGACGACATCATCAAGTGGGCGGACTATCGCGGCGACAGCCTCAAACTCTCACAACTGGCCGCGCAGCATCCGGAAGTCCCCACGATTATCTTCTGCGGCGTTCACTTCATGGCGGAGTCCGCCGATATACTGACAACAGACGACCAGAAGGTGCTTCTGCCGAACATGAACGCCGGGTGTTCGATGGCAGACATGGCGAACATCGGGCAGGTGGAAGACTGTTGGGCCGACCTGGCGACAGCGACTGATGTCACTCGCATAATCCCCATTACCTATGTGAATTCGACGGCTGCGCTCAAGGCGTTTGTCGGACGCAATGGCGGCGCGTCGTGTACGTCGTCGAATGCGCGCAAGGTCATCGAGTGGGCCTTGCAGCAGGGCGATAAGTTGCTTTTCTTCCCGGACCAGCACCTCGGACGCAACACTGCCGCTGCGCTCGGATTCGACCCGGAAAAGGATATGCTCCTCTGGGACCCGAACAAGCCCTTCGGAGGCGTGACCCCGGAGGAGGTCCAGGCTAAGAAAATCCTGCTCTGGAAGGGGCATTGTTCTGTTCACGCACGGTTCAAGTTGGAACAGATCGAGGAGGCGCGAGCGAAGATTCCGGGCGTCAAAATCATCGTCCACCCGGAGTGTTCGCTCGACGTGGTGCAGGCTGCCGATCTGAACGGCTCAACGGAGTTTATTCTGAAGACGATTTCGGAGGCACCTGCGGGAACCACGTGGGGTGTCGGTACGGAAGTCAATCTGGTCAATCGCCTCGCGCATGAGTACCCGGACAAGACGATTTTCTGCCTCGATCCGATTGTCTGCCCCTGTTCGACGATGTATCGGATCCACCCGACTTATCTCCTCTGGGTGATGGAGTCGCTGGTGCGCGGCGAGGTGGTCAATCAGGTCAAGGTTCCGCCGGAGATCGCCGCCGATGCCCGTCTCGCCCTCGACCGGATGCTGGCGATGGGGCGTAAAGACTGACACGGCTTCAAAAGCGAGTTTAGAAACGGCTCGATGTTTTCAAATTTTACAGGAATAAACTCCGAATAATGGAACTCTGAGCCGAAATTACGTATTACACTACTGTGGGCGAATCGATTCACCACGTTGCCATCAGGTCGTTCGCCTGCCCGGCTATGCCTCATCAGTCCCTGTTGAAGCAGCCGCAGGGAATATTTCGCGGCCTCATGCGCCGCCTCTCCGAAAGGATAGAACATTGCTCAACAATCTGATTCGACTCTGCGCCGTTGGAGCCGTCGCGCTCACGCTGGCTCTCGGCGTCTCGTCTGTAGTCCCGGCGCAGAAGAAGGCTGCCGGCGCAAAAGCACACGGGCCGATTGCGTGGCAGGAAGATTTCGCAAAGGCAAAGCAGATCGCCGCCAAAGAGAAGAAACTCATCATGGTGGACTTCTACGCGGACTGGTGTCCTCCCTGCGTGGAGATGCTGAAAACGACCTATAAGGACAAGTCTGTCGTGGCTCGATCCAAAGAGTTCGTCCCCCTGCTTGTTAATGTGGACAAGTATCCCGACCTGGCAAAAAAATACGAGGTGGAGGCGATTCCGAGGGTGATCTTCATGGACGCCAACGGCAAACCTGTCACCGACGCGATGGGCTATCACGACGCCAAGCAGTTCCTGGATTTGATGACCAAAGCGAAGAAAGGGAAGTCCTGACCTCCTCGCTGTTCCAAAGAAGACGCCTCTGCGATATTGTATCGCAGAGGCGTTTTTGTCGGAGGATAGGAGTTTTAGGCGTGTGCGGCGAATTCGTTTGTAAAGATGCCTCATCGAAACAAGAAAGAACCATTTTCCTCTATGTCAGAACTTCTCTGGAATAATCCGGACTGGATTGCGGAAGCACAGGCATGGATACGCGTAGAACTGGAGCAAAGAAACATCCAGATAACGGATGTCATCGAGCAATCGCGGATTCGCCCCTGGTCTACGGTGATGCGTGTGCCGACGGATAGAGGTGTTGTCTACTTCAAGGCAACCTCACCCATGCAGGCTCAGGAGACAGGGCTGACGGCGTCTTTCGCGCGCTGGCATCCGGACGGAATGCCGGAAGTTCTGGCGGCGGACACCGACCAACACTGGATGCTGATGGGAGATGGCGGCGTCTCACTTCGCAGTCTGCTACAAGCCGAATCGGACATACGATGCTGGCACGAGGTACTGCGGATTTATGCCGGGGCGCAAATCGCGCTCTCAGCACATTCGGAGGAGATACTGGCACTCGGTACGCCCGACCGTCGCCTGGTCACCCTGCCCGCCCTGTATGAAGATTTGCTCAACAATAGGGAACCGTTACTTCTCGGTCAAGAAGAGGGCCTCACGACACAAGAGTACGCACAGTTACGCGCTCTCAGTCCGCGCGTCGTCTCGTTGTGTGAGCGTCTCGCCACCTTCGGGATATCGGAGAGTATTCAGCACGACGATTTCCACGATGGGAATATCTTCGTTCGTGACGATCGTATCACGATTGCGGATTGGGGCGACTGCTGTCTCTCCCATCCATTTTGCAGTTTTCTCGTCGTTCAGCAGAGCGTCGCCTGGACGCTGCAACTGGATACAACGACGCCGGAAGTCCAGCAGTTGCGCGAAGTCTATCTACGCTCCTGGATACCTTATGCACCACTGGAAGATTTGCAAACGGCTCTGGACATCGCCCTGCGCCTGGGCATGATAAGCCGTGCTCTGACCTGGAGACATGTTTTAGACCCTCTCCCTGAATCGGAGAAGCAGGGGAATGGGGCAGCAGTTGCGAGCTGGATGCAACACTTTCTGAATGCAATGCAGGAGTAGAAAGGACGTGGGAATTTCTTCCACGTCCTTCAAAATTTGGGAGGATTCACAGATTATTCTCCACGGATGTCAGAGGAGAGGAGATTGCAGGGATAACCGTGTGCTGCTGAAAGTCGCGGTCCCCTCGGAGGCAAAGAGGCCCCATTGTCCCGCAGAAAGATTATACATCCGAGCGCTCAGCGCCACTTTGCCGCCGACATAGATCTCGCATACTGTCCCGTCTACGAAGACCTTGAGTTCCACGGGACGCCCCGGCGTACAGACGAATGGCCTGCTCAGTCCGATCATATAGGGAATATCCCAGGCACGAGGCCAGGAATCGAACACAATACGGTTCTCATCCGGTTCCAGACGGATATAATAAGTCGCTTCACAGTTATCGTCGGCGCGCAGCATTAGCCCGCAGGCGCGCGTCCAGGCATCGAACGTCACCGTCGTTTCGATCTTACAGCGGTCGGGCATGGTTCCCGCGAGCACACAGGCGAACGCTCCAGTCGCATCCAATACGGCAACGTCTTCCTGAAAGTCTGCCTTCCCTACCCCCGGTGCAAAGGTGAAGGCCGTTGCCTGCCCAAACGTCCGGTCAATCGTGTCCGGAACCCGCACCGAGAGCGTCCCGTCCGCCTGCTGCACGATCTCATGCACGACCAGATTGCCGCCCCACTGCCAGTTACGATAATCCTGGTTGCCCTCGCGAGTGGCGTTCCAGCCAAACAGAAAACGCCGCTGGCCGTCCGAAACCGACTTCGCAGCATAGTAAGGACGACCGTCGAAGCAATCGTCGGCAGGCGTGAGCCAGGGGCCAGACAACGACCGGCTCATCCGATAACGTGTCAGAGACCCCTCCGAGAACTCCGAAAAGACGAGATAGTACCAGTCGCCCATCTGAAACAGGTCAGGACACTCGTGCGTGAAGTAGAGTCCCGGCGACCAGAACGGCTCCCGCACTTCCCACGTTTTCAGGTCTTTCGAGGCGCAGAGCGCCGTCAGCCCACGCCGACGAGACGGTCCTGTCGGTTTCCGCGCCGCCAGCAGCATCTGCCACTCCTTTGCTTGCGGCTCCCAGAAGACGAACGGGTCGCGCCAGTCGTGCGGTTCGTACCCCTCTGGCGCGAAGAAGGTATCTTCCGGCACTTTGCGCCAGTGGAGCAGATCGTCACTAATAGCGTGCATGACGGCCTGCTCCGGTTTGCCCTGCTGCCGGAAGTGCGGATTATGCCCCGTGTAGAAGATGTGATACTGCCCCTCCGCTTCGATGACTGAGCCGGTGAAGACATACAGGTCCTGCTCGTCCACCGTACCACGTGGCAGCATCTCTCCATGCTCCGTGAAATGGACGAAATCCGGCGTGCTGACCTGAAACCAGGGCGTGCCTTCGCCGTGTCCTTCCCGGTCTCGCCAGTCCAGCAGATAGAACAGACGGAACGCGCTGCCGTCATAGAACGGAATGAAATCCGCCGCCCAGGCATCCTCTGGTCGATAGAAAAACTCGCGCAATTTTCCCCTCCTCAGCGCTTCTCTTCGTCTTCCTCTTCTTGTTCGGTAGTGACGGAACGAGTGCGAAGCCACTCGATGAACTTCGGATCATCCATCTTCACGCTCGGAGCCATCGCCTTGCGCTTCTCGAATTTCGGGTCGTTCGGGTCAATGGTCGCTTCCGGCTTGAAGACGCGCGGGTCTGATGGAACGTGCGTATAAGGCGTTAAGTCCGGCGTGGTCGTAAACATATCGCGCAGGTCGGTGGCAAGGGCGTCGAACATATTGTTGGGGCCGAGGCCGAAGCACAGGTAGATCGTCTTCAGGATGGACATGATGCTGGTATGGTCCCCGCTAACATACTTGCGCTTCGCGTAGGGACTGATGGCGAGCACGAAAGAGCGATGGCGGTCTACGTGGTCGTTGTCGCCGCCGGAGTCGTCCTGCGTGACGAAGATCGCCATGTTCTTCCACTCCGGCAGGTGTGAAAGGTACTCCACAATGCGACCGAGCGCGAGGTCGTTATCCGCCATGTAACTGCACACATAGGGATAGCCCTCGTTCGGACGCGGCCGCGCGCCATGATCGTTACAGAGGGTGATGTTCATAAAGCGCGGTATCGGCTTGCCCTTCTTGCGGAAGTTGTTTTCGAGGTCTTCCTTGAACCACTCCACGCGGGCTACGTCCGGGATGAAGTTGTTGTAGACCGGAAAATCCCAGCAGGTGTTCTCCCAGAGCGCGCGATTGATGGGATGGTTGACCGTCAGGAAGGAACCGGTGCGATTCGTTCCCGCTCCCTCGTCCTGCCCGGCAAACTCGAAACCCTCCCCGTAGTTGCGGAAGGGTATGCCGCCCCGCTCCAGATGCTCCCACATCGAGCCGTTCTCTAAGTAATCCTCCGGTATCTGCGAACCGTTGCTGCCGAAACTGGTCAGCCTTCCCTTCGCAGCGTCGTCCAGTTTGAAATGCCATCCGGAGTAGAAGACGCGGGTCGTCCAGAGGCTCGGATAGACGCCGACGAGCCAGCGATGTCCGTCGCCGCTCGCCTGTGGCTCCATATAGAAGTTATCGCTGATGGCAAACTGCTCAGCCAGGCGAATATGGTTGGGCATGATGGGCAGGCGCTCGGCTTTGCCCTTCTCTGCGATCCAGCCGTTCATGCCGAACTCAGCGTAATCCGGTTCGCCGTTGGAGCCTGCCAACCCGCCGAAGATACCGTCGTAGGTGTGGTTCTCCTTCGTAATGAAGACGACATACTTGATGGGCTCGCTCGGCGTGCCGTGTGTTGTCGGAACCGCCGATTTGGGCAGGTTTTTCGTCTCCGCCGTCCTGTCCACAATGCCGTTATTGCGCAGGACTTCCTGTGTCCAAGCCGCAAGTTGCGTGTCCGTCGGCAGGGTAACGGCGTCCACCATGCCCGGCATGTCCGGGAAACCGAAGCGCTCATCGCCCTGCTGGCGCAACGTTTTCGGCCCACGCGGCCCGCGCGCGATTCCCTTCTGCGTAGCGATATAGAGCCGCTGTTCGTCCGCTGTGAGTCTCACTTGCACCGGGAACCAGCCTGTCGGAATATGGCCGAGTGTTTTCCCGCTGCGGGGGTCGAGGACGGCGACGGCGTTCAGCCCACTCTCGCAGACATAGAGCCGTGTCCCCGCCTTGTTCATCGTCATCCCGCTCGGAATGACGCCGCGCAGTCGCTGCACCAGCGGACTCGGCGTCAGTTTGATGATTCTCTCGGATTTCAATGTCCGCGCATTGAAAATCTGCACCGTATCGTTGTTGGCATTGCTCACATAGAGTTTGCTGCCGCGCAGGAGAAGCGCGTTCGGCGCGCTGCCGCCGACCGCTTTGCCGCCGTCCGCAGGCGCGTGGATGAGCAGTCCGGCTTTTGCGGTCTGTGCAAGTTTCGGCGTGGTCGGGTTGGCGAGGTCATAGCGATAGATAGATTGCGCGTCAGGAATCTGAGGACTGCCGATGCCGGGAACATGCCGCCCTTCCATCTCGACGCCCTTTTCGCTTTCAGGACTTGGAAACGCGAACGGGGGACGGGTGATGCCGCGCGGATTGCCTTCGCCGGGACGGGGTTTCGGAACGACGGAGTAGTCGAAAAGGCCGATGTTGGCGACAAAGAGCGGGCGACCGTCTTCGCTCAGTGCGAGCGCGTAGGGCTGCCGTCCCGCCTTCTGGCTCCCCACGACCTTGCGGGCGTCTATATCTATCACGATGACGCGCTGATGCGCGATGTCCACGCCGTAGAGCAACCGTCCATCGGGCGAGAGAACGAGGTCATTGAGGTAACTGCTCTTGAACTCTTCGGAGTTAACAGAGATGGTGGCGACGGTCTGGAAGTCGTTGCGCGGGTCGAGGATTTCCACCGCACCGTCGTCACCGAGGCTGATGATGAGCCGCGAGCCGTCGGCAGTGAAGACGCCTATCGGCGCAATCTCTTTGCGTCGGTAAAGTTTGCGGGGCGTGGAGAAATCGGGCGCGCCGGTGTAGACGGTAAAGCCCCCATCATGGAAGGCGACAATGGTCTTCTGGTCGGGACTGAGAACGACCTGCCAGAGATCGTCCTGCGTGTAGAGCCGCTTCCCCTTCGGCGTCAGGAAGCGTCCGTTGGGCAGAATGGTAGTTCCGCCGGGAACGACACGGGCAGGGTTTTTATCGGCGGGGGCTTTGAGATAAGGTACGGGTGGTGCGGCGCAGAGCGCGACGGGCAGCAGCAGAACGGCAGCGAACGGCAAGACGCGGCGTAACATAGGAGCAAACTCCTTCTAAAATCGAATGCGAGGCGCAGGGAAATCTCTTGTAAAGGCGCAAGGGTAACGAGAGGGATCGAAGGTAGATTCCGTACCGCATCATCGGATTCCTGTTCAGCGGAAGGCGACCAGAGATTAAATTTATGTTAAGGCGTGAGGCGGCCACAAAAATTCCCCTCTCCCGATAACGAGAGAGGGGTGAATCCTTGAGGCTCTAGCCAACCTATTTAGGCGCCGTCGCCCGTCTGGTCGAAGTTGCGGATAAGGATATCCAGGTCGAGAACGTCTACGGAATCATCATAATTGAAGTCCGCGCCGGGATCCCAGTTCGCAGACGGCTGGTCGCCAGGTTCCGGCCCATCATCTGCAAAGGAGTCGAAGGCGCGGATCAGTTGGTCAAGGTCGAGAACGTCCGTGGAGTCATCGTCATTGGCATCGCCGCCCTTGAGGGTAACGGTAGGAACGGTGACATCACCCGAGCCTGAGACGGTGACATTCACCACGCGAGACAGGTGGCGTGTGCCCTTGATGAAGAGCCGATAGTTACCGGGAGCGACATCGTGCATACGCACGCTGTATTTGCCGAGGGTCGGATCGCCCGTCGTATCGGGGGTCAGCGCCACAAAATAGGAAGAGTTGACCGGGGTTCCGGTCTGGTTCTGGAGAACGAAATGCACCGCCACCGGGGACTGAGCATCATTCACGCCAATATCCTGCAGGCGAATCTTTCCATTGAACTTCCGCGTGTGGACAGCCGAGACGCGATAGTTGTCGGTGAAGAAGTTCGAAGCCGTGGGTTGGGAAGGGTCGTTGAAGTTGAACAGATCGGCATCGCCGAACGGTGAGGCGGCGAGCCTCACGCTCTCAAGCACATCGCCTGTATCGGTCACGCCAGCAAACTTCACGCCGTTAATGAACAGTTCCGCCCGGCCTGCATCGAAGTCCAGGACGAAATCGAAATGCGTCCAGGCGTCGCGGGAGAGAATGTTGGTGCCGCTATACGAATCGAGATCGTCGGCGTCGAATAGAACAGCCGCCCGCGCGTTATTCTGCACCATCCACCCACCCAGATTATTTCCCGTGGGGTCATAAGAGTCAATACCGTGCCGGTGGGACGAAGCCGCACTCGAACTCGGCAGAAAACAATCCATGCTCACGAGAACGGTGTTGTTGCCCGCGGTGCGCCCGTTCCACGCTCCCGACAGATCTACCCAGGTCCAACGCGATTCAGCGGTGATGCGGTTGGAACTGATGCTCTGGTGCATCCGGGAGCCGGTACGTGGAGTGACGGTCAACGATCCCAGGGTCGTGGAACCCACCACAAGGTGTTGGGCAGCCACGGTAGTAGAAGAAGTAACCCACCCATTCTGCCCCGTCGAAAGGCTTGTTGCGATGCTGGCGAGGGTCCAGTTGGGTGGCCCTCCGGCAGCCTCCCACCCATTGGCGCTATACAGCAATTGGGCCGAGGCTGTCGTCGTTGCGCAGGCAAGAACAGCGCCCGCCACGAACAATTTTTGGAAATATGATTTCACAGTTGACACTCCTTCTCGAACAGTGGATTGGATACTGCGAAGGATTTAACGGAATCGCTCCGACATGCCGATTTCCGCCCCCGAAAACGGGAGATTCCTCATTCCTCATTTGCTTTCAGGCGCCTTCCCCTGACTTGTCGAAGTTTCGCACCATAATATCCAGGTCCAAAACGTCTATAGAATCATCATAATTGAAGTCCGCATTCGCATTGAAACCGGGATCGCCCTCTATCCGGTCAAAGGATCGGATCAGAATATCGAGGTCGAGAACGTCAACCGCATCGTCGCTGTTGGCGTCACCGCCAAGCAATCTCACGGTCGGAACCGTTACGACCCCGGAACCGGAAACGGTCACATCCACGAGACGGGAGAGATGCCGCTCCCCCTTGATATAGAGTTTATAGTTCCCGTCTGGAACATCGTGGAAACGCACGCTGTACCTGCCGTGCGCCGGGCTGCCGCCAGTGGACTCCAGCAGACGAACCGCCCTGAGCCCGCTGCGCGGGCTGCCCACGCTGTCGCGCAGTTCAAATTCAGCAAAGACCGGGCTGAATGCATCGTCGAAGTTCGGCACATCATCCAGCACAACCTCGCCCTCAAAACTGAGGCTACGCCTCGCTTCCACCTGATAGTTATCCGTAAAGAGGTTGGACGTAATCGGCGTCGGGATAGGAGCGGGCCAATTCATCAGGTCGGCCTCATTGAATGCCGCCGCAGGCTGGCTGTCGGACAGGGGCCACTCCGTGCGGAATGTGGGGTCGTTGTCCAATGTAAAAGTGACCTGGCGGCCATTGAGGTAGGCTTCTACAGTATTGTTGTCATAGTCCAGTATGGTTGTGATCCGCGTCCACGCATCGCGGGGGACAAGTCCGGGAATGTAGACGCCGCCAAACGCACCAATTAAACCGCCGCCATAGAGAACAAAGCCACGATCCAGATTAACGACAGTGAATCCTCCCAACAACACCGAGCCGGTTGGATCATAACAGATAATCCCATGCTCATGGTCGGAGGCGGAGTCGGTACTGGGCATGAAGATATCCGTTGTCACAATAACCGTATTGTTCCCGGTAGTACGCGCCATATAGGCCGAATTCAGGTTTTTCCAGACGAATAAGTTCTCCCCTGCCGCGGAACTGGTGCTGCGATGCATCTGCGTCCCGGTCAGCGGGGTTATGGTCAGCGAGCCCAGCATCGTACTGCCAGTAATCCGATGGAAGGTGCCGTCCACACCGGGCGTATATTCCTCCCAGCCATCCTGCGCCACAATGGATCCGATATCGAAGGCGGGCGTCCCGCTGGGTTCCCAACTGTTCGCGTTGTAGAGAACCTGAGCGGAAACGCCCGTTGCCAGAAGTGAGAGCAGACTTCCGAACACAGCCAATTTTTGGAGATAAAATTTCACGATTCCATACTCCTTCTCAAACGCTCACATAGCATTGCATGGAGAGGAAGAGGGGTAACCCTGCGTCCACGATGTCATAAAGGGAGAATGGTCTTCTGCACACGCAGGCGAAACGGGAGACTGCGAACGAGGAAGTTTAGATACGGCGACTTGCCTGTGGTTCTCGCCTGTCTGTCGGACTATTGGGAGCGGCAGGACGTAAAGCAAGCGTCCGGCATCACGTGCAAACCCCTTCTATTATGACATACCCTTGAAACAGATTGCTCATTGCGAAAAGAAAAGTAAGGCGCGCCCGAGGAAAACGGTTGCTTTTAACAGGATGTCAGGGTTCGCAGGGTTCATAGGGTTTGTAGGGTTTCGGTGTTTGAAAATCCGTAACCGAACTAACCTTAATCCCCTATGCACCTTACGAACCCTATGAACCCTGCGAACCCTGCCTATTATGAGCCTTCGCCCACCTGGTCGAAGTTGCGAATGAGGATGTCGAGATCGAGAACATCCACCGAATCGCTATAATCGAAATCCGCGCCCGGATTGTACCCCGGATCGCCCTCCACCGTGTCGAACGCCTGGATCATCAGGTCGAGATCGAGAACGTCCGCCGAGTCATCGTTGTTCGCGTCGCCGCCTTTAAGGGTGACCGTGGGAGCGGTCGTATCGCCGCTGACGGTCACATCTACCATGCGGGACAGATGGCGCGCGCCTTTGACAACGAGTTTATAGTCGCCCGGAGGAACGTCGTGAAAGCGCACACTATAGCTGCCTAATGCCAGGTCAGCATCGGGCGTCAGCCTGGTAATCACCTGCCGTCCGCGGCTCGTGCCGTCCGCATCGCGCAGTTCGAGAGCAACAGATACCGGGCTGAGCGCATCGGCGAAGTTAGGCACGTCTTGCAGCCGGATCTTGCCACTGAAGTTGGCGCTCGATACCGCCGTCACTGTGTAGTTATCCGTGAAGAAATTAGAAGCGGTGGTCTGGGACGCCACATTCACGTTATACAATTCGGTCCTGGCGTAATCCGGCGCCGTTCCGGTCGTCAGAGGCCATCCGGTGCGAAAGATATTGTCCGAGGCAAGCGCAAAGGCGACTTGCCTGCCGTTGATATAGACTTCGACCCTGTTACTGTCGTAGTCCAGCATCGTCGTAACATGGACCCACTGGTCACGAGGCAGAAGGCCAGGAAGGCTCACTCCGTTGAACCCGGCGATCTGGCCGCCGCCGAAAAGTTGAAACGCCCGATCGTTGTTGCGGGTGAGAAAACCGCCGAGCAGGATTGTGCCCGTCGTGTCCAGACTGAGGAGGCCATGCCGGTGTGTCGAGGTCGAATTGGCGCTGGGCAAGAAGATATCGGTATCTATCTGCACGGTGTTATTCCCTGCCGTGCGTGCCTGATAGGCAGAGAGCAGGTTCACCCAGACACGCCGCTCGGTCACCGTAGCGAGCGCGGAACTGATGCTCCGGAGCATCTGTATTCCCGAGGCTGGCGTGACGGTCTGCGCGCCGAGGATCGTATCCACTGTCACGAGATGCCCCGTCGCGGCATCCACGCTCGAAGCAACCCAGTTGTTCTGAGGAACGACCGGTCCGATTACCCACATTGGCGATCCGGTCGGCTCCACGCCATTCGCATCAAAAAGCACCTGAGCAGGAGCAGCCGTTAAAGTACCGACACACAAACCTGCGCTCAAAACCCACTTTTGGAGTAACGATTTCACCTTAAACTCTCCTTTATACATAGGGGTTAGTTGGATACTGCAAATGTCCCAGACGGGGAGGGCGTCTGTATCGTGAAGTGGCACTTTACCTTATAGAGATCAATTTCTATCGGAAAAATGTTCCCGTTGCCGCAAAAAGGGTAGATTCGACCGGGAGGGGTAGGAGAAGATTTACACGCGAGAGTGTGGGAATCCATAATCCTACGAGGCTGATTCCCACAGTTCCCCTGCCCGGCATACAGCGAGCCAGGGGAACGCGGAATCAAGTCAGCGGCGGGCGCACTGATAGAGCCGGACCCAGGTTGCTTCGTTTAGATGGCTGATGGCGACGCCGCCTCGACTGGAAGAGGAATGAATGAAGTAACCGCCACCGATATAGATGCCAGTGTGCGTAACGCCAAGCCGGTCTTTGCGCTGCCCGAAGTAGAGCCGGTCGCCTGCCGACAGTTCCGCCTTGGAAACCGGGATGCCATAAGCCAGTTGCTCCGAACTGGTGCGCGGCAGGGCATATCCGGACTTGGCGAAAACGTTTTTGACAAACCCGGAGCAGTCAATCCCCTTGAACGTATTGCCGCCCCAGGAGTAGCGCACGCCGAGATAGCGATAGGCTTCGTTCAGCAGCGCCTGCGCGTCGCTGGTGAAGATGGGCTTGTTGCCGCACGGATAGATGTCGGTCGGTTCTCTCTCTCCCGAAGGCAGAGGAACCTGCCCGGAGGAGACCACTTGATAGTCCAACAGGCGCACGGCATTGGGTGGAACCCAGCCCATGGAGCCGTCTGCCATGAGAACGCCGACCCAACCGTCCTGCTGTCCCTGCACGGCCACGTAGGTGCCGCTGGGCGCCGCAATCAACTCCTGCGTATCCCGGCTGCGCCCGCGATAGATGGTCGTCTTCTTTTCTAGCAAGCCGAGACGACCCACGACCTGCTCCGGGGCGCTCTGCCGTCCGCGCGAGGCAAATCTGCCACGCCGGGCCGGAGCATTGCCACGTGGGACGATAGGCGTCTTTGCGACGACTTGCGAGGCGCGGGCACGTTCCGCCGCGCGCATTTGCAGCGCCTCATGAGAGGGCGGCAGTTCCAGTGTCAGGATGTCGTCGGCCAGCGCGGTAGTCAGGCTGCCGGACAGACACAGCAGAACGCCTAAAGAAGCGATTGGGGTGAAGATACTAACACGCACGCGTGTCTCCTCCTATCCTGCTACTCCCTTGCCAATTCGGTGACAGGAAGAATAGGAATCACGTTTTGGGAATGTGCGTGGCGCAAGGGGGTCGTCACGAACGCGCCACAGTCGAATTGTCGGGAGATAGACGCCTCTAACACAGAGGCGTTTCTGTACTCTTAGACGGGAGAAAAGAGCATTGGTCACACACAACGCGAACGGGTTAGTAAGTCACAAAGTTGCGTCGCCGCAACTTTGTGACTGGGAAGCGAGTCAAGATCACAATTTCGCACGTGCGAAATTGTGATCGCCATGGCGATGAATATCACAAATGTGAGCCGGCTCACATTTTCCGAAGTTTGCCACCATCGCAAGACAGACAGGGATGCCTGTTCACCAGGTCTTTAGCGCTTGCTGAACTGGAATCCGCGCCGCGCACGCTTGCGCCCATACTTCTTGCGCTCTTTGACCCGCGGGTCGCGGGTCAGGAAGCCAAGCGGACGCAACGCCTTCCGCAGGTCAGGATCAACTTCCAACAGCGCTTTCGAGATACCGTGCCGAATCGCGCCCGCCTGCCCCGAGATACCACCGCCCTTGCATCGCGCGATAACATCGAAGCGGCCCGTCGTCTTTGTGATCTCAAACGGCTGCCGAATGATCATCTGCAACACGGCGCGCCCCAGATACTTCTCCGCCGGTCGGTCGTTGATAGTCACGACACCCGATCCCGGTATGATCCAGACTCGCGCCACTGCGTCTTTACGCTTGCCGGTTCCGTAATAACGATTGCCCTCTGCCACGCTTTACTCTCCTCTGTTCTGAGGAAGAAGACAGAAGACAGAAGACAGAAGACAGAAGGAAATGCGTTTTTCTTCTGACTTCCGGCTTCTGGCTTCTGACTACTTCCTGTCTTTCTGAACGCCTCCAGTGAAGGTCACCGGATTCTGAGCCGTGTGCGGATGCTCCGGCCCGGTGTAGACTTTTAATTTCTTGATGATGGCGTCGCCCAGTTTGTTGTGCGGAACCATGCCGCGCACAACACGCCGGATGGCTTCCTCCGGGCGCTTCTCCAGTTCATCCTGCCGCTTGACACTCTTGAGCGCGCCGGGCCATCCGGTATGGTGGCGGACTTCTTCCACGCCCTTCGTCGCTCCCGTCATGACAACTTTCTCTGCATTGACGATAATGACGTAGTCACCCGTGTCTACGTGCGGTGTGAAGATAGGTTTATGCTTGCCGCGCAGAATCTTCGCGGCGTCCACCGCCAATCGGCCCAGCGGCTTATCGGCGGCGTCCATCACGTACCAGACGCGCTGCGCTTCCATATCCTGCGCGCGCGCCGAAATCGTCGTTTTCATCGCGTTCCTCGATTATTCCTCGGCAGTTCGGCGCGCGTAGGTCTTACGCTCACCGTAACGAACTCGCATGAGACAGAGACCCTGCGGCGGCGCGGACGGGCCTGCCTGCCTGCGGTCTCGTGATTTTAGTATAGCGTGGAGGGCGTCCGGCGGCAATTTGCCGGTTCCGACCTCCATCAAGGTTCCTACAATCGTCCGCACCATGCCCCGCAGAAAAGCGTTCGCTTCGATGCGGACAATGATAAATTGCCGAAATCGTCCCACCTGACACCGGCTCACGTCGCGCCAGGTCGTCTGCTCCACCGTCAGTTCATTGGCGAAGGCTGCGAAATCCTGCTCACCCAGAAGCAGCGAGGCCGCCGTCTGCATCACTGTCACGTCCAATGGGAACGGACAGAACGCGCTGTACCGCCGCAGAAGCGCGGAGGGTGTTGGCCGGTTCAGAATCAGATAGGTATACATTCGGGAGGAGGCCGAAAACCGCGCATGGAACTCCGGGCCGACCTCTTCGACTTCACGCACAGACAGGTCGAGCGGGAGCGCGCTGTTCAAAGCCAGCGCCATGCGCTCCACCGGAATACGAGTCTCCACGCCGAAACTGACAACCTGACCGAGCGCGTGAACGCCCGCGTCCGTCCGTCCCGCGCCCGCGACCCGCGTTGTCTCTCCTGTCCGGGTCGCTATCGCCTCTTCCAGCACGCCCTGTACCGTCCGGGTGGAATGCTGCCATTGGAACCCGGCAAAGTCCGTGCCGTCATACTCAACCGTCGCCTTAAAGAACCGCATTTCAGGACAAGATTAACAAGATTTTCAAGATTAACAAGATTTATCTTCGATGCCTTCGTTCCCATTCATATCGGGTATAGGAAGCCATCCTGCCAATCTTGCAAATCTTGTTAATCTTGTCTAATGACTATTCGTCGTCGCCGACGAATTCCAGCAGAACCATCGGAGCGCCGTCGCCGCGCCGAAAACTGACTCTGGTAATGCGGGTGTAGCCGCCGTTGCGATTGGCATAGCGGGGCGCAATGACCTCGAACAGACGTGGTATCGCGTAGTACGGGTTACGGGCGATCTTCTTGCCGCCTTTCGGCCCGCCCTGTACGCGCGTAAACTCGTCCACGTTGCTGTCTACAAAGCGGCGCACGAGGCGGCGCGTGTGCAGGCGCATTTCGACGGATGCATCCTCCCCACCCTTGCGGGCTAGGGTCACTAATTTCTCGACGATAGGCCGTACTTCCTTGGCGCGAGTCTCCGTCGTGTAGATGCGGTCATTGAGCAACATATTGCGCGTCAGTCCCCGCAGCAACGCGCGGCGCTGATCGCTCGGCAGTCCAAATTTTCGATACGCCTTGCGGTGACGCATGGGTTCATGTCCTTTCTAAAACCTTATCGGCAACAGGCACAGGGGCCAGTTCAGGGACAGGCAGGGACGCCTGTCCTACTCTTCGGAGTCGCCATCGGAGTCGCCGTCGTCGTCGTCCAGGTTGACGGTGGTGCCGCCTTTCAGCGTCAGCCCCAGTTGCTGGAGTTTCTCGCGCACTTCTGTCAGGGACTTCTTGCCGAAGTTACGAATCTGCATCAAATCGTTTTCGGTGTACTCGACCAATTCGGGAATCGTCAGGATATTGGCTTTCTTCAGGCAATTGTAGGTACGCACCGAGAAGTCCAATTCCTCGATCCGAACGTTGGGCGCGTTCGTACTGGGCGTTCCCTCTTCCGTAATCGGGCCAGCGATCAGACCGATAGCGGCGCGGTCGAAACTGGCGAACAGATGGAAATACTGTCCGAGAATCTGGGCGGCCTCGCTGATGGCGGTTTCCGGTGCAATCGTGCCGTTCGTCCAGATTTCGAGGACGAGGCGTTCCAGGTTGGTGTTGGATTGTACGCGGGTCGCCTCGACGGTATAGTTGACCTTTCGCACGGGCGTAAAGGCCGCGCCCATCGGAATGACGCCGATAGCCATCTGATTGCGCCGTTCCAGCCGATCCGGCGGCACATACCCCTTGTTCGTCTCGACGGTCATCTCCATGGAGAGGGTTGCGTCATCATCGGAAATGGTGGCAATATAGGCTTCCGGGTTAACGACTTCCACATCTTCCGGGCACTGCACATCGGCGCCCGTGACGCGCCCGCCGCCTTTGACTTCCACGCGAATGGTCTTTGGGTCGTGCCTTATCTCGCCGCTGCCGTTGCGATGCACTTTTACATAGACATCTTTCAGGTTGAGCAGCAGTTCCGTTGTATCTTCTTTGACGCCCGGAATCGTCGAGAACTCATGCAGGACTTTATCAATTTTCACGTAGGTGATAGCCGCGCCCGGAATGGACGACAGCAGCACCCGCCGCAGGGAGTTGCCCAGCGTCACCCCATACCCGCGCTCCAGTGGTTCTACCACGAACTTACCGTATTCGTCGGACTTTTCCAGCGTCGTGATGTTGGGCAGGGTCAGTTCCATTCTCTTCCTCTCCTTCTCGCTGGTGGCTGGTGGCTGGTGGCTGGTGGCTGGTGAACATCGTTTTACCAATCACCAATTACCAACCATCAATCACCAGCCACCAGCCACCAATCACCCTTTTAGCGCGAGTAGAATTCAATAATAAGCTGTTCGCGGACGTCCGTATCAATCTGGTCGCGGGTGGGAACCGCCATAACGCGCCCGATGAGGGTCTGCGGGTTCAGGTCGAGCCACACAGGAAGCCCACGTCTGCTATGGATGCGCTCCCGCGCCTCTTTGATCGCGCCGCTCTTGTTCATGCTCTCATGCACGCCGATGACATCGCCGGGCTTGACGATAAAGGAGGGAATATTGACCCGCTGTCCATTTACCGTAAAGTGGCGGTGCGTTACCATCTGCCGCGCCTGTGCACGTGAAGACGCCAATCCAAGCCGAAAGATGACGTTATCGAGGCGGAGCTCAAGCAGTTGCAGCAGGTTCTCGCCGGTAACGCCCGGTCGGCGCAGAGCCTCTTGCAGATAGTTGCGGAATGTGTTTTCCAGCACCCGGTAGATACGGCGCAGTTTCTGCTTTTCGCGCAACTGGACGCCGTATTCCGTCATTTTCTTCTGGAAGGCGGGCGCGCCGTGCATTCCCGGCGGTTTGTCGCGCCATTTGGTTTTGCCATCTCGGCTGGTCTTATCGAGGGTGCATTTGGTGTAGCACTTGTCGCCCTTGAGGAAGAGTTTAACTCCCTCGCGGCGACACTGGCGACACCGAGGATCGTGATTATTAGCCATCTCTCTCTAGGATGCTCCTTGCGGCTTCCTGCCGCGAATTCACAGAGGCGTACTCAACAGAACGCCTCCGGGTGTTTACACGAAGAGGGTTCGTAGGATTTGTAAGGTTCATAGGGCTATAGGTGTCAGGCGCAATGTACAAGAGCGGTCTGATACCTAGGAACCCTACCAACCCTAAACCCCTAGAACCTTAATCTCGCTTCCTCCACCCACGCATAAAATAAGTTCAGGTTTACGATTAAACGCGGCGGCGCTTCGGCGCGCGGCAGCCGTTGTGCGGGATCGGGGTGACGTCCTTGATCATCATCACGTCCAGCCCGACTCCCTGAAGGGAGCGAATGGCCGTTTCGCGGCCTGCGCCCGGCCCCTTCACATAGACATCTACTTTGCGGAGGCCATGCTCCATCGCCTTGCGCGCGGCGTTCTCCGCACAGATCTGAGCGGCGAAGGGAGTGCCTTTGCGCGTGCCTTTGAATCCGACCGCGCCCGCGCTCGCCCACGAGATCACCGCACCCTGCGCGTCCGAAATGGTCACGAGGGTGTTGTTAAACGTGGACTGAATGTGGACGATGCCCTGAACGATATTCTTTTTCTCTTTGGCTTTAGCGCGGGTCGCGCCGCCTTTGGTAGTCTGTTTGTTCGCCATAGGGCGCTCCTCCTACTTCTTCAGCTTCTTCTTGCCCGCTACGGTGCGCTTCGGCCCTTTGCGGATACGCGCGTTGGTCTTGGTACGCTGTCCGCGCACCGGTAGTCCACGCCGATGGCGCAGACCGCGATAACAGCCGATCTCGATGAGGCGGCGAATATTGAGCGCGACTTCCCGACGCAGGTCTCCCTCGACGGTGAAATCACGTTCCAGGACTTCGCGCACCTTACCGACTTCGGCTTCGGTCAATTCGCGCACGCGCGTATTCGGGTTGATTCCGGTTTGCGCGATGATTTTACGTGCGCTGGGCAACCCGATACCAAAGATGTAGGTGAGCGCGTATTCGATTCGTTTTTCGCGTGGCAGATCCACGCCCGCAATACGTGCCAAAACCGCTCCTCCTTTGGAGGGAGGGAGCAGGGAGTACGGTGTACGAAGTAGGAAAAAGCATTTCCCCTACTACCTACTACCTACTACCTACTACCTACCCTTAACCCTGTCGCTGCTTGTGCTTGGGATTGACGCAGATGACGCGCACGACGCCTTCGCGTTTGATGACCTTGCACTTTTCGCAGATTTTCTTGACGGATGCTCGAACTTTCATGGGAATTCACTCCTCTCCGGCAAAAAGCAAAAACCTACCTGAGAGACACGAAAAGTCGGGCGGCGGCGAAAGGTTCTCTTTGCCGCTTCCCGTGTCGTCGGTTTGCTACGACCCGAAGCCGGACTTTTCGGAGGAGATTCAGGACTTATAGCGATACCGGATACGGCCTCGCTCCAAGTCGTAGGGCGAGAGTTCGACTAAAACCCGGTCGCCGGGCAGAATGCGAATATAGTTCTGCCGCATTTTGCCAGAGACGTGGGCGAGAACCATTTTCTTGTTCTCACCGACCGGTATCTCGACGCGGAACATCGCATTGGGCAGAGCCTCAGCAATGACGCCTTCGACTTCGATACCGGCCTCTTTGGTCGGTTCTTCCGGCTTCGGCGCGGGCTTGTTGCGCGGCCCGCCGCCTCCGCCGCCACCGGTGGGACGGCCACCGCCGCCGCCCGGTCTTCGCTGCTGTTGTCCGCCGCCTGGTCGAGGCGGCCCTCCTCCTGGTCTCTTAGGTGGTGGCATTCATTCTCCGTTCGTTAGAATTACCGCGCCATTGGGAACAATAGCGACGGTATGCTCGAAATGGGCGGAGAGACTTCCGTCCTCCGTCACAATAGTCCAGCGGTCGTCGAGATATTCGACTTCCTTTTTGCCCGCATTGACCATCGGTTCAATCGCAAATGTCATGCCGCACTGAAGGATCGGCCCTTTGTCGCGCGACACAAAGTTAGGTATCTGTGGCTCCTCGTGCAGCGATCTGCCGACGCCATGTCCCGTCAGTTCGCGCACTACGGAGTAACCGTTGCTCTCTGCGTGGCGCTGCACCGCTTTGCTGATGTCCGCCACGCGCTTACCGGGTTTCGCCTGAGCGATTCCGCGATATAAGGCTTCTTCCGTTACTTTGAGCAGTCGCTCCGCTTGCGGAGAGAGTTGCCCAACACCGAACGTCCACGCGCTGTCAGCGATGTAGCCATGCAGTTCCACGCCGCAGTCAACCGTGACGATGTCACCTTCTTTTAAGGCCCGGCGTCCCGGAATACCATGCACGATCTCATCGTTGAGCGAGATACACGTATAGGCAGGATAGGGCGGGTGGCCTGTCGGCGCATAACCGAGGAAGGGCGATGTCCCGCCGCTCTCCGATATAATACGACTGGCAATGTCTTCAAGTTCGCCAGTGGTAATGCCGGGGCGAACTGCCGCGCCGCAGGTCTTCAGGACTCGATCTACGATGCGTCCCGCCGCCCGAATCTTGTCTATCTCCTGGCGTGTCTTGAGATGGATTTTCCCCGACTCTAATCGCATATCCCGCATGATTTTCTCCCGACGAACGACCAATGACCAACGACGGATGACCAATTGTTAAGCCCTCGCAACCTCTATGGGTTCGTCATTGGTCGTTCGTCAGATACTCAGGGCGTGAGTTTCCGCCGCGCGCGCATACTTTCGATGACTTCGATGACTCGCCCGAAAACCGTTTCCGGCTCCGCGGTGGCGTCTATGGTGCAGAGCAGACCGCGCTGGCGATAGTAGTTTTCTAAAGGAGATGTTTTCTCCTGATAGACTTCGAGGCGACGTCTCACCACCTCCGGCGCATCGTCAGGCCGCGTTACCAATTCTACCTTGTGAATATCACAGATGCCGGGTTGGATAGGCGGCTGATGCTCGATATGATAGGTCTGCCCATCCACCGGACAGATGCGCCTTCCGCTAAATCGTCCGACGATCTCCTCAATCGGCGCGACAAAATCCAGCACCCCCAGAAGCACGCGCCCTTTCTCCACCAGCATCAACTCCAGCGCCTCGGCCTGGGGAATGGTGCGTGGAAAACCATCCAGCAGAAAACCGGGCTTGCAGTCCGGCTCATCTATCCGCTGCGAAACCGCGCCGATGACCACGTCGTCCGGCACAAATTCGCCCTTATCCATCTTGTAGCGCTGAATAATGCGGCCCAATTCCGTGCCGCGCGCGACGGCATCACGGAACATGGCTCCGGTCGAAATGGTTGGAACACCGTAATGCACGGAGATTCGCTCCGCTTGCGTTCCCTTTCCCACGCCCGGCGGCCCTAAGAGCGCGAATATCATCCGGGTGCGTCCTCGCTGGTTATTGGTTATTGGTTTCTGGTTTCGAGTATTCAAGCGTCAAACACAGAGTGTTGGAAAGCACAATCCACTAAAAACTCGAAACCAGAAACCAATAACCAATTTACTGTATGCCAGGTAACGGGCTGCGTTGCCCGCTCCCCTTAATGAAGCCTTCGTAGTTTCGCATCAGCAGTTGGGCCTCAATGGCTTGCATCGTCTCGATAGCGACACCAACGACGATCAGCAGCGAGGTTCCGCCGATTAGCGAGAAACTCCGAAACTGGCTCATGCCCGGCAGGATATATTGCAACACGGCAATAAGCGCCAGGAAGACGGCTCCGGCCAATGTAATGCGCGAGATGACCCGTTCCAGATACTCGAACGTCGGTCTGCCCGGACGGATGCCTGGAATGTAGTTGCCGTACTTCTTCAGGTTGTCCGCCATCTCCTGCACATTCATCACGATGGACGTGTAGAAGTACGTAAATCCGATGACGAGCAGCGCGTAGAAGAGCGTCGCCACGTAGTTGTTGCCCGGCTGGAGATAGCTCACCATGTTCTTCAGCCAGCCGATGAAGCCCACCCCCGGTTGACCGGGTATCGCGCTAATGAGCGTGGACGGAAATAGCAGCAGCGATATAGCAAAGATGATCGGGATGACACCTGCCGAGTTGACTTTGATGGGCAGGAACGACGACCCCGCCTGGGTCTGGCGCATCCCGATGACGCGCTTGGTGTGCTGTATCGGAATGCGGCGTGTCCCCTGCGTGATATAGACGACGGCGTAGATCGTGCCGACGAAGACCGCTACCAGGAACAGTACCATCAGCCAGGAGATAGTCCCCGCCTTCAACTGCGCGCCGATCAGGTTGACCTGATAGGGCAGGCTGAGCAGGATGCCCGCAAAAATGATAAGCGATATGCCATTGCCAACGCCCTTTTGCGTGATCTGCTCTCCGAGCCACAGCAGGAACATGGAACCGGCTGTCAGCGTGATGATGACCTGAATGCGCTGCATTACAGACATATCAATACCTGCGCCGGACGCGAACATGACGGTCAGGCCAAACGCCTGTACGATGGCGAGTCCCACAGTCAGGCGGCGGGTGATCTTGGCGATACGCTTGCGCCCCGCCTCACCTTCCTTTTGCATCTGTTCCAGGGCAGGAATGGCGATTCCCATGACCTGCATGATGATCGAGGCGTTGATGTAGGGGTTGATGCCCATCGCAAAGATGGATGTGCGCCGCAGGGCGCCCCCGGAGAAGACATCCACCAGGGCGAGGATACCGCCCATGTTGCCGATCATGCCTTCTAATTTTTTATGATCCAGTCCCGGCACGGGAATATGCGCGCCAATGGCGAACACCATAAACGCGCCTAATACAAAGAGTATGCGCTGCCGCACCTCCGGAATGGATAATGCTCTTTGTAACGCCTCTATCATCTCTTACCTCGTAGTTCCTCTTGCGCTCTTTTCGTCGCAATCCGCCGTAGCCACCAGCAAATCTGGTGGCACGCTTATTTTTTGCGCATCGGCGGCAGCACTTCTGCGGTGCCGCCTGCTGCTTGCAATTTTTCCTGCGCGCTTTGGCTGAACTTATGGGCGCGGACCGTGAACTTCTTCGTGAGGTCGCCATCGCCCAGCACTTTCAATCCGTAGTGCAGGTCGCGCAGAATGCCGCGCTCGATAAGCGTCTCCGGTGTGATCTCCGCGCCCGCCTCGAATTTCTCTTCCAATACGTTCAGGTTGACCAGCGCGAAGCGGCGATCACGCATGGTCTTGAAGCCATGCGGATTGCGGCTCGCCACGCCGCGCAGATGGGGCAGACGGCGATGGAGCGGTGTCTGGCCGCCTTCGAAGTTCGGATTGACCTGACCGCGTGCTTTGTTTCCTTTGTGACCGCGTGTGGAGGTCTTGCCGTGTCCCGAACCGATACCGCGCCCGACACGCTTGCGCCGATGCGTGGAACCGTCCGCCGGGCCAATATTGTGAATGCCGATACTGTTATTCTCTTCAGGCATGATAGTCCCTTATTCGTTTTCGGTCACGGGTTCAACCGTGACGAGATGCTTGACCTTGTGAATCATGCCGCGCACAACGGGCGAATCCTCATGAACGACGCTCTGATTCAGTCGCTTGAAGCCGAGGGAGCGGACGGTCTCTTTTTGAGACTGCTCGTAGCCGATGGCGCTCTTACGATACGTGATCTTCAGTTTAGCCGACATGCGTGGTCTCCTGCACTTTTCGGACCCAGGGCGTCAAATCGTCTACCGTCTTGGAGCGCAGTTGAGCCACGTCCTCGACACGCTTCAGACGGCGCAGCGCCTTGATGGTCGCCCAGGCAATATTGGCGGCATTGGCGGAACCGAGCGACTTGCCCAGTACATCATGCACGCCCGCCAGTTCCAGAATCGTTCGCATACTGCTGCCCGCCACGATCCCGGTTCCGGGGGAGGCGGGTTTGAGCATGACTTCCGCTGCGCCTTCCGATACGACCAATTCGTGGGGGATGGTTCCACCGATCAGGGGAACCTGGATAATACTTTTTTTCGCTGCTTCCTCGCCTTTGCGGATGGCATCAGGAATCGCGCGCGCCTTGCCGAGTCCGCAGCCTACATGACCGTTGCGATCGCCAACAATAACCAGCGCGCTCCAGCTGAGGGTGCGTCCGCCTTTGGTTGTCTTCTGGCACTTATTGGTGCGAATAGGGCGCGACTCGAGATTCAGCGTATCCGGGTTAATTTTAGCCAATGAATGCTCCTTGTAGAGCAGGGAGTAGGTGGTAGATGGTAGGTAGTAGGAAATGCGTTTTCCCTACTTCCTGCTCCCTACTTCCTGTTTCTAAAACACCAGTCCGGCCTCGCGAGCGCTATCGGCGAGGGCCTGTATACGACCATGATATTTGTAGCCGCCCCGGTCGAAGACGATGGCTTCGACGCCTTTTTCTTTTCCACGCTCGGCGATCAATTTGCCGACGGCTTTGGCGGCTTCGATGTTGCCGCCGCTTTTCAGCGCGGTTCGCAGGCTCTTATCGAGCGTGGAGGCCGAGGCCAGTGTCTGACCAGTCGTATCGTCAATCAGTTGCACGTAGATATGCTGAATGCTGCGCGAGACGTTCAGCCGGGGCCGTTGCGCCGTGCCATTGACTTTTGCCCGGACGCGGCGATGACGCCGCTTTCGCAGCCTTTCCTTTTCTTCGACTCTCATCGGTTTCCTCTCGCGTTGGATTTCCGACCCAACGCTCATTCCGTCGTGCCGCAACCTCCGGCACGCAACTCGTCATTATACCACAGATTCGGGTATTCAGGTGTTCAGGTATTCCGGTGTTCAGGAAGAAAATTCGTGTTTCCTCTTCTCTTCCTACACCCTGCTCCCAAACCCCTGTTTTTACCGGCTCTCCAGATTATCCAGCAGAACGGCCAGACCGAGCGCAATGCGGCGATCTAGCGAACGCGAGAGATCAGCGGTCAAGTCCATAACGTACTTATCGTGAAACGTATACCGTCGGATAAACTCGCCGAGATTCCCGCCGTCGGGCCGGGTAATGGTAAAGTTGGTGAGCAGAAACGAGCCCAGTATATCCACATAGGGCAGGCGGCGTGCCAGCGCTTTCCAGAGTGTATCTTCCTGCGCTTTGGCGATTTCGCGCCCGTTGGGATCATAGATTTTCCAGGTACGGCGCAGCATCGAATGCCAGCCCTGCCGCTTGAAAACGGCAATCACCTGCTGGTTCGCGTCGGTCATGGTCAGTGAGTAATTGATGACCGTCAACATCGAGTCCGACTTCAGATGCAGCACCGGCTTCGTCTTGCTGTCATCCTCATAGACCGTGATCTCTGTCTTCATCTTCAGCAGAGGCCGATCAATGAAGAACAGCGGATGCTCCTGCTCCGAGTAGACATAGTACTTGCTGTTCATGCTGAACATTTTCTGATTCAGCAGGAACTTATCGAAATTGAAGCGATCCGTCGCTGTGCCAGAAGACGGCAACTCCGTACCGGGATAGTATGGCGGTGTGTTCATGATCTACAGTATCTACAGAACCTACTTCTTCTTGCCGCCCTTCGCGCCTGCCTTGCCCTGCTTGCGGCGAACCTGTTCACCCTTATAGCGAATGCCTTTGCCCTTGTAGGGTTCGGGCTTGCGAAGTTTGCGAATCTCCGCCGCCGTCTGTCCTTTCCAGCACAGTGGGATCCGAAGCTTGGAATTCACGTGACTTGAAGTCGCGGCCGCACTGACCCTATAGTGAGTCGTATTAATTTAAATCATACCAACATGGTCAAATAAAACGAAAGGCTCAGTCGAAAGACTGGGCCTTTCGT
>JADMIO011418000.1_pt1 | contig 33679 bp, 29 predicted proteins | sample 8958161 | NCBI WGS metagenome assembly JADMIO01 (sample SAMN16585339, study PRJNA669376) | soil metagenome | isolation source: Crop rotation soil | place: USA: Cullars Rotation, Alabama | collected 2011 | reverse complement strand
ATCCCGTGCGCCTTCGCCCGCCGCGTTGCCTCCTGCGCGGCAGCGTGCGCCATGACCTGGCCGATGCCGTCATGCCCATGCATCACCGCCACGGCGCCCGCATCGACGACCAGCTCGGGGCGGGCTGCCGCCTGCATGACCCCACTGCGCAGCCGCGCCGCGTACCACGGCAGCCGCATCACGCCATGGGATGAATGACCCCAGAGGTCCGCCTGCACCAGCGTGTCGGCCACCAGCGCCGCGTCCACCGCCGGCACGCCCAGCTGGTGCAACGCGTCCGTCGCAAAGTCGGTCAGAGCCTTCGCCGTGACCACCCGTGCTTTCATCGCCGGCTGCCTTGGGTCTGCCGTCCCGGGGCCTGCGCCACCCGGGTCATGACCGCTGCAGCAGCGGCTGCAGTTCCCGGATGTCTTTCAACGTCTCCAGCTGCATCACCTGGTCGATCAAACGGTCCGTCTGCGAGCCGCCCAAGAAGACGGCCATTAGGTCCCGGCTCTTGCCAATGACTTCGTCGCGCGTCATGGGATTTTCCGCCGTGCCCCGCACTGCCCCCACCCGCTCCGTGAGCGTCGTGCCGTCGGCGAAAGTCACCTCCACGATCGATACCCGCTCCGGATAGAGCTTTTCCAGGGCCTCGTCCGGCACCAGTTCCACCTTCGCGCGCTCGCGCAGGATCGCCGGGTCCTTCATCCGCGCTTCATCGTGCGCCGCGGCGAACGACGCGGTCCCGTCGAGCAACATGACCGCCACCATGTGCTGCAGGCAGATATCGGGGATGTTCCGGTTGTTGACGGTCTTGGCCTCGCTCGTGGCAACGCGCACGACGACCTTGCGGACTTCGTCCGCCGTGAAGGCGCGGCGCTTCCGGAGACTCTCGAGTGCGTCCAGCGGCGCCTGGATCGGCGATCCGACGGTCCACTTCTTGATGTTCGTCCGCGTGACCTCGTAGCGCTCGCCAAGTTTGTCCAGCAAGGCAGCGGGGTTGGCGTTCGGCGTCATCAGCGCGAAGAAATTGTCGGGCCCGGTGAGGATGTCGTTCACGCCCGTGGCGCCGAGCTTGATCATCAGCGCAGACGTCACGCCGTTGCGCGCCGGTCGTCCGGCGAACACCTGCGATTTCGAAACGTGCTCCGTGTCCCGCTGCCACGCCGCGCTGGCACAGGCCTGCTGGGCCGCATAATCAATCACCCAGCGCATCTGGCGCGCATCCAGGCCCGCGGCGCAGGCCGCGGCCGCGCCAGCGCCGAAATTTCCACCGATGCTGTGCGAGCTATGGTGCGTCTTCATTTGGAATTTCAAGCCGCCCAAGGAGGCTGAAAATCGCGTTCCAATGTCGTAGCCGAGCACCACCGCCCGGACAAAGGTCGCGCCGCCGATCCGGTAATATTCCCCGGCCGCCAGCGCCGCGGGGACGACGGAACATCCGGGGTGGGTGTGGGAAGGCGCGTGGGAGTCGTCCGTTTCGTCCGAGTGCGCGAGCATCCCATTGACGAAAGCCGCATCCGCCGGCCCGCAACGCAGGTTGGAGCCCACGATGGTTGCGGCCGGTTCGCCGGAATGCGCCCGGGCGTATTTCAAAGCCACCACGGCCGGCGCCAGCTCGGCGCCCGACACCATCGCGGCAATCGTGTCGAGGATGTGGTGCTTCGCCTTCTCGACGGCCTCCGGCGAAACGTCCCGGTGCGCCGCCGCACTCATATACGCGGCCAGCTCACCGATCGGTGAAGGCCCGGCAGGCGCGGCCGGGACCGGCGATTCGGCGGCGGACTCGCCCGTGGGCTCTCCGACCAGGCGGGATCCCGGCAGCGTGGCGACGGCAACGAGGCAGCCGACGCGCTGGATCATGCGGCGGCGGGAAATGTCCGTCGTTTCAGCGGCTGGCGCAGGCTCCAAGGCGGGGTTGGTCAGGGGACGTTTCATAAGGCGGGAAGGTTTAGGTCTAAGGCTCCCAACGAAGCCGCTGCTGGTTGTCGGAAGTTGGTGCGCGGCCCGTCAATCAACTTCGCGCTAGCCGACCCGGAGCAGCGGTCGCAGTTTCCGGGCGTCCTTCACGCTTTCCAAATTAAGGATGGTGTCGATCAGGCGGCCAGCCCGGTCCGCGCCGAGCACGGGTGCGATCAGGTCGCGGCTCTTTCCCACGATCTCGTCGCGGGTCATCGGATTGCCCGACGTGCCCCGCACTTCCTTCACGTGCTCCGTGATCGTGCTGCCATCGTTGAACGTGATTTCCACAATCGCGTCCCGTCGGGGGAAAAACTTTTCCAAACCGGCGTCGGAGATCAGCTCCACTTTCGCGCGCTGGCGCAGGACGGCCGGATCCCGCATCCGGGCCACATCGTGCGCCGCGGCGAACGACGCCGTCTTGTCCAGGAGCATCACCGCCACCATGTGCTGCATGCAGATGTCCGGCATCTCGCGGTTGTTGGTGATCTTCGCGCCGCTCGTGCCAACGCGCACCACCACCTTGCGCACCTCGTCGGCCTCGAAGGGCCGCCGGGCCCGCAGGTTCACCAAGGCGTCCAGCGGCGCCTGGATCGGCGAGCCGACGGTCCATTTCTTGATGTTCGTCCGGGTGACTTCGTAACGCTCGCCGAGCTTGTCAATCATGCCCGCCGGGTTGGCCTCCGGGGCGAAGCCCTCGAAGAAATTGTCCGGGCCGGAGAAAATGTCATCCACGCCCGTGGCCCCCGCGGCGATTAGCAACGCCGCGGTGGTGCCGTTGCGCGCGCCGAATCCGGCGAAGCACAGGGATTTTTCGATGTGCTGGGTGTCCCGCTGCCAGGCGGTGATGCCGCTCGCCTGTTGCGCGGCGTAATCGAGCACCCACCGCATCTGCTGGTCATTCAATCCGGCGGCGCAGGCCGCCGCGGCCGCCGCGCCAAAGGTGACGACGATCTGGTGGGTGCTGCGGTGGTTCACGAAGCTCAGGTACGGCTTCCCGAGAGTCATCGTCACCCGCGCGCCGACGTCATAACCGAGCGCCACGGCGCGCACGAAACGGGCGCCATCACTGCCGAACTGTTCCGCGGCCGCGAGGGCGGCGGGGACGATCCCCGCACCCGGGTGGGACCGGGACGGGCCGTGGGAATCGTCCGTCTCGTCGGAGTGCGCCAGCATGCCGTTGACCATGGCGGCTTGGATCGCGCCGCTGGTCAGGTTGGAGCCCACCACGGTTGCCGCTGATTCGCCGGCATGCAGGCCTGCGAATCGAATGGCGACCACACCGGGAGGCAGCGCCCCGCCGGAAATCATCGCCGCAAGCGTGTCGAGGATATGGAACTTGGTCGATTCGGCGACCTCGCCCGGCAGGTCCCGGACGCCCGCCGCCGCCATGTAGGCGCTGAGTTTCAACATCACGTCGCTGGTCGGCACCGGTTGCGCCGGCGGTTCGTCCGGCTCCGCGCCAAGCCGCGGCAAAGGCAGCGCCGTGGCGGCCAGGAGACACCCGAGGCCCTGCACGAGCTGGCGGCGGGTGAAGGTGGCGGCATCCGCCGACGGGAGGAAGTTTGGCTCGTTCATGGGTCGAGCCTCCCGTGATAGGCCGCTGGCGGCCAGGGCGGTTGGGCGGGGGGAAAAAACTTCCGGGCGGCGGTATTCATCAGCAAGGGGCTCCGGGCGGCGGCAAACCTCGGGGAGGTCCGCGCACCGGGCCGGCGGTGGGGCCTAAGATAGCAAACCTCAGCATGCTCTGGAAATTGTATTACGATAACTGGGTGATAACGATTTCCTATGACCCGCTGCGGCCCGGGCGAGCGCATCATAATGTTCACATAATGTGGCCTGTGGCATTTTCCGCACACGCGCTATCCGTTCAGCATATCCCGCGGCGCATTTTCCCAATCCCGTGCGAGTCACCTGTCCGGCGTCCCGCCATTCCTCATCCGCCCAACCGCTGCCATGCCCATGAATCGCCTCACCTTCATCAAGACCACCCTGGCCGCCGGCGCCGCCTATGGGTTCCTGCGGGCCCCTGCCGCCGCCGCTGAAACCGCTGCGCCCGCGAATCGCGGGATTGCTTCCGGCACCAAGGAAAATGTCCGGCCGCCGCCGGACAAGGTCATCGTCGACATCGCGGACTACGTCGCGAACTACAAGATCGACAGCGACGAGGCGTATGCCACGGGCCACATCGACCTGGTGGACACCCTGGGTTGCGGGATTGCCGCGTTGAATTTTCCCGCGTGCACCAAGCTCCTCGGGCCGACCGTTCCCGGCACGATTGTGCCAAACGGCGCAAAAGTGCCGGGCACATCGTTTCAGCTCGATCCGATCAGCGCGGCGTTCCACATCGGCACGATGAACCGCTGGCTCGACTACAACGATGCGTGGATGGGCGCGGAATGGGGCCATCCCTCGGACAATGTCGGCGGCATCCTCGCCGTGGCGGACTGGCTTTCGCGCACCGCGGTCGCCGAGGGCAAGCCGCCCCTCACGATGCACGACGTCCTGACATCGATGATCAAGGCCCATGAAATCCAGGGCGTGATCAGCGACAAGACCTCGTTCAATGAAGTCGGCATTGACCACGTCACCCTGGTCCGCGTCGCCTCAACGGCGGTCGTGTCACAGCTGCTCGGACTTTCCCGCGACCGCATCATCAATGCGCTCACCCAGGCCTGGGCGGACGGCGGCGTGCTGCGCACGTACCGCCATTCCCCGAACGTCGGCTCCCGGAAATCGTGGGCCGCAGGCGATGCGACCTCGCGCGGCGTCCGCCTCGCCTTGATCTCTCGCACCGGCGAGATGGGCATCCCCTCCGTCCTGACCGCCAAGGAGTGGGGCTTCTACGATGTCCTCTTCAAGGGCAAGCCCTTCATCGTCGACCGGCCTTACGGCTCCTACGTGATGGAAAATGTGATCTTCAAGATCTCCTACCCCGCCGGGTTCCACATCCAGACCGCGGCGGAAGCGGCGATCAAATTGCACCCGCTCGTCAAGGACCGGTTGAATGACATCAAAAAGATCACGATCCGCACCCACGAATCGACGATGCGTTACCTCGTGAAGCGGGGACCGCTCAACAATCCGGCGGACCGCGATCACTCGCTCCAATACATTGTCGCGATCGGCCTCATCAAGGGCAACCTCGTGGCCGAAGACTACGAGGACAACGTCGCCAAGGATCCGCGCATCGATCCGCTGCGGGAAAAGATGCTTCCCGTGGAGGATCCGCAGTTCACCAAGGATTACTACGATCCGAACAAGCTGGCGAATCCCAATGCCATTACCGTGGAGTTCAACGACGGCACCAAGCTGCCCGAGGTCTTGGTCGAGTATCCGCTCGGTCACCGGCGCCGCCGGGCCGAAGGCCTCCCGCTGATCACCGACAAGTTCAAGGAGAACATCAGCCGGCGCTTCTCGAAGGAGCAGCAGGAGAAAATCCTCGCCGCATCCTTGGACCGCGCCCGCTTCGAAGCCACCCCGGTCCACGAATACGTCGACGAGTATGTGACCGACGCCCCGTTGGCGTGAGGAAGAAGGCAATTCCCCTGATTTCCCGTGACGGACTGGCCCCCCGCCACGGAGAATGACGAGCGGGCCGCCGTGATTCCCTTTCCAACTGCCTTCGCACCCCTCCGCTCACCGGCCATGAACCGACGTAATTTCATTCGCGGCGGATTGGCGGGCGGAGCCGTGTTGTGTACCACTCCCTGGCTCAAATCCGCGGTGCCACCGCGGGAGCCGGACCGCGACTTTCAGCCGCGCACCGATGTCACGCCCTACGTCGTTGGGTTCATCGCCGGAACAAACTATCAGGATTTGCCCGCGGACGTGATTGAACTCGGCAAGAAGTCGATCCTCGATGCCTTTGGCCTCGCGCTGGTGGGAGCCCGGTCCACCGGCAGTGGCATCCTCCGGTCGTACTTCGAATCGTTTGGATTCAAGCAGGCCAACGCCCGCGTGCTGGGTGCTGGCGGATCGTTGCCGCTACGGTTTGCGGCATTCGCGAATGGCGCGTCCGTCCACATGGAGGACTTCGACGACACCCAACTTGCCGTGTCGGATGATCGCGTCTACGGCCTCCTCACCCACCCTTCGGCCCCCGTGTTCCCGGTGGCACTGGGCGCGGCTGAAGCCGCGCGGATGAGCGGCCGCGACTTCCTCCTCGCCTACCACGTCGGCGTCGAAGTCGCCTGCAAACTGGCCGAAGCGTGCTCGCCCCGGTCGTACCAAAGCGGATTCCACTCCACGGGTGTGTTTGGGGTCTTCGGCGCGCTGGCGGCGTGCGCCAGACTCCGCGGCTATCCGGCCGCCACGATCACCCCGGCGATGGGCTTGGCCGCGAGCCAGGCCTCGGGGCTGATCCAGAATTTTGGCACGATGACCAAGCCCTTTCACGCCGGCCACGCGGCCGAAGCCGGAGTCGTCGCCGCGGACCTGGCGGCGCTCGGCTGGACCGCCGCGGAGAACATTCTCGAGGGCCAGAATGGTTTTTTCCACGCCTACGGCGGCTCCTATGATGCGGGCGCCCTGCTGGGAAAACTTGGCCACCCGTGGACGTTTTCGATGCCGGGAATCTCGATCAAGCCGTACCCATCCGGCTCCTTGACCCACCCGGGCATGACCGAACTGGAGCGACTGATCCGGAAGGAGGACATCAAGGCCGCGGACGTCGAGCAGCTGGAGGTCGGGACGAATTCGCAGATGCAAAAACCTCTTCGCTATCATCGACCGCAGCGGGGTTTGGAGGCCAAATTCAGCATGGAGTACTGCCTCGCCGTCTTGTTGGTGGCGGGCAAGGCCGGTCTCGGTGAGTTCACCGACGAGGCCGTGCTCCGCCCCGAGGTCCAGGACATGATGAAGCGCATTCGCTTTGGGGTTGATCCGGTGGCTGAGGCCGCCGGCTATGCGCGGATGACGACATTGCTCCGCATTCGCCTGCGCAATGGCCGCGTCGTGACCGGCCGCGCGGATTTTGCGAAAGGCAGCCCGGCCAACCCGATGAGTTTCGATGAAGTGGCCGGCAAATTCCTGGGCTGCGCCGCATTTGCCCGCTGGCCCGAAGCCAAAGCCCGCCAGCTGATCGAGGCCGTCCGAGAACTCGAGTCATTGCCGGACGTGAAGACCTTGACCGACTTGTGCGTCCCCGACAGTTCGGTTTCCGCATGAAGTACCTGCGCCATCTCTTCGTCCAGGTGCTCGTGGCTGTCGCCCTTGGTGCCGTGTGCGGCTGCCTCTGGCCGGCGTTTGGCGCTTCCCTCAAACCCGTCGCCGACGCGTTCATCAAGCTGATCACGATGCTGATCAGCCCGATCATCTTCTGCACCGTGGTGGTTGGGATCGGTTCCATGACCGACCTGCGCAAAGTCGGCCGCGTTGGGCTCAAGGCGCTGATCTATTTCGAGGTCGTGACCACCATGGCCCTGCTGATCGGGCTCGTCGTGGTCAACGTCGTGAAGCCCGGCGCCGGAATTCACGCCAATGCCGCCCAGCTGGATGCCGGCGCGGTCGGGGTCTATCTCACGCCGGCCAAAAAGATGAACGTGGTGGAGTATCTCATGAACGTGATCCCCACCACGCTGCCCGGCGCCCTCACCTCCGGTGAAATCCTGCAGGTGCTCCTCGTGGCCATCCTGATCGGTGCGGCGCTGGTGCAGCTTGGTCCGAAAGGCCGGCCCGTCACCGATCTGCTTGAACTCATCTTCAAGGTTATGATGGGCGTGGTTTCCATCGTCGTGAAGGCGGCGCCCTTGGCGGCGTTCGCCGCCATCGCCTTCACCGTGGGCAAGTTCGGCCTGCACAGCCTCAGTGCGCTGGCTTCGTTAATGACGTGCGTCTACCTCACCATGATCATCTTCGTGGTCGTGGTGCTGGGCGCCTTGTTGCGGTTGAGCGGGCTGGGACTCTGGAGTTTCCTGCGTTATTTGCGGGAGGAAGTCGTGCTGGTGCTTGGCACCTCTTCCTCCGAAACCGCGCTGCCCGGCCTGATCGCCAAGCTGGAAAATCTCGGATGCTCGAAGCCGCTGGTCGGGCTGGTCGTTCCCGCCGGTTATTCCTTCAACCTTGATGGCACATCCATCTACCTGACGATGGCCGCGGTGTTCATTGCCCAGGCCACGGACACGCCGCTCGGCTTGGGAGCGCAGCTGGGGATGCTGATGGTGCTGCTGCTGACATCCAAGGGCGCGGCCGCGGTGACCGGCGGCGGATTCGTCACGCTCTCGGCAACGCTCGCTTCGACGCAAACCGTGCCCGTCGCCGGCCTGACGTTGATCCTCGGCATTGACCGGTTCATGTCCCAAGCCCGCGCCCTCGCAAACCTCGTTGGCAACGCGGTGGCCGTCGTGACCATTGCGACGTGGGAAAAGGAATTCGATCTCGCGCGGGCGCGCCGCGTGCTGGCGGGCGAACCGCTTGAACTCGGTTCGCTGTCCGCCAAGGAAGTCGTCAAGCGCGTCGACTAGTCCGGCCGAGCATCGACTTGGCGAGTCGAACAAACGCTTCGACGAAGGGGGAAGTGTTGTCCCGGTGCACGGCCAGGGCGATTTGCGCCTGCGGCAGCCGGCCAGGGAGCGGTCGAATCACGACGCCCGGCATGCGATAGTGCTCGACGGACTTGGGCAGGATGGCGATGCCAAGGTTCGCCGCCACCAGTGAAACCAGGGTGTACATTTCCCCGGCCTCCTGGACGATCCTCGGCTTAATGCTGACCCGATCCAACATCGCGATGATTTGGTCGCGGAAGCTGGGCGCCTTGTTGCGGGTGTAGAACACCATGTCCTCGTCCCGCAGATCCTTCAGGGTGATCTGCGCCTTCTTCGCCAGCGGGTGGGACGTCGGCAGGACAACGATGAACGGTTCGGAATGGATCGGCGTCAGTTCGATCCCATCCGCGACAATCGGCATCCGGACGAAGCCGATGTCGAGGCGGCGGTCCTGCAGGTGGCCGATTTGCTTGGCCGTGAGGATGTTCTCCAAGTCGAAAACCACCTCGGGATAGATTTTGCGAAATTCGACCAGCACCGGCGGGACCAACAGGGCGGCGGCGGTGGAAATGAGTCCGATGCGGATGATGCCGACCTGCCCGCGCTCGGCGCGCTGCGCCCGCATGCCCGCCACCTCGATGCGCGCGAGGATGTCCCGCGCATCCTCGCGCAGGAGTTCGCCCGCGGGTGTCAGCGTGGTCCGGCGCCGGTTGCGCACGAACAAGGGTGCCTTGATGGCATCTTCCAACGCCCGGATCTGGACGCTGAGGGCCGGCTGGCTGAGGTGAATCTCCTCCGCGGCTCGCCCGAAATGCAGGTGGTCGGCAACGGCCAGGAAACTGCGCAAATGTCGGATCTCCATGGGAACGCTCATAATGGTTCGCTATTACAGGCCCGGCAATAGTCAATTTTACGAATACGCACATTTCTGTTACCGTCGGAATGCCGGCCGGGTCCACTTCGGGCTTGGAATGGCGGCCCAATCGCCGACCATCGGGCCGCCAACTTGCCCTCCGCGCCGCGTCCAGCCGTCCTTCCCGCCCCACCGCCATGCATAGCCGCTCCAAGTTTCTCGCTTCGCTCGCCGCCGGCCGGACGCTGGGCGGGCTGATTCAGTTCATTGGCCACCCCTTGATGAACGAGCTCATGGCCACGGCTGGCGCCGACTTCGTGGTCATCGACCTCGAGCACAGCCTGCTCGACCCGGAACGCGCCGGGCAACTCATCTTTGCCGCGGATGCCGCCGGTGTGACGCCGTTCGTGCGAATCCCGCTGGTCGATCCGCCCTTGATCGGCCGCTTGTTGAACGCGGGCGCCGCCGGGATCGTGCTGCCGCACGCGAACCGCGAAAATGCCGCGGCGCTCGTGCGCGCGATGCGGTATGCGCCGGAAGGCACGCGCGGAGCCTGCCCGATGGTGCGTTCGAAGAATTTCACGCGCGGCAACTGGGATGCCTACGCCAGCCAGGAAAACCAGCAGGTGTTGGCCATCCCCATGGTGGAGGACCAGGCAAGTCTGAACGATTTTGAGGCCATGGCCGCCATTCCCGGCCTCAATCCGCTCTGGATCGGTGCCACGGACCTGGCCATTTCGCTCGGCGTCGCCGAGGCCACCAACTGGGATCATCCGAAAATGGCCGCCGCCCTCGAGTCCGTCACGGCCATCGCGCGGAAGCACGGCAAGCAGGTCATGTGCGGAATCGGCAAGAAACTGGACATCGAAGCCGGGCGACGGGTTTCCCAACGTGGTGTCCAGCTGCTAGTTTACGGAACTGACTGCGACCTCTTCATGGATGGGCTGAAACGTGTCGCCGCGGTGAAATCCGCTGCCGGTCCCGCTCCGGCCTGATACCGCAGGAAATCGCCGATTTTCCCGTCGGCAGCCGTAATTCAGGCGTAATGTTGGGTCTGCTAGGGTGGGTCAGGATCAAAGCGATCCCATGGACCCGATACACCCCTTCCAATGTTCAGGCCGGACGGGCCCGCGGGCTTTGACCCCATGGGTTGACGTTTCGCTGGCCGAAGACAGCTGGCGATGGGCCCATCATTCATGAACGACGCTACCACGACGGAAATCCGGCAAGACTCCGACCGGTCCGCTCCGCCTCGCCGTTGGTGGCGCGTGATGACTTGGAAGATCGGCATCATCCCGCTGCCGATCTACGTCCTGCTCCTCGTCGTCGTCACCTATCTCTCCGTCATCGGTAAACTTTCGATCGATATCATGACGATGATCGCCCTGGTGTCGCTCGGCGCCTTTGCGCTGGTCGAGATCGGCGAGCGGATCCCGTTGCTCGGGCGCATCGGCGGGGCAGCCATCCTCTGCGCCGTCGTGCCGTCGTTCCTGATTTATTACCACATCATCCCCATCCGGATCACGAAGCCGCTCAATGAATTCACGGGACTCTTGGCGCTGCTCTACCTCTACATCGCGTGCATCATCGTTGGCAGCATCATGGGAATGGAGCGGTCCTCCCTCATCCGTTGCTTCCTGAAGATTTTCATTCCGGCCACCATCGGAACCGTCGTGGCGGTCTTCGCGGGCCTCACGCTCGCCTGGGTCTTCGGACAGGACGTTCGCCACGTCCTGTTCTATGTCGTCATTCCCATCCTCAGCGGTGGCATCGGCGAAGGCGCGATCCCCCTCTCCATTGGCTATTCCGACGTCCTCCACACCAAACCCGCCGAGGTCTATGCGCAGGTTCTTCCGCCCATCATCATCGGCAGCCTGATCGCCATGATCCTGACCGGTTGCTTGAACGTGCTGGCGCGCAAATATCCCCGGCTCTCCGGCAACGGGCAATTGGAACGAAGCGCGCGTCCCCCGGCCTCCAGCCATGCCGCCGATGCGGTGCCCTCTGGCGTCGACCTCAAGAGCATCGCGTCCGCGGTGATCTTTGCCGTCACGCTTTATATCGTCGGCCTCGCCGGGAAGGAATTGTTCGGCCTGCCGGCGCCCATCGGCATGCTTTTCGTGGCCGTGCTGGTGAAGCTCTTCCGCGTCGTCCCCGTGAAATTTGAGCAGGACAGCCATCTCGTGTATCGCTTCTCGGCGACCTGCGTGACCTATCCGATGATCGTGATCAACAGCCTCGGCATCACGCCGTGGGACAAACTCGTGGCGGCGTGCTCCTTCGCGAACCTCGCGATCATATTCACCACGGTCGCGGCGATGATGGCGACGGGGTTCTTCACCGCCCGGTGGATCAACATGTACCCGATCGAACTTGCGATCGTGAACGCCTGCCGTTGCGCCCGCGGCGGTTCGGGCACCGTGGCCATCTTGGAAACAGGGAATCGCATGGAGCTGATGCCGTTTGGCCAGGTGGCCGTGCGGGTGGGCGGCGCTTTCACGGTCACCGCCGCCATTATCGCCCTCGCCCGGCTGGTCTAGGGTCGGTTCGCCAGGCTTCTCACCAGTGAGGCAAAGTCGCCGTCCGCGAAAGCCCAGCTGCGCGCGGCGGGAAACTCCGCACGCACCAGTTCGCTGAGCACGTGGCCCGGGGACATTTCCACAAACGTCCGGCAGCCTCGCTCATAGGCGTTCGTGACCATCTCATGCCACCGCACCGTGGTGCAGATGTTGCCGACCAGGTCGGCCCGGATTCTTTCCCCGTCCGTCACCGCCCGGGCCGTGCCATTCTCCAGATAGGGCAAGTCCGCCTGTCGCACGGGCAGGCCGGCGGCGAAGCGCGCCAGTCTCTTCGCCGCGGGCGCCAGCAGCGGGCTGTGCGAGGGGACCGCAACGTTGAGCCGTTGGACGCGACGCGCCCCCGCGGACCGCGCCGCCGCCGCGGCCAGCTCGAGGGCGCGATCGGATCCTGCAATCACCTGTTGGTCCGGCGAATTGACGCTCGCCAGGTAAACCGGCGTCGCCGGTGAATGGATTTCCGCCAGGAGACGGGTCACGACCCGCTTGTCCAGTCCAAGCAACGCCGTCATCCCATGACCGCTGGGAAACGCCTCGCTCATCAGCCGCGCGCGTTCGCGAACAAAACCGAGCGTGGGACGAAGATCCAATGCCCCGGCGACGACCGCGGCCGAAAATGCCCCGATCGACATGCCCGCGACCAATTGGGGGCGGATGCCTTCAGCTTCGAGCGCGCGCGCGCACGCCACCCCCGCCACCAGCAGCGCCCGTTGCATTCCTTCCGGAGAATCCACCGTCTGCGCCGAGTCCAAGTCGGCCTCGGGCACTTTCAGTTCGCGGCTCGTTTCGGCAAGCGTCGAACAAATTGCCGGGTGCTTCGGCAGGGCCTGCAAAATTCCGCGGCATGGCGAGCCCTGCCCGGGAAAAAGGAACGTCACCATTTTTCGTTAGACCGCGACCGGGCCCAGTTCCCACGGATCGGTGCATAAGCACACTCCTTGGGCCGTCCGGACCAGGACTTCGTCCAAATCCGAGGCCCATTCGGTCAGGGAGATTCCGCCCATGGGCGTTTCCACGATCGCGTCGATGCGGCACTCCGCTGCAGCCAGCGCGGTGACCAGCGCCCGTGCGTCACGAATCGACAGTCTTTTCCGGGCATAAATCACCAAGTCCAAGTCGCTCGATGCCTTCGTGGCCGGATGACCCGTGGCCAGTTCAAAGCCCGTGCTGCCCGCCGGTCCCCACGCCAAACCGGCTTGCCTGAGGACCGTGGCCGCGTGTGCGAGCGTACCCTGCAACGGGAGTCCTGCCTCCAGCGATACCGCAGGCCACTCCGCCCCGGGGACGAGCGATTCCGGCGTGATGACCGCCGCAATGTCGCGTTCACCAATCGTCATGCCAAACCGCTGGTGGCGAAAACCGCCGCGGAGGCCGACCGCGACGCTCCCCGTCGGCGCCTGTCCCCGCCGCACCACCACATGGGACGCATCACACGTGACCGATTTCGCCCATGTCGGAGCGGCCTTCAACACCCTCGCCCGGCCCGCCGGCTTCAGGCGCAGCAAGTCGTGCGGACGCAGCGGATGGGGCAGCGGCCCGTGAATGTCACCCTGTTCCACTGCGATCATTTCGTTTTCACCGCCGTGCCGCCGGCGGGGTCCGCCCATTGTTCCGCGAGGCGGCGCGAAACCTCGCGCGACGCCGCGCGGTGCGGCTGGCCTGCCAGGCGCTCGGTCCAGTCGCCGCCGGAAGTTCCGGCGCGGACCCGCGCAATGGCCGACCGCAACTCCTCGCGCACCCGATTGAGATCGGCCGGGGTGGGAGCCTGTGGCGAAGACACTTTGATCAGCCGGCTCACGATCCCCAATTTCGCGCACGATCCAATGTCATAGGACATGGGAAGGACTTTATGGCTCAGTGCTTCCAATTCCTCCACCGAACGCCGGGTAACGCGGGCCGCAGCGCGCTTGCCCATCGCGTGAATCGACACGCCCGGGTCATCAAGCGCCAGGATTTCGTCGGCTTGAAAACCGTGGGCGAGAAAACCGCCCGAAGCCGCCTGTCCCACCACCAGCGAAATCACCGGGTGACCGGCGAGCCGTGCGGACGCATACATGTCGGCGGCTGCAGCGCAGGAAAGAAATATGCCATGTTTCTCCTCGCGGAGCCCGTAGGCCTGTCCCGGAAGGTCTACGATCGCGATGATGGGCCGCTTGGGTCCGCTCCCTTTCTCCGCCTGCACCGCACGACCATGCTGCGCAATCGCCCACCCTTCCTCCAAGCCCAGCTCACCGGAGCGGGCGCGGGGAAAACGGTTCCTGGAGTCGGGCACAACCGAAATGAACCGCACGCGTTCGCCGAAAAAATCCGTGTCCGCCACCAGCACGGAATTCGGCTTCGTCGGGACCGGCGTCCCGCTGCCTCGCAAAGCCTCGAACCACACCCATCCGCGGCTGGTGCTGTCCGGTTCCCGGATCATGGCCGGTCCTTGCGCATGTGCCGCGCCCGCAGGCTGGGAATGTCGGGGGTCGCGGAATTTCCGCCGGGTCCGGGCAGGACGATGACCTTCGGCGGCCGCGCGGGAGGCCGTGCGCCGGGTCGTTGCTCCCGTTCGATCGGGATGCCCGCAAGTCGGGCGATGAATTCCGCCACACATTCACTGCGATGCCGGGCCACGGGGCCCCTCTCCATCGCCTCCCGGATCGATTTGCCGATCAAACCCACGTCATCCTCCACGAGCTCGTCCGCGAGCCCCGTCGCACACCGCTGGAATCCGCCTGATACCTGCCACGTCAACCGGCGGTCGTGGGCATCAAATTCCCCAATACCCGCCTCCTGCTCAATCACCTCGGGGCCATTCAAACTCAACCGGGCCGCCCGCGTCATGATCAGATGACTGCAGAGCGCCGCCGCAATCGCCATCCCGCCAAAGCAACCCACCATACCCGGAATCACCGCAATGACCGGCGCCACCCGGCGCAGCGCGACGATCGCCGCATGAATTTCTCCCGTGAGGGCCAGTCCGAGATTAGCCTCCTGGAGGCGGACACCACCGCTCTCCAAGATCAGGATTGCGGGAATGGGTTTCCGGCCATCGCCCACCGTCCGGGCCAGCGTGAGCGCCGCCGCAATCTTTGCGGCCGAGACTTCGCCGACGCTCCCACCCTGAAAGCGGCCTTCAATCGCAATGATGACCACGGGGTCACCGTGGATCCGGCCGCGGATCACCACCACCCCGTCGTCCGATTGGACCACGATTTTCTGTGCGCCGAGCCACGGCGAGGAAACGCGATCGAACGGGCCGAGCAGTTCGCGTCCCGAGTCCGCGTCGATCAGCGCCGTCGCGCGTTCCCGAGCCGTCAGCTCGATCAGGCTCCTCCGCATCAGGAACTGCGTCGGCGTCAGGCTCGTGGGATGGAAGGGTGAGTTGGTCATCCGCTGCTCTTTTCCGCCGCCTGCTCCAGGCGCAGCAGCGCCGTACCGGGCGTGGCGCCGGCGTCATTTATTTCCACCAGCACCGCCCCGCGATAATGCGAAAAGAACCGGTCCAGGATCGCCTTCCAGGTCTTGCGATATCCATCGACGCTGGTCGTCACCCGCACTTGGGCGCCGCCCCCGGCAGCCGGCTCGAGCAGCACCTCCATGTCCCCCGACGCGACCACGCCCACATGAGCGCGCCGCTTCACCGGCTTGGTGGCGTGGGAAAAGCGGAATGTCAGTTTTTCCATGACAATCTCCTGTCCCGGTGGGCGTCCACGAAATCGAGGAAAAGCGTTCCCGCCAAAAGGTCGGCGCTTCCGCCGGGCGATAGGCCGTGGCTGAGCATTTCCGCGTCCAAGGCCATCATCGCTTTGTAGGCCGCCGGGGCGAGCGGTCCGCCCAATTCGAGAACGCGCCGGGCGCCGGCCTTGGCGAGGGCCAGGCCCGCGGGTCCGCCGCGATGGAGCAGGCAGGTGTCATCCAATGCGCTCATCATCGCGAGCAGCGCGGCGAGACGCGCCTGCGGCTCGTTCGCGCCCCTGCTGCGGGCGGAGCGCAACTGGGGAAGCGCCAATTCGAGAATATGGGGAAAGCCCTGTCGCGCTTCACCGCGCGCCCCCGCAACGCCGTGCCGGCGTTCCATCCGGGAACCGTGGCTCGCCGAATCGCGCGGCACGAAATCGTCCAGCCGGGCCAGTTCCCCCGCCCCATCGGCGATCTCCTTCGGTGTGGTGCCGCCCATCGCCGCGCCGGCCACGAGCAGCCCCAGCGTCCAAATGGCGCCCCGGTGGGTGTTCACTCCGCCGGTCGCCTCCAGCATCCGCCGCTCGCCTTCGCGGCCGAGTGCGCCCAGTTCCGCTCGCAACGCCGGCGACGGCGCCTGGTTCCACGCCGCGCGGGCGACGGCGAGAAATGTCGGCTGCAACGCGGCGGCGGACCGGAGCAACAGCCCGAGATTCATGTCGGCATGCGCGCCCGAACCTCGCCGATCCACCAATCCCGGCTTCGGCGTGAGCTCAGCTTCCTCGCGCAGTGCGCGCGTCGCGCACTGCGCCAGCCAGCTTGCCCGGTCAGTGGGAAGGACCTCCACCGCGGAAAGGCGGCGTTGGGTTATCCCGTTAACTGGGAGCACGGTCGACATGGTCACCAGCTCCGGAATTTTGCCGGCGGGTCGTACAAGTTGCCCGACCAGGTGACGAGCTCCTCGATGCTGCCCGCCGCCAGCAGGGATCGCTTGGCTTCAATCCGCGCCACGCCGAGGTCTTCCGCCAGGGCGACGATGCCATCGCGCCGGAGTTTTTCGGTGCGCCGGGGTTTTGCCCGCCGGCCAATCGGGCTGACCCCCGCGATCGCCGCCAGCGCGTCCCGTCTTTCCGTGAGATTCCGCGCCTTGTAGAGGTAGGCAATGCCTTCCTCGGTGACGACGTGGCTGACGTCATCGCCATAAATCATCACCGGCGCAACCGGCAGGCCGCACTTGCGGCCCACGGAGATCGCATCGAGTGACTCGACAAAAGCCGGCTCTCCGCCTTTCGCGTACGTCTCCACCATCTGGACGACGAGCTTGCGGCCGCGCACGATCGGGCTGTCGCCCGTGATGAGGCTGAGCCAGGCGGGGCTGGCGTGCCGGCGCCCGCCGGGATTGTGCCCCATGTTCGGTGCGCCGCCAAAACCCGCGAGGCGTTCCTGCGTAACGGTCGACGAGTTGGCATTTCCGTCCATTTGCAGCGTGGATCCGATGAACAGGTCCACCGCGTATTGGCCGGCCAGCTGGCACAGCACGCGGTTGGACCGCATGCTGCCGTCCTTGCCGATGAAAAATATGTCGGGCCGCGCATTAATATAATCCGACATGCCCACCTCGCTCCCGAAGCAATAGATGCTTTCCACCCAGCCGCTTTCGATCGCCGGAATCAGCGTCGGATGCGGATTGAGGGCCCAATGCCGGCAGATTTTTCCGCGGAGTCCCAGCTGCTCGCCATAGGTCGGCAACAACAGCTCAATCGCCGCCGTGTCGAACCCGATCCCGTGGTTGAGGCTGGTCACGCCGTGGCGCTCGTAGATTCCGCGAATGACCATCATCCCCATCAGGATGTGCATTTCATTAATGAAGCGTGGATCCCGGGTGAAGAGCGGTTCGATTGCAAACGGCCGGTCCGCCACGACGACGAGATCGACCCAGGAACCGGGAATGTCGACGCGCGGCAGGTCGTCGGTAAGCTCGTTCACCTGCGCAATCACGATGCCCTGGCGAAACGCCGTCGCTTCGACGATGGTCGGCGTATCCTCGGTGTAGGCGCCGGTATAAAGATTTCCCTTCCCGTCCGCCTTCTCCGCGCAGATCAGGGCGATGTTGGGCGTCAGGTCGATAAACATCCGCGCGTAGAGCTCGGCATAGGTGTGGATGGCGCCAATCTGCAGGCGTCCGTCCTCCAGCAGCTGCGCCATGCGCAGGCTCTGCAGGCCGGCGAAGGCAAAGTCGACGCGACGCGCGATGCCGCGCTCAAAGATGTCGAGGTGTTCCGGCCGGTTGATGTTGGAAATGATCAGGTGAAGGTCATGGACTTTCCGGGGCGAAACCTCCGCCAGCGAGCGCGACAAAAAATCCGCCTGCTTCTGGTTGTTACCCTCCAGGGAAACGCGATCGCCGGGTTCAATCAGCGATTCGAGCGCGGCGACGAGATGGCGGCTGTCGAGCACGCACCCCTCAGTCCATTGGACTATGCTCGCCAGCCGGCGGGCCTTGGCGTCTCTTCGCCTCGTCCAGGACTTGACCTGATCGGCGATGACTGGGGTGGAGTGGGACATTCCGGGGTCTAATTCGCTACATGCATGACAGTAGGGAATAGCTTACCCAAGCGAGCATAGACGGTAAAAGCGAATGTTAAGAATTCAGTGATAGATAACTTCTATCAAAAGCCCTGCCCGCGCCCGCGACTCAACGCGGATCGCTAGGCCGGCATTTCCACCAGCGCGCGAAGCTTGGCCACCGCGGCGCCGGGCGTCGTCAGAACCGGGGCCGCCGTGCGGCCCGAAACCACCGCCGCCGCCCGAGCCATGGAAAACTGCCCGAGCACAATGGCGTCGACATCGCCGAGCGACTGGACGGCGTCGGCTATCAGCTCGTCATGCCGTTTGAGCTCACCGGCGCGCAACGCCTCCAAGGCCCCGGCGGCCCGCGCGGTCTTCAACCTCAGCTTCACGCCCCGGGCCTGCGCCATGGCCTGGAACTCGTCCGACATGGGCGCAAGCGCCGCGCCAAAGGTCACGACCAGCCCCAAGGTCGCACCGAGGTTGAGGGCGCTTTCAAACGCCGCTTCGTTCGGTTTCAGCACCGGCAGCTTTAGTGACTGCTTCACCCGATCGATGGCCGGCCCGAATGCGGAACAGGTGAAAAGTATCCCGCGGGTGGGACGCGCCGCATCGCCGCAACCCGCGGCGTAGCGGGCGAGGTTCAGGAATCGCCCCGTCATGGCCGCGTCGACCGCGCCCGCCTTGGCCAGGTCGGACGGGAGCGAATCATCGAGGAGATTGAACGGATCAGCCTCGGGCCACAGGGACGCAAAGGATGCCAGCACCGGAGCTTGCGACTCAGCGAGGGCGTGGATCAGGGCCACCCGGGGGCGCGACGGCGATATTCCCATGGCACAAGCCCATCCGGCTTTACGCGGCGAACCGCGCGGCCACGCGTTTGGTCACCACGGCGGCAAAGGCCTTGGTGCCAAGCGGACCGCCCAGATCCTTCGTCCGGCTCGCCGGATCTGCCAGAGCCGCGTCCACTTCCTCCGCGATAACGGCGGCGGCGCGTTGATAAACCTTCAGCCCCTTGTGGCGCCCCAGCCAGTCGAGCAGCATCGCGGCCGACAACATGAGCGACGTGGGATTCGCCCGGTCCTGACCGGCGATGTCGGGGGCCGAGCCGTGTTGGGCCTGGGCCATGCAATGGCGGTCGCCGGCGTTCACGCTGCCGGCCAAGCCAATGCTGCCCGAAAGTTCGGCGGCTTCGTCCGACAGGATGTCGCCAAACATGTTGGTCGTGACCACCACGTCAAAGTGCTCCGCCTTGCGCACCAGGAGGGCCGCCATGGAATCGATGAGTTGCTCCTCGTACTTCACCTCCGGGAATTCCGCGGCCACCTTGCGGACCTCGCGCAGGAAGAGCGCTTCCGATACCTTGATGACATTGGCCTTGTGCACCGCGGTGACGAGCTTGCGCCGCTCGCGGGCGAGCTCAAAGGCGCTCAGCGCGATCCGGCGGGAGGCCTCCGCGGTCACCTTGCGCACGGACAAGGCCATGTCCGGCGTCGGCATGAACTCGCCCACCCCCCAATGCATGTTGCGGTCGGAATAAAACCCCTCGGTGTTCTCCCGGACAATCACGAGGTCCATGTCCGTGCGCCCCCAGTGCGGCAGGCCCGCCCGGGTGCGGCAGGGCCGGATGTTGGCATAAAGGTCGAGCACCTTGCGCAACTCCGACGAGACGTTGATGCCGCCCTTGGCGCGTTCCGGATAATCCGAGTGCGAGACCGGGCCAGTGATAATGCCATCTGCCGCCTGCGCGGCCGCCAGCACCGCCGGCGGAAACGTCGAGCCGTCCCGCGCCAGGCGACTGAGCCCGATTTCGTGCTGTTCAAATTCCAGGCGCGGCGTGAGGTGCGCATTAACCGCCTGCAGCAGGTCGATCGTCACGGCGGAAATTTCCGGGCCGATCCCATCGCCGGGCAACACCGCCAGCCGCAGTGGCCGGCCTGCGCCTCCTCCGCTCGAAATTGCGGTTGTCATCCCGGAGAGTCGTGCTCCAATCTTGGTATTTGTAAATGACTAAATACCATCGCGGTCCGGACCGGAGCTTGGGAGCCAATGGCGTCCCCGCAGGGCGCACCCTTTCCACCCGGCTTGCGTTGCAGGCGCTGGACCACTTCAAGTCCCGGGATCTGCCCGCGGGCGCGCACCTGACGGAACGGGGCGTGGGGGACGCCCTCAAGGTTTCGCGCACACCCGCGCGGGCCGCGCTGAAATTCCTGGCCGATCTCGGCTTCGTGAAAAAGTCCGCGCAGCGGGGATATTTTCTGGCCAAGGCCGCCGACCAGCTCCCCGGCCCCGAGCCGGAGACGTCCGAGGACCGTTCGTATCTCCAGATTGCTGAGGATCGCCTCGACGGCCAGCTGCCCCCCCGCGTCACCGAGGCGGAATTGATGCGCCGGTATGGGATCTCCCGCACCAAGCTTGTGCCCATCCTCACCCGCATCCGGCACGAGGGTTGGATCGATCGTCTGCCCGGTCAGGGCTGGGAGTTCCAGGGGCTGCTTGAATCGGTGCAGACTTATGAACAGGGCCACCGGTTTCGCATGGCCATGGAACCGGCGGCACTGCTCGAGCCGGGTTATCATCTTCCGCCCCAGGTCTGCGCTGACTTGCGGGCGCGGCAGCGAACCATGCTCGATGGCGGAATCCTCCAGTTCACGCGCATCGAGCTGTTCGAAATCGGCTCGTCGTTCCACGAAGCGATCGTCGGCGGGGCGCGCAATCCCTTCTACACTGACGCGCTCCGCCGCATCAATCGCCTGCGCCGGCTGTTTGAATATCGCAGCAAGCTCGATCGCGCTCGCCTCGTCCAGGAATGCCGCGACCATTTGCGGTTGCTCGACCTGATCGAAAAAGGCCGCCTTTCCGCGGCTGCAAAATTTCTCCGGCGCCACCTGAGCCGGTCGCTCCGGCCAAAACTCGACGCCGTCACCTCCGTCCCTTCGCCACCATGATCCGTCACCTGAAAACCCGCGGTAAACCCGCCAGCGCCCGAGCCTCCGCCGCCGCCGAGGTGCGGCAGACCGTCGAGACCATGATCGAAACCATTCGCGCGGGAGGCGACGCAGCCGTCCGCGAGTATTCGCTCAAGCTGGACCAGTGGGCGCCCGCCAGCTTCCGGTTAACCGCGGCGGAAATCGAGCAAGCCGTCGGGCGGCTCTCGGCCCGCGAGGTGGACGACATCAAGTTTGCCCAGCGCCAGATTCGAACGTTTGCCGAGCACCAGAAGGCGAGCCTCGCCGACGTCGAGGTGGAGACGCAGCCCGGCGTCTGGCTGGGTCACCGGCACATCCCTGTCAACGCGGTCGGTTGCTACATTCCCGGTGGCAAATATCCGATGATTGCCTCGGCGCACATGAGCGTGCTCACCGCCCAGGTTGCCGGCGTGAAGCGCATCGTCGCCACCGCGCCCCCGTTTCGCGGCGCGCCCCACCCGGCCATCGTCGCGGCCATGCATTGGGCCGGGGCCGACGAGATCCTGGTGCTCGGCGGCGTGCAGGCGGTCGTCGCGATGGCGCTCGGGACTGAATCCGTCCCGCCGGTCGACATGCTGGTCGGCCCAGGCAATGCGTATGTCGCCGAAGCGAAACGCCAGCTGTTCGGTCAGGTTGGCATCGACCTTCTTGCCGGGCCCACGGAGACGCTCGTGATCGCAGACGACAGCGCCGACGCCGAAATCTGCGCGGCGGACCTCCTGGGTCAGGCCGAACATGGCCCGACTTCGCCCGCCATCCTGTTGACGAATTCGGCGGCACTTGGACGCGCGACGCTCGCCGAAATCGAGCGCCAGCTCGCGACGCTCCCGACGGCGGGCTTGGCCGGAGTGGCGTGGGCCGACTGTGGCGAGGTCATTGTCTGCGACACCCTCGAGGAAATGGTCCGCCAGGCAGATGCGCTCGCTTTCGAACACGTCCAGGTCATGACGCGTGACCCGGACTACTTCCTGAAGTACATGACCAACTATGGCGCGTTGTTCCTCGGCCCGCGCACGAACGTGGCGTTTGGCGACAAGGTGATCGGGACCAATCACACGTTGCCGACCAACCGCGCGGCGCGCTACACGGGCGGTTTGTGGGTGGGCAAGTTCATGAAGACCTGCACCCACCAGCGGGTCACCACGGATGCTGCGTCCGCGCTGGTCGGTGAATACTGCTCGCGTCTTTGCCACATGGAAAACTTCATCGCGCATGGCGAGCAGGCCAATCTTCGCGTCCGCCGCTACGGGAAAAAAACGGTCCCGCTTTATCAACCTGCACCGCCCCGCTGACCATGGTCAAGCCGGACGCCAAACCTGAGTTTGTCCTGCCCGCCACGCCGTCCTTTCGGCTGGATGGACGGAGTGCGCTGGTGACTGGCGCCGGCCGCGGACTCGGCATGGCCGCAGCGGTTGCCTTGGCGGAAGCGGGAGCCCAAGTCACGCTCGTCGCCCGCACCGCCTCCGAAATCGAGCAAGTGGCAACGGCCTTGCAAAAACAACGGCTGAAGGCGCAAGCCCATGTGCTGGACGTAACCGATTTTCCGGCCGTGCGAGCGTTCATCGCGCAGCACGGCCCCTTTCGCATCCTCGTCAACAACGCCGGCACGAATCGCCCCGCCCTGCTGACGGAGACATCCGATCGGGACATCGCGGAGGTCCTCAACCTCAACGTGAATGCGGCCATGATTGTCGCACGGGAAGTCGCGCGGGGCCTGCTCGCCGCGCGCCTGAGCGGATCCATCATCCAGGTCTCCTCGCAAATGGGCCACGTGGGCAGCCCGAAGCGCGCCGTCTATTCCGCTTCGAAACATGCCCTGGAGGGGATGACCAAGGCGCTGGCGTGGGAATGGGGCCGCGCGGGCATCCGGGTGAATTCGATCGGCCCGACGTTCATCCAGACCGCGATGACCCGCGGCCAGTTCGAGGACTCGGCCTTCCGCGAAATGGTGCTGGCCAAGATCGCGCTGGGCCGGCTGGGCGAGCTCAGCGACGTCATGGGTGCGATCGTGTTTCTGGCGAGCGATGCCTCCAGCCTGGTCACCGGCTCGGCGCTCATGATTGACGGCGGGTGGACGGCAAGCTGACCACCGTCATCTTGGGGTAATCTTTCCCTGGGTAATGTAAGGCTACTCTACCGAATTGTTTTTTGTTGCTCCAAAATACCATCGGGCGTTCAACTTCAATCCTCGGCCTCTGCCGCCGTTCTCATCGTGAAAAATCGCTTTTTCCCCGGGCTGTTGCTCGGTATCTGCCTGCCGCTCCTGGCGGCCTATCTGTTCGTTCGGATGGGCGGCATGCCCGTGGCCACGAAAGGGAATCCCCTCCCGCTCGAACACTTCATCGCCAAGACCGCGATTCATGCCGCCATGGGCGACGAAGTGAAACGGCCGTGCCCCCTGCCCACGGATGAGGCCAATCTCCTCGCGGGCGCGAAAGTGTACAATGCGCAGTGCGCCATTTGCCATGGCTCTGCCGCCCGTCCGGCCGTGGTATCCGCCGTCGCCAAAGGCATGTTCCCCCCGCCGCCTCTCTTGGTGGGGCCGGAGAAAGGCGTGACGAACAATTCCATCGGCGAATCTTTCTGGAAGGTGAAGAACGGCATCCGGCTGACCGGCATGCCGGGTTACAGCGACAGCCTCACGGAAACCGAGATGTGGCAGGCCGCCATGGTCGTGGCGATGGCCCACAAGCTTCCGCCCTCCGTGCAACAAGCACTGCACGGCCCCGGGGCTGACGCTCACTAGCCATGGGCGCGCCGAGCGCGGCTCCCGGCGCACCGGCGCGGGCCACTGCTCCGCCGGCTCTCCGCGAAATTTTTGCCACGTGGTTTGGCTTCGGCGTCCAATCATTCGGCGGCGGCGCCCCGACGTTCTACCTGATCCACCAGGCCTGCACCCGCCGCGGATGGCTCAGTGAAACGGAATTTTCGCGAACGTGGGCGCTGGCCCAGATCTCGCCGGGCATCAACCTGGTGAAACTCACCGCGCTGGTCGGTCATAAGCTCCGCGGCTGGCCCGGCCTCCTGGCCGCCATGCTGGGACTGCTCCTGCCGAGCGGCAGCATCACCGTGCTCATGACCGCCGGATTTTCCCTCATCCGCGGGCAGCCGATGGTTCAGGCGGCGATGCGGGGAATTCTTCCCGCCACGATCGGACTCAGCCTCGCGACGGCGATACGAATGGCGCGGCCGTTGCTCGCCCAAGGACGCTTGGAGGGTCGCCGTCGTCTCGCCGCGCATCTTTTGGTGACCGTTGTGGCTGGAACGCTCATGGCCACGGGTCGGCTGTCGCCCGTGCTCATTCTCCTCGTCGCCGGATTGGGCGCCAGTGTCCTCCTTCACTCGGTGCCAGTTCGCGCGGGAACCACGTCCGAGGGATCCGCGCCATGAATCCATTTCATTTCTTCTGGGTATTTCTCAAGGCCTCGCTCCTCTCCACCGGCGGCCTCGGCAATCTCCCGTTCCTGCAAAAGGACCTCAGCGCCTTGGGCTGGGCCAAGAACACCGATTTCGTGACCGCCATCGCCGTCGGCCAGATCAGCCCCGGGCCGACCGGCTTGTGGAGCATCAGCCTGGGTTATCTCACTTTCGGCTGGCTGGGAGCGGGGCTGGCCCTGCTGGCGCTGAGCCTGCCGCCGCTGCTGGCGCTCATCGTTTCGGCGTTTTACGCCCGCGTGGAAGCCCACCCCGGAGTCCAACATTTCAGCCGCGGGCTGGGCTTGGGCGTGGTGGGCCTGACCATCGCGATCGCGCTCGGGCTCGCGGGTTCGCTCATCCACAATTGGACCGGCGCCGCCACCGCGGTGGTCGCACTGGGCCTGGCCTTGAGCGGCCGCGTCCCCGTCATTCTGATCCTCGTCCTTGCCGCCGCCGCCGGCTGCCTGACCTCAGGCTGGTAGCCGGAGCAACTCCGCCAGGTGCAGCGCCTGGCGGCGTGTATTTTGGACGATTTGCTCCCGGCAGCTGAAACCATCCGCCAGGATGATCGTGTCGGGCTCCGCCGCGCGCACGGCGGGCAGCAGCACGCGTTCGCCGAGAGCCTGCGAAACCGCAAATTTCTTTTCCTCAAATCCAAACGGCCCGGCCATGCCGCAACATCCGCTGTCGAGTGTCTTGAAATTCACCCCCATTCGCCGGAGCAGGGCTTCCTCCTCGGAAAACTTGAGCACGGCCTTGTGATGGCAATGACCGTGCACCAGCACTTTTTTTCCCTCGAGCCGGCGCGGGGTGAAGCCGGTCGCCGGAGCTTGCAGGAATTCACTCAACGTCACGGTTTGCTGGCGCAGCAGCGTTCCGAGCGGGTCATGCGGCAGCAGGTTTCTCAGTTCGTCCCGGAAAACGCTGGCGCAACTCGGCTCGAGCACGATCACGGGCAGTCCGCGCTCCAGGTGCGGCGCCAAAGCCGCCAATACGCGCTGCAGGTACTTTTTCGCGGTGTCGAGCAGGCCGAAATCGTAGAGCGGCCGGCCACAACACAAGTGCCCGCGCGACTGCGGCACCACTACGTGGAAACCCGCTTCGGTGAGGACTTCCCAGGCCGCTTGGGCGGTCGCCGGGTGGAAATAATTGTTGAAGGTGTCCGCAAACAACACGACTTCGGCCCCCAGCCCCCGCCGCACGGGTTGGTCGCGCAACCAGCGCACAAACGACTTTTGAGCAAGACGCGGAAACGTCCGCTGCGGCGCGAGTCCGAGAGTCTTCCGCACCAGGTGCGAAATTCCCGGCGCGGTGCCCAGCCGGTTGGTCAACGTCGGCAGCTGCGCACCAAGCCGGGCCCATCGGTCGATGTGCCCAAAGGCGAAATGGTTCAGCGGCCGCCATCGTCCCTCATAATGATGCGCCATGAACTCCGCCTTGTAGGTCGCCAGGTCGACGCTCGTCGGGCACTCATGCCGGCAGCCCTTGCAGCCGAGGCAGAGATCGAGCGATTCCTTCACGGCCTGGCTTTTCCAGCCATCGGCGAGGACCTCGCCCTGCAGCATTTCAAAGAGCAGGTGCGCCCGTCCCCGGGTGGAGTGGATTTCCTCGCGGGTCACCTGGTAGCTCGGACACATTGTGCCGGCATCCGTTTTTCGGCAGGCGCCCACGCCGACGCAGCGCTGGGTCGCCTTCTCGAACGAGCCCTGGTCGTCAAGAAAGGCGAAGTGCGTCTGCAACTTGCGCGGGCGATAGTCGGCGCCCAGCTTGAGAAATGCCTCGGGCGGATACGCGTCGACCACCTTGCCTGGATTCAACCGGTTGAAGGGATCCCAGATTTGTTTAAATTGCCGGAACCCTTCGACCAGTTCGGGGCCAAACATTTTTTCGTAAAGGAAGGCCCGGGCGTGTCCATCGCCGTGTTCGCCGGAAATCGATCCGCCGAAGCGCACCACCAGATCAGCCGCCTCCTCGAGGAATCGCCGGAACCGTCGCACCCCGTCCTCGGACTCCAGGTCAAAGGTGACGCGCTGGTGCACGACGCCTTCGCCGAAGTGGCCGTAATACCAGCCTTGGAAACCGTGCTTCGCGAGCAGCGACTTGTACGCGCGCAAGTAGTGGCCCAGCACGCGGGGATGTACGGCGGCATCCTCCCAGCCCTCGTGTGTCGTCGAAGGCAGGTTGGGAATGATCGTCGTGCTCCCGTTCCCTGACTCGCGCACTTTCCAAATCGCCGCGACTTCGCGCGGATCCCGCACCACCTTGATATGGGGCGGCGCCGGCATCTGGCGCAGCCAGGCCACGAGCGTGTCGGCCTGCGCGTCGGCGGCCGCCGGGGTGTCGCCGCCGAATTCGACCAGCAAGAAGCCTTCCCCGGGCGGCAAAAGCGCAATTTGGTCCAGCAGGAATTTTTTCCGCCGCATCACGGCCAGGACCTCGCCCTCAAATCCCTCCAACGCGATGGGCCGAAAGCGCAGGAGCTCGGGAACCAGATCGGCGGCGACAAAAACGTCGCTGCAGCCGAGGCAGACCAGCGACTTGAACGGGGGGCTGGGCACCAGTCGCACCTTGGCCTCCAGCACGATGGCGCACGTGCCCTCGCTGCCCACCAGCGCGCGAGCGACGTTGAACTCCGTCTCCTGCTGCAACTCGTCGAGATTGTAACCCGAAACGCGCCGCGGGATCGCGACGAAACGCTGCCGGACCAACTCGCCGTAGCGATCTCGCAGGCGCATGAGGCCCTGGTAAATTTCCCCGCGCCGGCCGCCGGCCGCAATGATCCGCGCGCGCTCGGCCGACGAGGTCGGCCCCACGGTGAGAATCGTGCCGTCGTAGAGGAGCACGCGCAGCTCCTCCACATTTTCCTGCACCTTGCCCGCCATGAGGCCGTGCGCACCGGAAGAATTGTTGCCAATCATGCCGCCGAGCGTGCAGCGGTTGTGCGTCGATGGATCCGGACCAAAGGTCAGGTGGTGCTCCTCCGCCGCGTCTCGCAGGTCATCCAGCACCACTCCCGGCTGCACCCGCGCGTACCGCCCGGCGGGGTTGAGCTCGAGAATGCGGTTCAGGTATTTTGAAAAATCGAGCACCACGGCGACGTTGCAGGCCTGGCCGGCGAGGCTCGTGCCGCCACCGCGCGCGAGGATTGGCGCGCCGTACTTCCGGCACGCCGCCACCGCATTGACCGTGTCAGCTTCGTCCCGCGGGATGACCAAACCAATCGGCGTCTGCCGGTAATTGGATGCATCCATCGAATACGCGGCCCGCGAACCGCGATCGAAGCGAACCTCGCCCTTCACGACCGAGCGCAATTCCTGTTCCAGCCGCTCGGCGTCGGGAAAGGTGTCCACGGGAGCGGCATGGGAACTGGGCGGCAGTTTTCCACCCGGCACTTGAACCTCACCCGCGGGAGACTCGCTGGCTGCTGGGCCGCCGGGTTTCGGCAACCCGAGTTCCGGCTTCATGACCCTGACCCGCCCGGGGTCGCGGCCCTCGACCCAAATTCGTTGCCGCGTCCGAGCCGGGCCATGGCCGCCTGAATGCCGCTGCCCCGCAGCGTAACCCCGAATTTCACCAGGCCCATTTCCACCCCGCACAACGTCCCGCACAACATAAGGTCGTTGAAATCGCCCAGATGCCCAATGCGGAACACCCTCCCCGCCACCTTGCCAAGGCCCGCGCCGAGCGACAGGTCGAAGTTTTGCAACACGATGCGGCGAAACTCGGCCTCGTCGCAACCGGGCGGCAGGAGGACCGCCGTGACGACATTGCACCACTCTGCCGGATTCTGTCCCAGCAATTCCAAGCCCCACGCCCCCACGGCCGCCCGCGCCGCCTCCGCCAGCCGCTGGTGTCGCTGCAAAACGTGCGCGAGACCCTCGTCGTGGAGCAGCATCTGCAGCGATTCGCGCAGGCCGAACAACATTCCGGTGGCCGGGGTGTAGGGAAATGATCCCTTCGCATTGAAGGCCAGCATCTCTTCCCAACCCCAGTATGATCGCGGCATTCGGGCCTGCCGCGACGCAGCCAGCGCCTTCTCGCTCACCGCGTTGAAACCCAGGCCCGGCGGCAACATCAGGCCTTTTTGGGAGGCGGCAATCGCCACATCGACACCCCAATCGGCCTGGCGGAACACAGTGGTGCCGAGCGACGAGACCACGTCCACCATCAAGAGCGCCGGGTGCTGCGCGTCATCGAGCGCCCGGCGGACATCCTGAATGCGGCTGAGGATGCCCGTGGAGGTTTCAAGGTGAACGCACATCACGGCCTTGATCGCGTGCGCCGTGTCGGCCCGAAGCCTCTCCTCAACCGTGGGGATGGCCACGCCGTTACGCCAGTCTCCCGGGACGAAATCGACCTCCAGTCCAAACTTTTCTGCAATCCGTCGCCAGAGAACCGCAAAATGTCCCGTTTCGAACATCAGCACCCGATCGCCGGGATTGAGGGTGTTGACGATGGCAGCTTCCCATGCGCCCGTGCCGCTGGCGGGAAAGATGAAGACATGGCCGCGATCGTCCGTGCGGAAAATTGTTTTCATTCCGTCCAGACACTCCCGTCCCAGCTGTGCAAACTCCGGCCCGCGATGGTCAATCGTCGGCCGGTCCATCGCCCGCAAAACGCGGTCGGGCACATTGCTGGGGCCGGGAATCTGGAGAAAATGCCGACCCGCCCGGAAGGAAGGCGAAAGCGGAGTGGTCATACCCGCCCCGGCTTAGGTGAGACGAATCCGGTCGATCTCGTTGCCATGCTGATCGACCTGCCGGAGGCGCAACTCGTCGCGATCCACATCGACGACGGTTACCGAATGCCGGTCGCTGACCATGATGACCGTGTACGCCAGGTTGCCGTCTTCGGGCAGCATCCACATCTCGGGCTTGTTGTTATATTCCGGATCGTAGAGGTATTTTCCCCCGGCGCCCGTGGTGATGTAGATGACGCCGTCGGGCTTCGTCTGCTTTTCGCCGTCGAAGTTTTGGTCCAACTTGAACGCGCCCGGGACCAGCCGGTCCTTCGACTGGATCTTGTGGGCCTTCGCAATGTCACCCGGCACAAAGCGCAGCGGCCGGGTGCGCTGGTAATTGTGCTCGTGACCGCTCAACACCAGGCTCACCCCGTGCTTCTCAAAGAGCGGGACGAGCACGCGCATGTGCTGTTCGTGGCCGTGGTGCGCGCCGATGTTGAATGGCGGGTGGTGCATCGTGACCAGCTTCCAGCGCGCATCGGTGGCCGCCAGGTCCGCGTCAATCCACGCCTGTAATCCCGGGTCCGTCGGGTCGGTGTAGGTGTTGGCATCCAGGCAGAGAAAATGCGCATCGCCCGCGTCGTAGGAATAGTTCGCCATGCGGGGGTACCGCTCTCCCGCGCAGGCCTTGAAATCCGCGATTCGCGCGTCCGGTCCCTGCATGGGCGTGGGATAGGCCGTCGTCGCCGGGCCGTTGAGCGGGAAGTGGAAATTCGTGTAGTACGCGAGCGAGTCCGCGTCCTTCTTGAAGTCCGCGTAGTAATAGGTCTTGTCCGCGTTCATGGCCGGCACGTCGTGGTTCGCCAGGACGCTGTAAAACGGCACCGAGCGAAGCAGCGGCGCGCCAATTCCCGGTCCGGGAACATCGGCATTGTAGACCGGGAAGAAGAGCCGGCTGTACTCGTTGTCCAGTCCCCCATCGTAAACGTTGTCCCCGCAATTCATGATGAAATCGGGGTGGTTGCGGTAGGCTTGAAAAGCGATGGCCCGGTCACTGGGGTCGCCAAACGAGTTGTCGCCGAAGGCCACGAATCGCGTCCGGCTCCCGCGGGGCTGCCGGGTCGTGAAATAGCCCGTGGCAATCGTCTCGCCGTTGCAGCGCACGCGATAGCGATATTCGGTTCCCAGCTCGAGCCCGGCAAAGCTGCACACATAGTTGAAAATGCTCTGCTTGTCCCCTTTGCCACGGTAGTCGCGCGCGCTGCGGCTCACCGTCGCCGCCTGGCCATAATGTTCCGTCCGTCCAAACTCGACGACGAAGTCCGCCTCCTGCTGTTCCGTTTGCCAGGCCAGCCGGACAATCTCCGCCCCCGGCACCAGCCGTCCCTCGGGGCCCGGCTGGATGTAGGGCAGCGCCGTGAAAATCGGAATGGCGAGCGGTTTGATCCACGGCGCGCCAAAGAGGCCGCGACCGAGCGGCGCGAGGGCCAGGAAAGTAATGCCTCCGGCGGAACGGAGAAACTGACGGCGGGAGAGAGTCGAGGACATGAGGATGTTGAGGTGCCTCGCCGAAACCAGCGAGGCCTCATCATATCGCCAAATCCCGCCTTACGTATAAGCGTATTATTCTTACTCAGTGATAGAAAACCGTAATTATGCCTCGCTGCCGTATCCCTCCGCCGCGACCGCTCGGTTTTGGGCAAAAAGAAACGCCCGCGGTTTCCCGCGGGCGTCGTGCAAATATTCCGGATGTCCCCGAATCAGTTGCCCGTGCGGGTGACCGCCAGAAGCATGTACGAGTTGGGCTTGACCGGGTTCGTCTTGTCCAGCTTCCCAAACGCCGTCAGGGGCCGTTCGAATTCGCAGGTGTGCAGGTAAACGGCATGCGTCTTCGGGTCGACGGCCATCGTGCCCGACCATGGCCGCGTCGTGACCGTCTGCACAATCTCCCATTTGCCCGCGGACGTTTCCTGGGCGATCGAGAGGTGCCCGTCCCGCGTGCTCGCGAACGCATAGCCGTCGTCATAGCCCGTGGCGTCACATCCCTCCCCAATGTCCAGCGCGGCGAGGACCGCGCCGTTGGTGGCATCCATCACCACCAGCTTTTGCGGCTTGCGGCACCCGAGGAAGAGGCGGTGATGCTCGCGGTCGATGGCCATCGCCGTATTCGCCCCGCCCGGTGCAACCGGCCAGCGCGCCGTGACCTTGCCGGCCACCGTGTCCACGACCACCACTTCATTCTTGTCCGTGAGATTGATGTACGCCTTGCCGCCATCGATCTGGAGATATTCCGGCTTTCCGCCCAGCGCGACCGGCGTGTCCGCCTTGCCGCTGTTCACGTCGACATTGACATCAATGCCGGTGACCGAGGCCGCGTCGCCCGAGACCACCCAGACTTTGTTGCTGACCGGATCAAACTGAATGCCGTCGGCATCCTCCTCGACCTTGATCTTCCCGAGGACCGCATGGGTCTTGAGATCAAAGACGATGACCGCGCCGGCATCGCCATCCGAAATGAAGCCGCGTCCAGCGGCGGGCGCCAAGGCAACGCCGTGGTTGCGGACTGCCTCGCCGATATTCGCCGTCACCTTGCCATTCTCCGGATTGATCACGGCCATGTGGCTGCCCAGCGCGGCGAAGAGTTGGCCGGAATCCTCATCAAATCGCAGGTAGTCCCAGTACTTGGCGACGCCCACGTCGGGCAGGGCAATGTTCGAGAGCCGATAAGGCCCCGAGGAGGCGGCTTGGGCGAGCGCGAGGCTCGAGGCCGCAAGCGCGAGGGAAAGCGCGAGGGTCGCGCGGATGGTATTTTTCATGGTTGGAAGGATGGTGGGTTTTTCCGGGGAATGTGTCCGGCCCGGATCAGGGAATCGGCTGGAACAGGGCGTCGTGGCTGGGGATTTTCGCGGCCAGTTGAATCATGATCGTTTTTACCCGGGCATGAACGGTCAACGTTTCGACCCCCGGGACCCGCTTGAAGGAAAGCGCGGCCATTCCGATGATCTTGCCGTTCGTGTCGCGGAGCGCGGCGAGTGCCGAGAAGCGCGGCTCGCCGAGGACGACAAACGGGTACACCTTGACCGCGTCACGGTTGATCACCTCGGTGTCGTCTTCCGAAGACTTCTTGCCGATGAGGTCACGCGTCTGGGCCACGATCTCGTACTCCGTCTTGCCCGGGGGAATGCAGTGCAGCCCAGCTCCGCCGAGGTCCGGATTTTCCGCCATGAGTTCACGCACCACCTGTTGCGCGTAGATTTTGTTGTCCGCGGCCTTGCCGTACTTGGGTGCGGGCGCTGGGGCGGGTGCGGGCGACTGCGCCGCAAGATACGAGGCGGCAAATCCCAGCAGGGATAGCGCGAGCAAAGAGCGCAGGGGGCCGCGACGATGGGAGGGACAGCTTGAGCGATTGGATGGATTCATGATGAGGCGGATTTTCAGGGAAAAAGGATTCAAGACCTGGGCTGGAAGAGCGCGGCTTGGTCCGGGATGAGGGCGGAAAGTTCGGCGAGAATAGCCTGAAGACGCTGATGGATCGCCAACTTGTCGGCGCTCGGCCCGCGTTTGAAGGAGAGTGCGGCGAGTCCGATGATCCGGCCGCTGCGGTCCCGCAACGGCGCCAGCGCCTTCATCCGCGGCAAATCACCCAGCATGTCCGGATAGATGCGGGTCTCGTCCCGCTGGATGATTTCGAGATCCGCAGCGGAAGACTTCGTGCCGATGATGTCGCGCACCTGCGCCACGATCACGTAATCGGTCCCATTCGGCGGAATCGCATGCAGGCCGACCCCCAGGAGGTCGGCATTCTCCGCCATCAGGTGCTCGACGAGTTGCTGGGCGAAGATCCGGTTGTCCGCCGCCCGGATCAGACCGGGGCCAGGCAAAGTCTCCGCGCGCATCCCGGGCAGGACGCTCACACAGGTGAGGATCAAACTCAGGAGAAGGGAACGGTTCAGCGCGCGCACGGGATTTTCCTAGTCTAGGTCGTCACGTTACCACGCGTAACATTATGCCAACATGATGAGGGCAAATCGGTCGCGGTCCCCGCCCGTCATCTTCCAATCATCTTCCGGTTGCTACGGTTTCCGGCTGGCCGGCCTCGTCCCTGTTGACCGTCATTCCACCCGCGATTACCTTTCCGTCATGCGCATCCTTGTCGTCGAAGATTCCGTCCGCCTCCAGCGCGTGCTGCAAACCGCGCTGAAGAAATCCGGGTATGTCGTCGACCTCGCGGCCGATGGCGAGGAGGGCCAATGGCTGGCCGAGAACAATAACTACGATGTCATCGTGCTCGATATCATGCTGCCGAAGCGCGACGGACTTACGCTGCTTACCACGTACCGGCAAAAGGGCGGCATTGCCCACGTGCTGCTGCTAACGGCCCGGGATACCGTGCCCAATCGCGTGGAAGGACTGCACGCCGGAGCAGACGACTATCTCGTGAAGCCTTTCGCGCTCGAGGAACTGTTGGCGCGACTTTCCAGCACAGTGGGATCCGAAGCTTGGAATTCACGTGACTTGAAGTCGCG
>JADMIO011478680.1_pt1 | contig 33687 bp, 28 predicted proteins | sample 8958161 | NCBI WGS metagenome assembly JADMIO01 (sample SAMN16585339, study PRJNA669376) | soil metagenome | isolation source: Crop rotation soil | place: USA: Cullars Rotation, Alabama | collected 2011 | reverse complement strand
AGAGGCACCTTATCATATTGTTACTCCCGCAATGCATAAAAGCAAAGAAGATGTTGCAAAATTATTTGCTGAAAAATTAGGGACTGATCCTAATCTTACGCCAACAGAATTGACGTTGGTAGCACGAAATATTTTAAGGGATAAATATGTGCAGGCGGAAATAGGAGTTACAGGAGCTAATTTTATCATCAGTGATATCGGCGCAGTAGCAATCACTGAAAATGAAGGCAACGCCCGACTAAGTTGTTCGTTTCCAAAAACGCATATTGTTATCGTTGGTATTGAAAAGATGATTCCATCGCTTACGGATCTTGCTCTTTTCTGGCCTTTGTTAAGCACGTTTGGAACTGGCCAGAAATTAACAGTGTACAATACTATTGTTACCGGTCCCCGACAACCTGAAGAAAATGACGGACCGGAAGAAATGTATGTGATCCTACTAGACAATGGCAGAACAAACATCATTGAAAATCCTAAACAAAGAGAAAGTTTGTATTGCATCCGTTGTGGTGCATGTTTAAATGCCTGTCCTGTTTATAAAAATATTGGTGGACACGCTTACGGTGCAACTTATAGCGGGCCTATAGGAAGTGTTATTACACCAAATCTTCAGGGAATGAAAGATTTTAAACACCTAAGTTATGCATCATCTCTTTGCGGAAACTGTACGGAAGTATGTGCAGTAAAAATAAATCTTCATGAATTGCTTTTAGAAAATCGACATGAAGCTGTAGAAGAAGGATTGTCCACTTTTACAGAAAGAATCGCATGGAAGATGTGGAAATTATCCAGTCTTAACCGCTCAATGATGAACCTCGGAAATGGCAAACTTAAAAATAAAGTTGTGAATGGATTATTTAAAGATTGGAAAAAGAACAGAGGGGATTTAAATTTCAGTCAGAAGACTTTCAACCAATTGTGGAGAGAGAAGTTTAATCAGTAAATGTTCATAAGAACGCTACTCGCTACTCATGATATTAATTTACAGTCATAGTTCTCCAAAGCGGCTTCAGTATATCTGTAAATTCATTTTTAAGGAACAGTTGGGTATTCCTTACAGCCTGACCATTGATGCTCAAGGATTCAGCGAACACACGGGACCTCGGATCAACTATAGCAATGAGGTGTTCGAAGGATTTCTCTTCAACATTTTACCAGCGGAATTATTATTTGAAACAGGTATTCGCCAACAAAATATTTCCTGCTTTAAGACGAATGGTATTCCGGCCTTTTACAAAAAGAAAGCATCTGATTATCCGTTTGATATTTTTGCAGCTTGCTTTTATCTGCTTTCCAGATACGAAGAATATCTCCCTCATGAAAAAGATATGTATGGACGATATGCTCATGAAAATAGTCTGGCGTATAAAGAAGGCTTTTTAAATCAGCCACTTATTAATATCTGGATGAGTGATTTTGCTAAACGAATAAAAATATTTTTTCCTTCAATCATTTTCAAATTACCCGAATATAAATTCCTGCCAACGTATGACATAGATATAGCTTGGTCATTTAAGAATAAAGGCTTGCTTAGAAATCTTGGAGGATTTATAAAAAGGCCATCACTCACAAGATTAGCAGTACTTGCAGGTATCAGACAGGATCCCTATAATAGTTATGAGTTTTTAAATGATCTGCATAAAGAAACACGGCTGGAGCCCATCTACTTTTTTCTTGTTGCAAAGTCGAGAAGTAAGTATGACAAGAACATTTCTCCGTTATCGAGTTCAATGTGGCAATTGATCAGACAGCACGCAAAGAGAGTTGATATAGGACTACATCCATCCTGGAAGAGTAACGATAATGTGACAGTTTTGAAGAAAGAAAAATCGATCCTTGCTTCTGTAGCCAATGTCAGCATCAACAGGTCACGACAGCATTATATTAAATTCTCTTTGCCGGAAACATTTGAGCGGCTACTCGAAGCCGGTATAGAAAATGATTACAGCATGGGCTATGGTTCTATCAATGGCTTCAGGGCATCAGTGGCATCTTCATTTAATTGGTATAATTTAAAAAAAGAATCACCTACCCGATTGATTATGCACCCATTCTGTTATATGGATGCAAACAGTTTTTATGAAGAAAATTTGGGCACTGAGGAAGCATATAAAGAAATGGTGCACTATATGGATATGTGCAAAAAATATCATGGCACTTTAATTACCATCTTTCATAATAATTTTCTTGGAACAGATAAGAAATTTTCCGGGTGGAGAGAGATTTATTCACGGTTCACATCTCAGGCTCTGCAATAAGTTTTTCTCTTTCTTTTTTGATGCTGTAATTAACAAGGTAAACGCCTATCAAAGTAACTATTGCGCCCCATAAAATATGTATTGTAAGTCTTTCACTCAACAGCAGCGATGCAAGTAACATCGCCACGAGTGGATTAAAATATGCATAGAGGGATGCGATCGCAGCAGGCAATTTCTTCATAGAAAAAATAAAGGCAGCAAAAGAAATTAATGAGCCAAAAACAACCAGGTATAAAATAACCATCCAGGCTTTTAGTGAAACTGCGCTTATTGGAATGGTGGGTTGAGATGATTCCGCCATAACAAAAAGTATGACAGAGCTGACGAGCATTTGCCAGCCGGTACCATAGTAAGGATTCATTTCAGCCTTATTACGATAAAGAAATACAGTACCAATACTCCAGGAAAGCATGGCTAATATTGATAGCGACAATCCAAGGAAAAATAAAGGTGTAAGATTATTGAAAGCATTCTCGTAAAAAACAATTCCTACGCCGGCAAGCCCCAGGAATAAACCAAGAAAAGTTGTCTTGCTTAGTTTTTTGCTTCGATAAAAAATTCTTTCAATCGCCACCACGCTGAGAGGATATAATGCTCCGATCAGTGCACTTAATCCCGTAGGGATATATTTCAAACTCCAGGTACTAAGGCCGTTGGCAAAAACAAACATGAGGATACCCATCACCGTTATCCATTTAAATTGTTGGAAAGACGGTAAAGAAAGCTTTTTGTAGATCATAAAAAAACTCACGAAACAAAGTCCGGCGATGAATTGCCGTAAGTACGCCATCTGTAATGCAGGAAGTTCTCCTACGCCGATCTTGCTAGCTACCCAGGTAGTTCCCCAGACTATACATGTTATGGTAAGTGCGAAATATGCCTTGCCGCTAGCGCCAAAATTGTTTTCAGACTGCATGAGAATTCTTAATGCTTGAAATGCCTCATTCCTGTAAGAACCATGGCAAGGTTTTCCTTTTTACAATATTCTATTGAATCGGCATCTCTGATCGATCCGCCCGGCTGAATGAAAGCAGTGATACCAGCAGCATGTGCTAACTTAACACAATCGTCGAACGGGAAAAATGCATCACTGGAAAGAACGGCACCATTAAGATCGAACTTAAATTGCGACGCTTTTTCAATAGCTTGCTTCAACGCATCAATCCTGCTGGTCTGACCACAACCCTTTCCAATCATTTGTTGATTTTTTACCAAAGCGATTGCATTGCTCTTTAAATGCTTGCAAATCAAATTTGCGAATACCAAATTCTTTTTCTCTTCATCAGTTGATTCTCTTCCACCACTTTCTTTCCATTCAGAAATATTACCTACATCGTTTTCCTGGGTCAATATACCATTTAATAATGAACGAGATTGAGATGCAGGCAATCCAAATGCATGCAGTGTCAATAGAATTCTATTCTTTTTCGATTGTAATATTTTTAATGCAGCCTCATCAAATGATGGAGCGATCAGCACTTCAAAAAATAATTCATTGATAGCAGTCGCTGTATTTCCATCCACCGTGCCATTACACACCAACACTCCACCAAATGCACTCTCGGGATCTCCCGCCAAAGCGGCATCCCACGCTTCTTTCAATGATTTTCTAATTGCAATTCCACAGACATTGGTATGCTTGATAATCCCGAAAATAAATTCATTATTTACGGAAGAGATGTCAAATTCATTAATGATCTGAACAGCTGCATCTACATCAACAAGATTATTGTACGACAATTCCTTTCCATGCAATTGATTGAAAACGTTATCCAGGTCGCCAAAATATTTTGCAGACTGGTGAGGATTTTCTCCATATCGTAAAATCTTTTCAGGCGCATTAAACGGAGTAGCAATTGATGACTGATGAAAATAATTAGAAATCGCTGTATCATATGCAGTACAAACATCAAATGCCTTAATCGCGAAATCTCTTCTTTGTTCAAGAGTAGATTCACCGTTTTGTTCTTGAAGAATATTACCCAGTAATTTATAATGATCTTTTGCGGCAACCACAACAACATCGCGGTGATTCTTAGCCGCTGCACGAATCATTGAAGGTCCACCGATATCAATTTTTTCAATGATCAGAGATTCGTCAGATGTTGATTTTACAGTTTCTTCAAATGGGTATAAATCAACAATCACCAGATCAATTTCAGGAATGCTGAACTCTTTCATTTCACTTGCATGAGTTTCATCAGCACGCTTTCCTAAAATACCCCCAAAAACCGCAGGATGAAGCGTCTTAACTCTGCCTCCCAAAATCGAAGGAAAACCTGTCAAGGATTCCACAGCAACAGATGGAATTTTCAAATTGTCGATGAATTCTTTTGTTCCCCCTGTGGTGTAGATGATAATATTCAGTGAATGTAGTAGCCGGACCAGTTCCTCCAGACCATCTTTATAAAAAACAGATATTAAAGCGGATTTTATTTTCTTCATACCTGATAGGCGTTATGCCGGATTTTTGAGATTGATGAACTTGTAGCTCATTCCAGATCCAAAATAAAAGCACCTTGTTCCGGAATCGAATAGAATGGCAAAGCTAATCTTTCACAATCTTTTTTCCAGTTTGCAATTTTCCACAAACTATTAGACGAATCAAAAATGATACGGCTCACATCAAAGATGGTACTTAAGCGGTCTATCTTAACAAGAGAATTTTTTGAGAGTAAGATAAAGTCAATTTTTATTCGTTTAACCGGCATTTGAAATTGAAAGCTACTATCAATTAACAGCAAGCTCTTATTGTTGAAAGTATACAGATTGTTTTTTATGGATAAAGATGAAATCGATTTATTTGTACCCTTTAATTGCATTGATATTCTTGCAGGTTTAAGATGAAAGTTCTTTAATAATCCATCTGATAAAAGAACGCTGTCACCTAAAAATGAATACCGATTTCGTTCCACAAAATCAATTGCACGAAATTGCGGGATGTTATAGATGATGATCTTTTTTTGCTGAAATGATCTGACCGCAGAAAAGGAGATCGTCGAAACATAAAGAAAGGACAAGATCAATGAAGCGGGTAAATATTTCTTTTCTTTTTGAACAAACAAGCAGCATGCTGCAATCAAGAATAAATACAAAAAGCAGGTAGATGTGAGTGTTGCAGAAATGTTATCAGAAACAGAGAATGAAAATTTTGTAAAATAAGTCGTGACAAAATTCATTAACCAGATTGAAGCACCGGATAACTTTCCTAATAATATCGCAATAAACTGAATCGGAGAAAAAGAGATCAACAATATTTCAATAAATAAAATGACTGTTGAAAGTGGCACTATTAGCAGGTTGGTAATGAAGAACAGATTGGGAAACTGATGAAAATAAAATATACAGATGGGAAATGTAATGAGCTGAGCTGCTAACGTAACTGCGAGCATAGACCAGACTTTAGCTATCCATTTATTTTTACAATAAACTAACGACTCTATAGGTTTCTGCAAAGAGATAATACCAATCACGGCAAGATAACTTAACTGAAAACCAACATCCCATAAAAAATATGGATTGAAACAGAGCAGAAGAAAAGCAGATGCTGCGAGCGAATTATAAATAGAAGATTGTTTGAAATATGTTTTGCCGATAATGATACAAGTAAACATCACAGCACTTCTTAAAATGGAAGGATTCGCTCCGGTTAATAAGGAAAATAACCACAAGCAGATTAGTATTAGAGACACCTTTATAAACTCGTATTTCTTTATGATCGGCAACCGGTTAAATATCCAGACAAGCAATACATAAATGAGTCCAAGATGTAATCCCGAGATTGCGATGATGTGTACAACACCGGCATTACTATACACCTGAACCAAATCTTTGTCGAGATCTTCTTTATAGCCAATCAGCAGTGCTTCTGCAATTCCTAAAACGTTTTTATCACCGGTAATATATTTTGTAAGCACATTAATTATATAGTGCTGCATTGAAAAAATTAGCCGGTCAAGAAAGAAAGTTAATGTTTGATTCAATTTCCTCCAACTGCCCTTCTTCAAATAAACGGTATAGTAAAGCTGGTGAAATGCTGCATATCTTTCATAGTTGAAGCAACCCGGATTACCGCTGTTCTTTATTCTAGCTAAAGCTTGCCTGATAATAATTCTATCACCATATTGTAGCTGAAGAGAAGAAGAATCTTTTTGAAAATAGACAATCATATTTCCAATGGTTTGTTGCGTCACATCTTTGTCAATCACGCATTCTACGTTTCCGACAGCCTTGATTGATTTTTCTTTTTGAACTACAGGTTCATTTATATGAATGATGAGTGATGTGCTATCCCGATACATATTGCCAAACCAATCGCCATGATGATGTAAATCTTTGCTCCATGTACACCACATTGCCAATACAGTTATCAACAGCATCAAAAAAATTCCCTGTAGATACCGGAATCTGAATTTTATGTTAATAGGAAGAAAATAAAATAAAGAAAAACAGGAAAAGATGATAATAAGAAAAACTAAAAGAAAAGTTTGAGGTAGATCAATGTACCATTGTATCAATATTCCTGCAATCAGCGGAATAATGAGTCTGATAAATGGGTTACTCTTCCAAATAGGAATATTATAAATGCGCATCTCCGAAAATACTGAACGGAGATGTTTTTTAGACTGAAGTTTATTTACTCAAATGCATGCTTCTTTCTTTGTATAATTGCCTGAAATATGGATCCCGCAGATCTTTAATAAAGCGAATGGCTTCACCCGTACTTTTCATTTCAGGCCCAAGTTCTTTATTAACGCCGGGAAATTTATTGAAAGAAAAAACAGGTTCTTTAATCGCAAATCCCTGAAGTTTCTTTTCAAAAGTAAAGTCTTTCAATTTCGCTTTATCTAACATTACTTTTGTCGCAATCGTTAAATATGGAATCTGGTATGCCTTGGCAATAAACGGAGTTGTACGGGATGCACGGGGATTTGCTTCGATCACGTAAACGGTTCCATCTTTAATAGCAAACTGAATATTAATCAGACCTTTAATGTTTAGCGCTCGTCCAATTTTTTCAGCGTACTCTTCCATGGTTTGAACAACCATTGGCGTCAGATTAAATTGCGGTAAAACAGCATTGCTATCACCGCTATGAATACCCGCAGGTTCAATATGCTCCATCAGGCCCATGATGTGAAAGTCTGTACCATCAAAGATTGCATCGATCTCAGCTTCCTGGCAACGATCCAGAAAATGATCGATCAATATTTTATTTCCGGGAAGATGCTTTAATAAACTTAATACACCATTTTCTAGTTCCTCATCATTTAACACGATCCTCATTCTTTGGCCTCCAAGAACATAGCTTGGTCTGACCAGCACCGGATAACCAACTTTTCTTGCAACTTCGATCGCATCATCAGTATTAAAAGCGGTACCATAATTTGGATAAGGAATTCCAAGGTCTTTCAGCATATCACTAAATCTTCCGCGATCTTCAGCAATATCCATATTGTCGAAAGAAGTTCCGATTATGCGTATTCCTTTTTCATGTAAACGGCGTGCAAGTTTCAATGCCGTTTGTCCTCCTAACTGAACGATCACACCGTAGGGTTTCTCATGTTCAACAATTTCCCAAAGATGTTCCCAGAAAACAGGTTCAAAATAAAGTTTATCGGCGATATCAAAATCTGTTGAAACGGTTTCAGGATTACAGTTTACCATGATCGCTTCGAAGCCACATTCTTTAATAGCCAGTAAACCATGCACACAACAATAATCAAACTCAATTCCCTGGCCGATCCTGTTGGGACCACTTCCTAAAACAATTACCTTTTGTTTTGTCGAAGTCTTTGATTCGTTATTAACAATACCATCCATTTTTTCTGCTCCGTTACCTTCAAACGTAGAATAGAAATATGGTGTTTTTGCTTCAAATTCTGCACTACAGGTATCCACCATTTTGAAGACACGAGTTAAGCCCATTTTTTTTCTTCGTTCATATAAATCATCAGCACCTTCTTCTCTCATTATTCGTACCAGTTGTTCGTCACTAAAGCCTAGAATTTTCGCTTCAGTTAAGAGATTGTCCGGTAAGGTTTGCATATCATATTTTGCCACTTCCTTTTCTATGTCACAGATCTTTTGAATCTGGTAGATAAACCATCTGTCAATTTTTGTGCTTTCGCAAATTCGCTTTGCACTTACACCGGCCATCAGTGCATCTTTTATTCTAAAGATCCGATCCCACTTGGGAATTTTAATGTACTCCAATAATTCATCGGTGTGCATCAGGCTCTTCCCATAATAGCCAAGTCCAACGGCCTCATTTTCCAGGCTCTGACAAGCCTTCTGAATTGCTTCAGCAAAGCTTCTTCCGATTGCCATCACCTCGCCCACACTCTTCATTTGAAATCCAAGTGTATCATTGGCACCTTTAAATTTATCAAAATTCCAACGTGGAATTTTCACGATCACATAATCAAGCGCCGGTTCAAAATAGGCCGAGGTAGATTGAGTGATCTGATTTTTTAATTCATCTAAATTATAACCAAGTGCAAGTTTTGTTGCCACTTTTGCGATAGGATAACCCGTAGCCTTACTCGCCAATGCTGAAGAGCGGCTAACCCTTGGGTTTATTTCAACAACGATGATCTCTTCGGTTTCAGGATTGAGCGCAAATTGTACATTACAACCTCCTGCAAAATTTCCGAGATCACGCATCATTCTGATGGCAGTGTTTCTCATTAACTGATAAGCGGTATCACTCAAGGTCATCGCAGGCGCCACCGTTATGCTATCACCTGTGTGTATTCCCATCGGATCAAAATTTTCAACAGCACAGATGATCACAACATTATCATTTCCATCTCTCAATAATTCTAATTCAAATTCTTTCCACCCAAGCACTGCTTTCTCCACCAACACTTCATGAATTGGTGATGCCTGTAATCCATTGTTCAACGCTTCATCTAATTCGTCCTTTTTGAAAACGATTCCACCGCCCGTTCCACCAAGCGTGAAGGAAGGCCGGATTACCAATGGAAATCCTATTTCTTGTGCAAACTCTTTTCCTTCTAAAAAAGAATTTGCCGTTCTGGCGGGTGCCACAGGAATGTTCATCTCGATCATCCAGTTACGGAACTTCTCTCTGTCTTCTGCTTTATCAATGGCTTTGATGTCTACGCCAATTAACTTAACATTGAATTTTTCCCAAATCCCTAATTCATCTACCTCTTTACATAGATTCAGTGCTGTTTGTCCGCCCATAGTTGGTAAAACAGCATCAATTTTATTTTCCTGTAAAATTTGCTCGATGCTCTCAACAGTCAGGGGAAGAAGATAAACTCTGTCTGCCATCATTGGATCGGTCATGATGGTTGCAGGATTACTGTTGATCAGAATAACTTCGATTCCTTCCTCACGAATACTTCGTGCAGCTTGCGTTCCGCTATAATCAAATTCACAAGCCTGACCGATAATAATAGGTCCGCTTCCAATAATTAAAACTGAATGAATGGAATTGTCTTTTGGCATAGTAAATAGCCTGTTGAGTGGCGTGCAAAAGTATATTAAAAAATAAGCGATTAAAAATTAAACCAGATTATTGATTAAATATTAAGACACTTGCCGATTAACACAATATTATTTTAAAATATTAAATTTTTTTTAGAAAATGGCTGTCTGATTGGTTTGTATTACTTTCACATTCTTTCGAACTTACTTTTGAACATTGACTAAAGCGTTACCGCTGCAAAGATTTTTTTACATGAAATTTTCAATACCGGCATTTGCATTTCTGATCATTTTAATGTTGAATGCAAATGTTTCTTTTTCCCAACTGTATCCTCCAAAAAACTACCCCCAAGGCTACTTTCAGTGGCCGGTAGGAGCAGCCATAGGCCTGGTCGCAAACTTTGGAGAACTAAGGCCCAATCATTATCATATGGGCCTTGATATTCGCACCGATCAAAAGGTGAATGTGCCTGTTTATGCAGCTGCGGAGGGCTATATCGCAAAAGTAAAAATCGAGCCTTTTGGTTTTGGACGGTGCATATATATTAATCATCCCAACGGTCTTACAACTCTATATGCTCACCTTAATAATTTCAATCCTGCGCTTGAAAAGTACATCACCGAACAACAGTATTCACTTAAAAGCTGGAGTGTTTTTCTTGAGATACCTTCCACTTTATTTCCCGTTAAAAAAGGAGATTTCATTGCTTATAGTGGCAGCACCGGTGGATCTCAGGGGCCACATGTGCACTTTGAAATCCGTGATACCAAATCTGATAAAGTACTAAATCCCTTACTTTTCGGCTTTCCGTTAAAAGATAATGTGCCGCCTGCCATAGTGCGGCTGGCCGTTTACGATAGAACTAAAAGCACTTATGAACAAACACCAAAAATCTTATCGTTAAGGAAAGTCAATGGTGTATTTGTACCGGCGGGAAACAGCATTGCTGTCAATTTCGATAAAGTTTCGTTTGCTATTTCTGCAGTAGATCGTTATTCCGGATCAGCAAATCCAAATGGAATTTACTCTGCAAGGATTTTCGATAATGATAAGGCTGTTTGCGGTTTTGAAATGGATAGTATTAGTTACGATGAGACTCGTTTTTTAAACGCTCACATTGATTATAAAACGAGAAGCCAGGGAGGGCCTTTTCTTCAACATCTTTCTAAACTGCCGGGATACAATGAAGGCATTTATAAGAGTTCAGAAGGAGATGGAGTGATCACATTAAATGACAACGAAGATCATCTCATCAGCATTCTTGTAAGTGATGTAAATAATAATATTTCAACTATCAAATTCAAATTGCAAAAAGACGCTATTTCAAATACCAGCTTACCCCTTATATCACCTCAGTTCAAACCAGGTGAAGCCAACATTTTTGAGAATGACGATGTTAGTGTTTTCTTACCGGAAGGAGCAATTTATGACGCATTCACCTTTAATTTTAAAGAAGTAAGAACAGCTACCGGTAACGTATACCAGATACATAATACTGCTGTTCCTGTTCAGGTTTATTTTCCTACCCGCATTCGAGGCGATTATGTTACTTCCGATACGGGCAAAATAATCATGAAAAGATTTGCGGGAAATAAACAGGATTATAAGAAAGCTTTTTATCAAAATGGTTGGTACAAGGCGAGTTTCAGGGAATTCGGTAATTATCAATTGATATTAGATAATGAACCTCCAAGGGTTAATCCAATTGGTTTCAGAGATGGAATGAATGCGTCGCGACTTGGAAGAATTGCTTTTTTAGTGTCGGATAATACAGAAGAAATTTCAGAATTTACAGCATTACTGGATGGGCAGTGGCTGCGTTTCAGTAATGATAAAGGAAAGGTTTTCATTTATAACTTTGATGAACATTGCAGCCGTGGAGAACATGAATTACAAATTACCGTCAAAGATTTAGCGGGAAATGTGACCAATAAAAACTATCATTTCACAAGGTAAACGAAATTGTTTCTGGTTTCTCGTTATCTGTTACTGGCTGTTGTGTATGTTTGTGGTTTGTGGTTCGTTGTTTGTTGTTTGTTGTTTGTTGTTTGCGGTTTAGAGGTGGCTTTAGTAAATTTTTAATTCTTAATTCCTAATTATTAATTCTCCTTATGACTTCTCTTACTGAAGGTAAAAAAGCACCCACGTTCAAGGGAAAAGACCAGGATGGAAAATCCGTATCACTCAGTGATTATAAAGGGAATAAGGTTGTCTTGTATTTCTACCCGGAAGATGATACTCCGACATGCACTGTTCAGGCTTGTAATCTCAGAGACAACTATGGCTTACTTAAAAACAAAGGATTTACTGTTTTAGGTATTAGTCCTGATGCTGAAAAAAAACACAAAAAATTTGAGAACAAATACGATCTGCCATTTACATTGATCTCAGATCCGGATCATACGATCATTGACAAATATGGAGTCTGGGGAGAAAAGAAACTTTACGGCCGTACGTATGACGGAATTCATCGAACCACTTTTGTAATTGATGAAAAAGGGATGATCAGAAAAATTTTTTTAAAACCTAAGAGCAAGCAACATGCTGAAGAGATCATTGCAGCATGGGAGCAACTCGAACAGTAACTCTTTAAAAGCTGCTCTATTAATCTAAATAATCTTCGTCGTCATCGTCGAAAAAATCTTCGTATAAAAAGCAAGAGACCAGATTTGGAATATCGAACTCTTCTATCTCATTATTAAAGAGAATTTCTGTTGAGAAACGGTACAATTCCCGAGCTGAAATTTCTTTACTTGCAGCATTCAGTTGAATGCCATTTTTCAACATCATTTTATTTAAGGACTCCCACTCCTCCTCAATCTCTTGTTCATCTATAAGCGCAACCGGTTTTGTCGGAGGTTTTCCGAGTTTATCAAATACCCTTATAAATTTCTTTTCACTGAATTGCTTTTCAAACTGAATGATGTTGTTGAGAAATATATTTTCTAATGCCGGATCAATGTCCGGACTCCCTCCAAATCTGGCGCCGTACTCAAGCATCAATTTCATTTTGAGAAAATCATTTTCCGCACTTAAATCTGCTTTGCCGTTTTGATCTATGTATTTAGGTTTCATAAAAAAGAATTTATTAGCCTAAATTATATTTGATGGTAGGAGTTTACAAGGTTCAATCAACATATTTTTTTGTTTTTTAAATCGTTAAAAGGTGTTGAATTGAATTATACTTCATAATAAAAGAATAACAGATAATCTTTGTAACGGGTTATAAATTTCATTTTCTCGCAGAGGATCTTGCGATATCAATTCTGTTAATGCTTCTTATTCCAGTTGATAAACTTTTCGATTTTACATTTAATTTATTTCTCTCTTCTTTTTCCTTGATAAAAAAGAAGCAAAAAATCAAGAAGGAAAGATATACAGCCCTTTCCTTCAGGCAGCAATGATCAGCAGTTGTACAAAGTACACTGGGCAGCAGAATTTCACTGCACTAATCAACGAATACTCATATCGTTTCCGAAGCCATCATAGTCGCCTTTCAACACTTTTAAGTATTTACTTTTTCGATTTTCAAGTGGCAAGCGAATTGTTAGTATAATGCTATTTAGCACAGCTGATCAGAGCTATTCTTTTCAGTTTACTCTGCTCAGCAGATTCACAGAGCTGTATCTGCTAATCGGGCTGTCATCGATTAGCAGTGTCTTTTTTTGGTTCTTTTTTGGACAAGCAAAAAAGAACAAAGGCTTTTCTAAAGATGATTCTCAATGATGAAACGATCTGACTACTCGTTGATCAGCTTTCTTTTTTTGTTTTATTCAATAAAGAAGAAGAATGAAAAACGTCAATATGGCAATCCAAGGCATACAGCCTTTTGCTTTATTAATTTAATATGAGCTTCGCTTAAATAATAACTATTCCCTTGAATCCATTCAAAGCTCTGTGCCCAGAGCATCACCTTTTTAAGGAACTCGATTTCCCACGACTGACTGACGATGATTGTTTTTTCTATCAGATTGCCAACGAGAAAATTTTTGAGTTCATCATCAAAATAAATAATTGAATGAATGAAATCCAGCACTTCCTCATCTGTAGCTGAAGGAAATGGCTCATAAAAAAAACGATTCTTTTTTGACGCACGGTGAAGATCAATTGTCTTATTGATCGTACGGAAAATAATATCCGTTAAATAATCTCTTGTGATAGCTTTCATCTTTCCTGTTATTATTAAAAAAGCATTCCTTGTGCACCCGGCCGCCTGAATTTTGTACAATCCAAATCCCATCGTTCTGCATTCATATTGTACAGCTTGCCATATTTTTTATATTGCTGCGCAACCATCTCAGCAATACCACCTTCTCCCCGCATCCTAACACCCCAACGGGTATCATTCACTTTTCCATCATGACTTTGCTCAATTAAATGCCAGACTTTATCTGCATGATTCGGCAGATTTTTATACAGCCAGTCGTGAAATAAAAATTTAATTGCACCATTTAACCTGATGAAAGTATAGGCTGTAAAAGTTGCGCCATGATCTGCTGCAGCTTTCATGATTCTTTGCATCTCATGCTCATTCAATCCTGGAATCATCGGTCCCATCATCACGCCCATTCGCACACCCGCGAGGCTCAATTCTTCAATCACTTTCAGCTTTTGTTTTGCCGTAGTGGTCCGTGGTTCCATTATGCGACGCAGATCTTCATTAAAGGAAGTAATAGAAACCATTGCAGAAACTATATTTTTCTTTGCCATATCCTGCAACACATCTTTGTCTTTCAGTATCCACGAATTCTTTGTAAGAATACCAACGGGCTGATTGAATTCATTGCACACTTCCAGCATTGACCGTGTAAGTCGATATTTTTGTTCTGCAGGCTGATAACAATCCGTATTGCCACTTAGCATGATCGGAGCGCATTCCCATTTTGGATGCATTAAAAACTTTCTGAGTAGTTGAGGAGCATTTTTCTTTACAAGAATCTTTTGTTCAAAATCAAGTCCGGCACTGTAACCCCAGTATTCATGCACATTTCGGGCGTAACAATAGATGCAGCCGTGTTCACATCCTGCATATGGATTCATACTGTATGCCATGCCAACATCCTGGCTCTCCACTTTATTTACAATCGATTTCGATTCTTGTTCTATGTACTGCGTTGCAAGATTTGTTTCCTCCCAATCATCTATCGCCTCTGCATTTTCTTTTGAAGATTCATTCTTGATAAATTTATTCTTTGTGTTGAACTGTGCACCACGGCCATGCAGATATTGTACATCTTCCTGCTGATCTGATGCAGTTACTTTATGATGATCTTGTTTAAGCTTATTCATTGATGTGTTGATGCTGTCGTAAAATTTATAAAAACAGATTTCCCTGGGTTGTATTTATAAGTAGGTTTTGAAATTCAAATCTTCCGGCGATCTGGTATTTCATTTCGCCGACAGGCCTTTTTAACAGCAGCATCGCATCTGCAATAAATCTTCCGGTAAAATGACGATGGCTATATTCGAGCCAGCCTTTTTCATATTGCCAGGGCAGCAGCTTTCTGGCGATCGTAATAAATGGTTCCAGAATAAAATGAGGCTTATTGTCTGAATCAAACTTCATCAACCTTTGCGCAGCTGTTCTTACCTGTTTAACAAGATCCTGCAATGGTAATTTTGACGTAACATTTATATATATTGTGTGTGACGGAAAACTTCCAAAATCTTTTAATTCCACTTTTACCGGATGAAAACCCATCGCTAATGTTTTCAGATTTGAAATGATCCTATCCTCAAACATTTCATATTGTTTGAAATTTACCAGGGTGATCTGCGGCTTGCTATATAATGCAGCACCAGCTTTATACTTATCATTAAACTGCTGTTTTATCAGCATAATCCTATTTCGCAATTCTTCATGGGGATTCAGAATAAGTGAATATTCGAAAACCCGGTAGTTTGTATTTTCCATAAAACTGGTTTTAACAGGCCAACGTTCTTAGTATAAATTTACTAAGTTTTTTAGCATTAATCCAAAAAATTTTTGCACTAAAGTTTTACAGATGATCGCTTTCTTAAAATCTCAAAAATGATAATATTCATCAAGAACAGGAGAAAGCCGTAGAATATATCTTCAACTGGAATAGTAAAAATGCGAATACCAAGATTTTCTGCATTGTTGTATCGTATTACCGGTATTGCTGTGAGAAATCCGTTTACAATTAAAAAAGGAACCATGACAATTGCATAAGATGTCAAAACAAGCCGTGCATTAAATTCAATCAATTGAGAAAGTAAATAAACAATTATTATTCCTACAGAAGTAAGAACAAATGTAAACCCGGTATAATCGCGATCGAAAAACAAGATGCCGAGGATCATAAGGATCGCAGCCAACACATAAAAGATGATACGAGATGTTTTATTATCTCTTATAGTAAAGTAACATCGGATACATTCATAAATAAATACACAGCAATAAGGAACCACGAAAAAAAATAAAACTTCTTCGATTGGCAGGTTAAAAATATAAATGCCGGTTATATAATTATCATTGAAACTCCACACATTTTTCGAAGTAAAAAGCACATCCCAGATAATATAGAATGTTGCAGGAATGACCATCGCAGGAAAAAGAAATTTCCATTGTTTATAAAAGGCAACTTTCTTATCAAAACTGAGACTCAAAGGAGCCGCGAGAGAGGCCATCAGTATAATTAAATATGTGTAATGAGCATTCACGATCAGAAGATAGTTATAAGATCTTTATTATAGCATTTTAAAATGCCTTTCGTCTTTTATCTGCCTTAACTTTCTCCCAATATTTTTTTGCAACGAACAACATTCCGAAACTTTCACCATGATGTTTACCGGTATGTTTGTGATGCATTTTATGTGCCCAACGAATTGTTCTTACATATACATTATTGCTGCGGGAAAACCATTTAAACCGCTGGTGAATTATTACATCATGAACCAGGAAATAGGCAAATCCATATAACGCGATGCCAAATCCAACGGCCGTAAGTATATGCCATTTATACTGCATCCCGAACATGATTGATAGCCAGCAAGGAACGGCGAAAATCAAAAAAAATGTGTCGTTCTTTTCAAATGTACCGGGCTTGGGCTGATGATGATCTTCGTGCAGAAACCATAAAAAACCGTGCATTACAAAACGATGTGTAAGCCATGTAATTCCTTCCATCAAAAAGAAAGTGCCCAGGAGGATAGCGGTAAATAAAAATGGATTCATAAAAACGTTCTTAGCAGCAAAAAAAACAACGACTGAATCAATAACAAATTTACCGCAAATTTGTTCCGCTTTTTGAAGGGAGAGAATTGAAAAACTGTCAAGAGCAAACCGGAGATCACAAACCAACACAGGTAATTATAAAATGGGATATGTCCATCGCCCAGCCATTGCCAATAACCCAGCTTCACGGCAATTGGTTCCATCAGATAATCAAACAGCAGTGCTAAAGTTGCTCCATCGACAATGATAGACAATGTTTTTAATGTCGGTTTCGCTTCCGATTTCGGAGTTATTCTTTCAAGTATTTTATTCAGCAAAGTATTGATCGTCATGCCGACACAGTAGATAACGATAAACCAATTGACACCAATGATCAATGGAACATTCTTTACTGCAAAACCCAGTGCCGTTCCATATCTATATTTTCCAAACAACCACCCTGTTGAAGTCCCGATCATTTCTAATCCTATTCCTCCAACGATAGCAACTAAAGTAAATAAGACAAACCATTTATTAAAACCTTTGTGTGTAAACAATATCAAACCAAACATCAAAAGCAAATTGTAAGAAGTGAAGCCTGCATATAATAAACGATCATGAAATAATATTCCGACTAGTCCAATTAAATGAAAGAGAATTGCAATGGCAGTTGCAATCTGAAACTTAGAAAGTTTTTTATATGTTGTATGATCGAAGATGGTAATGATTAAAGTAGATTTATTTTATTATCGGAAAATCAGTGGCGATCAGTTCTGATGCAATTTTAGCACTTTTAAAACAAAGCGGTATTCCTCCACCAGGATGTACACTTCCTCCACAGAAATATAAACCTTTTATATATTTTGTGAAGTTAGGGTGCCTGAAAAAAGCTGCCAATTTTGAATTTGAACTGGTTCCATATAGCGAACCCTTAAAACTGGCTGTTTTATCTTCAATTTGAATAGGATCGAGTACCTCTTCCGTTTCAATCAACTTTTCCAAATCGGTCTCCAAAACCGTGTTGATCTTTCGTATAACGTCTAACCGTAGCCGCTGAATTATTTCACTCCAATCCTGCCCGTCATTTGCAGGAGCATTTACCATTACAAACCAATTTTCCTTACCATGTGGAGCATGTTGTTGCTCGAGTTTTGATGTGATATTTATGTAAATAGTCGGATCATTGTGAATAATGCCTTTTGATAAACTACTAAATTCTTCTTTATAATTTTTACTGAATAAAATATTATGCAACCCAAGTTGCTCAAATGACTTTCCGATGCCCCAATAAAATATAACGGCACTTGTACTTCTTTCCCGTTCTAAAATCTTCTTTGATGCAGGTATATGATTCAATAATTTTTTGAAAGTAAAGTAAACATCGCAATTACTGATCACCAATGGCGCAAACACATTTTTTCCTTCAACTACCACCCCCTTTACAATGCCTTCACTTTGTATGATACGGGAAACGGGTTTATTAAAATGAAACTGAACACCTTTCTTCAATGCCAGTTTGTATAAAGCGTCTGCAATGCTGATCATTCCTCCTTTTGGAAAATATGTTCCCTGATTATGTTCCAGGTGAGGTATTACGCTAAGCATACCGGGCGCCCGGAAAGGATTACTACCGTTGTAAGTGGCGTACCGATTGAATATCTGAACCGCTTCTTCCGATTGAAAACTTTTTTTATTGTAATTGTTTAGTGTCGAAAATAAATAAGGCCACTTTAAATTTCCAATCGCCTTAAATATCCTTCGATTGATCCACGTTGATCTTTTATGAAGTGAATAATTTAAAAAGATATTACCGATATGTTCGTAAAGCTTTCTCGATCTTGAGAGATATTGAACAGCATATTCTTTTTTCTCGCCAGCTACTTTCGAAAGTTCTTCAGCGAATAATTCAGGCTCAGTATAAGCGGTTATTACTTTGCCATTCTCGAAAAAATATTTACAGGCAATATCCACCGGTGAATAAGAAAAATATTCCTCGATCGGTTCACCTGCAATTTCAAATAGTTCTGAAATATTTTCCGGCTGCGTAAATAAAGATGGACCGGTATCAAACTGATAACCTGATTTTTCAAGCAAAGAAATTTTCCCTCCGGGAAAAGAGTTTGCTTCATACACGGATACATCATAACCCAATACAGCCAGCCTGACAGAAGCGGCTAACCCGGCCACACCACTTCCAATGATGATCACCTTATTAGAATGTATCACTTGAGTAAATTAAAGATTGCTGGCTGCAAGATACTCTTCCACTTTCGGAAAAGCTATTAAAAACCAGGCGGTGAATTGATCGGGATTTTTTTCCATACTACTTTTAATTTCAGCTATGGAAAAAAAACGATGGTCCATTACTTCGTCCTCATGAGGAATAACTGACCCGTTGAACTCGCCTATATACACATGATCAAATTCATGTTCGGTCAATCCATTTGAGAAAGATGCCTGATAGGTGAAATCAAATATTTTCGTAAGGGAAGTAACAAAACCCATTTCTTCTTTCAACCTACGAGCGGCTGCATCATCGGTACTTTCATCGGGCGATGGGTGACTGCAACAGGCATTCGTCCAAAGTGCAGGGCTATGATATTTTTCTTCAGAGCGCTGCTGTAAAAGCATCTCGCCTTGTTTATTAAAAATGAAAATGCTGAATGCCCGATGAAGTAATCCCTTTTCGTGAGCCTCCATTTTTTCCATGGTACCCACAGGTTTGTCCTGTTCGTTTACTAATATGACATATGATGATTGCAAGATTATTCGAAATTAAGCTATAAAATATTTAACTGGCTCCTCACTCCCGCTCTCATGAGAATAAGCGCTTTCGAATAATTTGGAATTCGAATTCTATCTTCCAGCAAAACTTTAGGGTGAGATTTTTTTATGCGCTTAAAAAGAGATAGGTAATATTTATAAGCAACATACACTCCGAAACGAGCTTTAACCGGAAGATTTAAAATCCCTTTATAAGCTGATTTAAAATCATTGGCTATATCTTTTTCTATGATCTCTTTCATTTCAAGCGTGAAATTAGTAAAATCAACGCCCGGGAAATAAGTTCGCTTTAATTGCAGATAATCTGCTTTCACATCTCTCATAAAATTTACCTTCTGAAAAGCTGCTCCGAGGGCCTGTGCACTTGATTTCAGCTTATTGAATTGCTCTATGCTTCCTTCGCAAAAAACACAAAGGCACATCAATCCAACAACTTCTGCACTTCCATAAATATACTGCTTGTATCCGTTAACGTCATACTGATTAATTTCAAGATCAGATTCCATGCTTTTAAAAAAAGCTTCGATCAGTTGCAAGTCTATGCTGTACTGATTGACTGTCAATTGAAAACTATGAAGAATAGGATTAATACTGATCCCCCGATCTATGGCGTCGTATGTTGCAGCTTTGAATTCCGCCAATAATAATTTCTTATCGTAATCGTGAAAGGTGTCAACGATCTCATCAGCAAATCGCACGAAACCATAAATATTATAAATAGGAATTCTAACTTCAAATGGCAATAATTTAATCGCAGTACTGAAAGAAGTGCTGTACTTTTCTGTGGTGACCTTACTGCATTGATGACTTACATCATGAAAAATATCTATCATCTGAAAAGTAATTTTAAAAGTAAACTTTGCATCAATATTCTTTTAATATTTCTGTGGCTACTACTTCACCACTGATCAGCGATGGTGGCACGCCTGGGCCTGGAACTGTTAATTGTCCTGTGTAAAACAGGTTCTTTACTTTTTTACTTCTGATCCCGGGTTTCAATAATGCTGTCTGCATTAATGTATTTGCCAATCCGTAAGCATTTCCTTTGAAGGCATTGTAATCTTTTTTAAAATCTGAGACCGCATAACTTCGTTTATAAGTAATGTGATCTAAAATTGTTTCGCCTGTCAATGCCTCATAACGTTTAACAATTTTCTGAAAATATTGTTCCCTCAATTCTTCATTATCTTCAGAAAGGCCGGATGCAACAGGAACAAGAAAGAAAAGATTTTCACAATTTTCGGGAGCAACGGAATGATCAGTCACGGAAGGTGCGCAAACATAAAATAACGGCGCTGAAGGCCATTTTGGATCTTTATAAATCTCCGATCCGTGTTTATCGAAATCAACATCAAAAAATAGTGAATGATGAGTAACGGAGTTTAATTTTTTGCCGATACCAACATAATATATAAGGCATGAAGGAGCCATCACCCGCCCGTTCCAATATTTTTCTGAATGCGATCGCAGTTCCGGTAACAACAATTTGTTTTCAATAAAATGATAATCAGCTGCACCTATTATCACATCAGCTTTATATAAGATTTCTGTAGACGTGATTTCATCAACTGCCTTTACGCCGATTGCCTTATTTTGTGAAACCTCTATTCCAGTCACATTAGTTTTAAATTGAAAACGAACACCAAGTTGTTTCGCTAACTGAAACATTGCATCTGCTATCTTGTACATTCCACCTTGCGGATACCAGGTTCCTAATTTTATATCCGCGTAATTCATCAAACTGTATAATGCAGGAATATTTTCCGGTAGTGCACCAAGAAAGAGAACGGGGAATTCCATCAACAGAATTAATTCCGGGTGAGAAAAATATTTTCTCACATGCTTTTTCATCGATGTAAAAACATCCAGTTTAAAAACACCTTTAATTAAATCGGGATCTGCAAACTCAGAAATTGATTGTCCGGGTTTGTATACTAATTTATTTATGCCTACCTCATATTTGAAAGCGGCCTCTTTCATGAATTCGTCTAACCGCTGACCACTTCCCTTTTCAATTGATTCGAAAAGAATTTTGAGTCGTTGATAATTTGCGGGAACCTCTGTAGAATGATCTTTATAATAAATCCTGTAGGAGGGATCTAATCTTGTGAGCTGATAATAATCGGCGACTTTCTTATTGAAACATTTAAAAAAGTGTTCAAACACATCCGGCATCCAGTACCAGCTTGGCCCCATGTCGAATGTAAATCCCTCTGCAGAAAATTTCCTCGCTCTTCCGCCGGGCATTTCATGCTTTTCCAGCACCGTAACATCCCATCCTGCTTTGGCCATAAAACAAGCTGACGACATCCCTGCAAAACCGCTTCCTATAACGACAACTTTTTTCATGTAATGATTCCCTACGATCAGATCAATATCTGTTCAATTGTTCTTTTAAAAGTTTTCGTGCAAAGTGAATTCTGCTCTTGATCGTGCCCAGTGGCTCACCCAGTGCGTCTGCTATCTCGTTATATTTATACCCTTCAAAATACATCCGGAAGGGGTTTTTAAAAATATCCGGGAGTTTGTAAATAGCAGCTTCGATATCTTTTAACGTCAACGTAATCTCGGCAGCATTGCCTACAGATGTCTGTGCATGGTTTAACAGAAACTCGTTCGGAGTATTGTCGAAAATTGTATTCTGTCTGGCGCGCCTTCTATAATTATTGATAAAAATGTTACGCATGATCGTATACATCCATGCTTTCACATTTGTGCCCACATTATATTTCTCTTTATTGGCAAGTGCTTTATAAAGTGTTTCCTGGATCAGATCTTTTGCAGACTCATTATCCCTGGTTAATGTAAAAGCAAATCCTTTGAGGAAATCGGCGTTTCTGATGAGCAGATCATTAAATTCTATCGTTGACATAAATTCTGTTTAACAATTTCGACATAAAGTTAAACAAAATTTTAGAGAAAAAAATTTTTTTTAGCTCTTATGCCCTAAAAAAAGGAGCCTATAGTTGCGAAACGAACTCCATCGCCTCGCTGAAAGACTTTTTAAACGTAATTGGCGGTAAAATTTTCTTTTCGTAGGTGTTTGTCAAAGGACCTGAGATGATCACAGGGATATGGCTGAATTTTTTTGAGATATTCGCCAGAAATTTATCGAAATTAAAACTTTGACCTACCGTAGTAATATGAGAATATAAAAAATCCGGCTTTTTAACATTGGCCACATATTCAACATCCTTAATCGGAACATTAGCGCCTAAATAGATCACGCTTGCTCCTCTGCTTTTTAGAATATAATACATGAACAAAAGGCCCAGCTCATGATATTCGCCTTCGGGTAAAAAAAGTAATACTGATTTGTGCAGCTTAAGTGCGGATGAAACGCCTTCAATTCCAACAATCAGTTTTTGACGGATAATATTCGATACAAGGTGCTCCTGTGCCGGGTTTATATGATTGGTCATCCATAGAATACCAATCTTCTCCATGAACGGAAATATGATCTGTGTGATCGATCTTTCAATTCCTCGGGCAAGAATATAATTGCCTAATGTAATTTCAAATTCATCCATATCCAGATCGATCATATTCCGGATAAGGTCATTTACAATCCTTTCCTGCTGAGCCTGCAACTGGTTCAGCGAAAGAATTTTTTCCCTGATCTCTTCCTCGTTCATTTTAGCTATATGAGAGATCTTATAGCCGAATCTATTAAGCAATGCGATATTGAGAATCGTCTTTAATTCTTCATTGGTATAATACCTGATGTTGGTAAACGTCCTGTTGGGCTTTAAAAAATCATACCGTTGCTCCCATATACGCAAAGTATGAGCCTTGATGCCGGATAAATTTTCGAGGTCTTTTATTGTAAATAGATTCATAATGCTGCCGTACAACAATAATACAATTACTTAAACAAAATGTTTAGGAATTTAAATAATTTATTAAACAACTAACGCTTCCGGTCTTCGTGGAAGTGTTTTAAAGACACGTTCGGTAAGATTGTTTTTTGGAAAAATGATGGACCAACCAGTAAGGAAAATGATCATACAATCTGTATAGGTGGAAGCATGCTGCTGGTACCAAAGTTCCAGGGCCGCTTTATAGGGATAAATTGCAGTGTACATCTGCCGTGCGTCAGCAGCATCTGATAATAGCCTCTCTTCATCTCTGAATATGAGTGATCCTATTCCGGTTATTCCAGGTGGGCAACTATAGATGATATTTCGAACTTCAGGAGCATAGAGATTGAAACTAACCTCCATCAATGGACGCGGACCGACGATACTCATATCTCCCTTAAATACGTTGATGATCTGGGGTAATTCATTCAGCTTTGTTATGCGCAACAGCTTTCCAAATTTTGTAACCCGGGGATCGTTTCTCAATGTTATTTCTCCCGTTCCCATGTTAGGGCTGTTTTTTAACATGGTCGCAAACTTCATGATATAAAAAGGAGAATTCTTGTAACCGATTCTTTTCTGGAGGTAAAAGATCTCCTTTTCTCCGGTTAATTTAAGAATGATGATGGCTGGAATAAATAGAGGAGATAGTATGATCAAAGCAATACCGGATATAACAAGATCAATGATTCGCTTTAAAAATTTATACATATGCAGCTGGTTAGGGCAGGGCGTATCCGGAACTTATTTAAAAACTTCCTTGATTTTTTCGGCCACACCTTTTAATTCTTCATCCTTAATATTGGTCGAACAAGGTATACTTAAACAATGCTTGTACACAAAATCGGAACGATCGTTTTTATTGCAATAAATATTACCGGTAAACATTTTCAACTGATTCATCGGAACCCAGAAAGGGCGGCTCTGCATCTTATGATCATTCAGGATTTTTAAAACATCGCGTTGTCTGCTGGTCTTAATTGTTGGCAACCACCAGTTCGGATTAACGTTGGCGCTTACCTGCTGAAATTCAATGTCGCCGATTCCGTCCAATTCCTTTTTATAAAAAGAGATGATCTCTTTCTTTCGTGCAAGAAAAGATGGAAGCAGTTCCATCTGGCCAACACCCATAGCAGCTGCAACGTTCACCAGCCGGTAGTTGTATCCGATTTCGTCATGGATATATTCGAACGGATCGCTCTTTGCCTGTGTGGTAAGATGCTTTGCTCTTTTTGCTAATTTTTCATCATCGGTCACGATCATTCCGCCACCACCTGTAGTGATGATCTTATTACCATTGTAGCTAAATGTCCCAAGAAGCCCGAAACTTCCGGCGTGTTTTCCTTTGTAATAACTTCCCAATGCTTCGGTAGAATCTTCAATAACAGTAAGATTATGCTGAGAAGCCAATAGCATTAACCGATCCATGTCGCACATATTTCCCAATACGTGCACGGGCATAATTACCGGAATACGCTTACCATCTTTTTTATGAAAACAGACATTATTTCTTTGTTCCGTCTCGTTGTTTAAAAAATCTTCCAACAGATCCAGATCAAGTTGCCAGTCGTGCTCGTTTGTATCAATAAAAATCGGATTGGCTCCGGTATATTTTATTGAATTGCAGGTAGCGATGAACGTTATATTGGGTGTGATCACATAATCATTTTCGTTCACTCCCATCATTAACAAGCAAATATGGAGTGCTGTGGTACCGCTACTGGTTGCCACTGCATGTTTTGTTCCCGCAAATTCTGCAGACATTTTTTCGAACTGATCAACGTAAGACCCTACACTGCTTACCCAGCCTGTATCAAGGCATTCTTTCACATATTTCCATTCATTTCCGCTGATATTAGGACCAGAGAGTAATAACATAAATAATTTTTCGCTGCAAATGTAATAAAAAGGGGCATAGCTCATCATCTCGCGATGAGTTATGTTTTATCCGCGAAGTAATGCTAATAAATGAAAGATGATTAATTAAATATTCCGGAATTTTTGAGAAAATGAATCCGTAACGATACCGGTCTTGAGAAGTTTATAAATTTCTGAGACACCATCCGGAACCTTCTTGGTAATCGTATATCCCAATTCATTTTTTATTTTATCGAAGTTGACACGATAATCACGGGGATCCTCATTCATTTCTACATAGTTGACTGTAACATCCGGAACAACTTTACAAACTTCTTCGATGATCATTCCTTTGTTATAATTCTCTTCCGTGGTTCCGACGTTGAAAACATTTGCCCTAACTTTTTCTTCAGGAGATTCGAGCACCAGAATCACGGCACGTGCCAGGTCATCCACGTGACAGTAAGGTCTCCAGAATTGCGCTCCCCAGATTTCCTGTTCTCCATGAATGGTTGCATTTCGTGTAAATTCATTTACCGTAAGATCGAAACGAATTCGTGGAGAAAAACCGTAAACCGTACTGAAACGAAGCGCCGTACTACATATTTTTGAATCTTTTCTTTGGTGAAGAAGGTACTTTTCAAACTTTACTTTTAATTCGGCATAAAGTGATACAGGTCTCAATTCTGTTGATTCTGTAACAAAATTTTCAGGATCAGGCATCTTGCCATAATTGCTACAGGTACTTGCAAAAACAAAACGCTTTACGCCGGCTTCTTCAGCTGCTTCAAATAATGCTACACTTCCTTCCCAATTCGTCTGCATCGCTTCATCACTATACTTTTTGCAAGCCGGATCTCCTACGATTGCCGCCAGGTGAGCTATTGCGTCTATACCTTCCATCGCATGCTTCACTTCTTCTTTATTTCTAATATCACCTTGAATGAATTCAAAAGAAGGATGCAGCATTACTTCATACAATGAATCGCCACCAAACTTTAAGCAATCAAAACCAACGACTGAGTAGCCTTTATTTAATAATTGACGGACCAATACAGAACCAATATACCCTGCCGCACCTGTTACCAATACCTTCATAATCTCACTTGTTTTACAAAATTATTTTACAAATATTTTCGATGGATTTCCCATCACTGTCTGATCATCTTCAATGTCTTTGACTACAATTGAACCCGCGCCAATCATTACATTCTTCCCGACTTTAATCCCCTGCCTTATAACAGAACCGGCGCCGACAAATGTACCTTCTCCAACAGAAACATTTCCACACAATATTGCTCCCGGGCCGATATGAGCAAAATCGCCAATTGAACATTCATGTTCAACGATGCAACCTGTATTGCAAATTACTCCATTCCCGACCTTCGCTAATGGATTTATCTGAACTCCTCCACTGATCATTACACCGTGATTGCTAATTTCTGCAGTGCTGTCAATGTTTGCCGATGGATGAATTGCGTTTACCGGATAACGTTGCAGAGCAGCAAAATACTTAAATATTTTTTTTCTGATTTCATTGTCTCCGACGCCGATAAAAAAATCTTCCCCCATGATCCTTGCCCTCGTTTCATCAGAAGTTTCATTTCCAAGATATTCTAAATTAAAAGGATTGTGATCCTTGGCACTGAAGTCGCAATATCCTGATATCGTCTCTCCATTACTCTTCAGTATTCCAATCACCACAAAAGCATGCCCTGAGTAACCAATTACAATCATTTTTAAGAATTTTCTCTTTAATCAGCCAGCATCCTGTCGACAATGATATACGAATTTAGCATTTGTCGGTAACAAATTTTGATTGATGTTAATAATTGGTTGATTATCTCATCTTACTTCGGAGAGGGTACTACCGTAAGATTTGCTGGAGGAAAGATAGTTTCTTCTATACCAGACTTCCATACAAAAAAGCATCCATAGGATCTTTGCTCTTTTTTCTGCCGGAACGTTCGCGGAATTATTTAATAGTTTTTCAGTAAATGCAGGTTTTAATAAACTTCTGTTTAAGGCAGAAGGAGCTGAAACATAATCATGGATGATCTCCTTCAATTCAGTATCAACCCATTTTTTTAATGGAATTTCAAAACCTCTCTTAGGCTGATTAATAAGGGTTTCAGGCAAATATTTATTTGCGAGAGTGCGAAGAAGAAACTTTGTATTTCCCTTGTTGATCTTAAAACGATCATTCAAACCCGGAGCATATTCCAACAACTCTTTACTCATAAAGGGGCTCCTCCCTTCCAGAGAATTTGACATGGTAGCAATATCCATTTTTACCAACAGATCGCTAAAAAGATTGGTATCGAAATCAAGATTCATGATCTTTTTGAGGCCCGACATTGGTGCTGTAGTGATTGCATTGAAGTCAGAGCGCATGCCAGCAAGATAAACCGATGGGTCGCCTAAAATATTTTGTTCATAGTCTTCAATCAGATCCAATCCCGCAGAAAGATATACTTCCAGGCTTGACTTTGAAGCGAAAGATGCCAACCGGTATAAATACATATATGCTGACTTTTTGTTTCCCGGTAAGGGCAACATCTTTCTTGTAAATTCAGCAGACTTATTTACCAGTAAATTCTTTTTGAAAAAGTCATAATTGACAAATGGCACATAACGACGGTAACCTCCAAACAATTCATCGGCACCATCACCATTTAAAATAACAGTCACGTATTTTTTTGCTTCGTGACTCACATAATAAGACGGAATTGCTGAGCTGTCAAAAAATGGTTCACCATACATTGACAAGATATGTTCCACATCGTTCTTTAAATTATCGAACGAGATATTTATCTCTGTATGATCTGTACCATACTTATCAGCCACCAACTTCGCCAATGGAGCCTCATCATATTCACCGGCAAAAGAGACTGTAAAAGTTTTCAAATTACGGGTATGCTTACTCGCAATTGCTGTAACCAAACCACTATCGATTCCACCACTAAGAAAGCAGCCAACTTCGAGATCACTCGATTCCAATCTTCTTTTTACAGCTTGCTCCAGGTAAAAATCAGTTTTCTCAAGACTCTGTTTTAAGTTATCTGTATGATTTTGAAGATAGAATTTCCGGATGTTCCACCAGTTCTGTTGTCGTACTTCCAGTGTGTCACAATTTACATTCAGTAAAGTACCGGCTGGTAATTCTGAAACATTCTTATATGGTGTCAGCGTTCGATAGAAAACTCCCAATCGCATGTACGGATAGAAGCTATCGATGTTCATTTCCAGTGGGAGCAAACTCTTCAAACAATTGAGCTCACTGGCAAAAACAAACTTTTTCCCATCCTGGAATAAATACAGGGGCTTTTTCCCGGCACGATCGCGGGCAATGAATAAATTTCTTTTTTTTCGGTCGTAAATAACCAGTGCAAACATTCCATCAAGATGATGCAGAAATTCATCTCCCAATTTTTCATACAACAATAAGATCGTCTCTGTATCAGAACTTGTTGTTCCATCCAGATTAAATTGCTTTCTTAATTCTGCATGATTGTAAATTTCTCCATTAAAAATGATCGTGAAACGATCACGAAGATGCATCGGTTGTTTGCCACCGCTGATATCAAGAATTGAAAGGCGTAAATGATAAAGATCGACATTCTCTGATGTATAAGAATTCTGTTCGTCAGGACCACGATGATGCATCACTGCATTTATATTATCATATGTCAATCTGAAGTTAACAGAACCCGCTATTCCGCACATAAGAGCAGCAAAAATTTAGTTGAGCAAATTAAGTTGAAATTCTTGAATGCTTATTCAATATTTAAGATAAATTTGTTATACAACCAAGCCCGAATGGTTAACCAAACTGCTGAGTGTACACATGAATTTTTTTGATTTCATAGTTTTTATCATCTACATTTTTATATTAAATTTTCTTTTCTCCATGAGAAGAAAAAAATATAAAGATCCATTGCTGCGTAAATATCACCGACAGGGATTCTGGATCAAAGTCTTCAGTTCACTGGCATATGGAATTTTTGTTATTTATATTTCACGTGGTGATTCTACTTCTCTTTTTCATCCTGAAGGATACAACATTTATAAACTGATCCTCCATGATCCCACTAACATTAAACTGCTATTTATCGAAGGAAAGGATTTTGACCAGGCATTGCTTGCTGATATCTATAACCTGGGATATTTCAATGAGGAAAGCAATTATATGGTTACGAAATTCGTAGTAATCTTATCGTTTATCACATTCGGAAAATTTCTCGCCATCAATCTTATTTTTTCGATGATTGCCTTTACAGGAGCGTGGCGGTTGTATCGTTTTTTTTATGAACAGTATCCACAAATGCATCGTCAATTTGCCATTGCGATTTTATATTTCCCAACATTTGTTTTTTGGAGTTCAGGAATTTTAAAAGATCCGTTGTGCATTGCGGCTTTGGGCTGGATCACGTATTCGCTTTATGCGATCTTCTATTTAAAGAAAAAGAATACGCCACTTTACGTTGGCTTGTTGTTGGTTTTTGGATACTTGTTGGTCATCCTGAAAGTTTATATCATCGTGTCATATCTGCCATTTATTGTCTTATATCTGGTGTTGCAGAATGTTAACCTGATCCGAAATAAATTTTTAAAGCTTTCATTGGTTGGAGCGTTGATCATTATCAGCATGCTTGGCTTCATCAATATCACCAATGCGATGAAACAAGCCTTGGGAAATTTTGCAGTTGCAGGTGTTTCTCAGAGTATAAAAAAATACCAGGGCAATTATGAAAGTCAGGCTAACTTTGCCACGTCCAACTTTTCGCTCGGAACTGAATTTGACGGAAGTATGCAAAGCCTGATCAGAATGGCACCGGCGGCAGTGGTAGCTACTTTATTCAGGCCTTATATCTGGGAAGCAAAAAAGCCTTCTACATTGATGTCATCTCTGGAAAGTATGGCACTGATGTTATTCACCATCTTCGTTGTTTTTAAAGTCGGCGTAAAGAAATTTATCTCCACCATCATACATAAACCTGTTGTGCTTTATTGCCTGATGTTTTCCGTGATGTTTGCATTATTTGTGGGCGCTACTACGTTAAATTTTGGTTCTCTAGTCCGGTATAAGATTCCGGCATTGCCATTTTATCTAACGGGATTATATTTTATTCTTTTCTTCAATAATAAGCTAAAAGTAAAGCCCCGCCAGGAGGCGGAGCCGAAGGGTATAGGGTTAGTTGTATAATTAATTATGCTGTTGCGGCTGTTGTTTGTTTTGCGTTTCTCAGGAAGAAGAGGCCGAAGAAATTTCTCAGCGGCATTAATATTTTAACGGGCTGTTTTTCATTTTCACTTCTTAATCTTTCTAACACATAATCAGGTGTTGCAGAAAAATCATTTACAATTGCATCTGACAATGGCCAAACTATAAAACCAAGTTTCTTCATCTTGTCTGTTTTCTGGAATAACATGATAGAGCATGCAAATGCACCTATAAAACATGCATATCCAAAGTAGGCGAGAATTGTATTGCTAAATTTTGTTTTATTAACCTGGAAACGATTGCGCAGATAAAAATACATTTTCCAGCTGGTGCTAAAATCATAATTATCTCTCAATGAAAAACTACACGGAGGATGATAATGAATACTGTCAGCAACGGTTATAACAGGAATTTTATTTTTGCGGGTTATCCGGTACAAATATTCTGTTTCATCACCCCAAAGAAAAAAATGAGCTTTAGGAACACCAACTCTTTCAATGATTCTTCTGTTGATCAATGTTCCATTAAAAGGATGAGCGACACCACTGATGAGTTTATTATCGACCTCATCGATGGTTTTATAATTACCGGTTTTCCAAACGAACGTTTTTTTATCTTCTTTGTTGATAACGGCACAGTTTAGCAGCAGTAATTCTGTATCATCCACGGCCAATAATTTTTCCAGAGCATCTTCCTTTGGTAAACCATCGTCATCCATGCACCAGATCCATTCAAATCCTTTTTTGAATCCTGACTCTATCGCAGTTTTAAATCCACCTGCCCCGCCAACATTTGACTGGTTGATCACCTCTATATCTTTTTGAGAACGTAACCACGTTTCGGTACCATCGGTGCTGCTGTTATTTACAACCAGAATAGCATCTATTTTACGTGTTTGATTGCGAAGGGCTTCAATACAGCCGATCAATAGAGAAAGCCTGTTGTGGGTCACAACTACGGCAATAACCTTTTCCATAGGATATCTTGGGTTTAATGGATATTAGCTATTAGATAACGGTTCCGGAAAAATCTTATTGCTTAAAATGACTGTTTTGTTATACAGATAAATCTAAAAGATGGGGATAAAATAAGAAGCAGCGTTAGAAACAGTGCAGATCAGGAAAACAACTGCTTATAAACCTTACTATATGCGGTAACCGCAGTATTGAGATCGTAATATTCTGTAGCAGCAGCACGTATTTTTTCTACATCGAAAGGAGCTGACGATGTAATTTTCTCCACTAAGCCAGAGATAGCTTTATCAGAGAACTCATTTACAATAAATCCTGAATTATATTTTTCAACAATTTCGGCGATATCACCTACTCCGCTGTTACAAACAACCGGTATGCCCATTGCCATGATCTCTCCATGCTTTGTGGGAGATGAAGATATTTTTGAATAGCACGGTTTGATAAAGAAGACAGAAAAATGGCTGAAAGACAAAAGAGCTGGAACTTCACTTCGCTTTGCAGATGTGATGATTAACCTTTCTCTGTTTAAACCAATTGCATCAGCAGCAGCGATTATTTTTTCATGATGCTGCGGAGAGATAAATAGAAATTTTGCACGGCCGTTTTTGTCTGCAAGTAGCTTAAACAGTTGCATCATTTCTTTTGTAAGATACCAGCCGCCAATCGATCCGAGATAACTGAAAATAATATCGCTTGAAGAAATGTTGAGTTTGTTACGAAAATTATTTTTGACTGTTTCATCAATATTTGCCGGATCAAAAAGATCATTATCAACACTACAAGGAATCACTTCAATATTTTTTCCTGCGGGGAATTTATCCCATGATAACATTTCCTTTTTTGCTGCATGTGTCAAACAGGTAATTGCATCAGCCTTTTCCAGGCATTCATATTCATGTTTCTTAAAAAAGTTATAAAGGATTTTATAGACAGGATTTTTTAAATTCCACATGGCACCATCTACTCTTTCATCTGCCCAAAATCCGCGGACATCATTTAAGAATGCAATGCCATATTTTTTCTTCATGTAAAGGGCAACCATTGTTGGTAGTCCAGGGCGTGTATGAATAAGTTGAAAATTATTTTTTCTATGCAGTTCGTCAGCCTTCTTTCTTAAACTCCAATAATCGTAAACAGAAGAAAGCACTGGAGGATTTTTATGATAGGGAATACTCACCCATTCAATTGGCAATCCCGCAATTTGTTGTAAAACAATTTCTTTATTTTTTTGAAACAAAGCCGGCTTATCACAGCTAAGAATTGTAAAGTGATAACCATATTTTGTAAGTCCGGCGAGATAAGGAATTACCTGGCTTTGGCCAAGAGGATCGGTCATGCCATCATAAGAAATGAACAGTATTCTTTTCATTAAGCAGTTACATTAGTTCATCCATTGCTTATACCACATCTGGAACATGAGCAAGTACCAAAACAAGCTATTATAATTTCGATCTCCGGCATAAAATCTATCCATGATATGTTGAACACCGGCTTTCTTAAACAATCCATGTTGTTGAAAGGCTGCGTCGGTAAGATATTCATCCGCGTAATAGCGAAGATCATTTCTCAACCAATCAAAAACTGGAACACCAAAGCCCATCTTTGGACGATCCATAATTTTCTTCGGCACATAATCATGAACGATCTCTTTCAATAAATATTTCTTGTTGATGCCTTTCATTTTCAACTCTTCCGGCAAACGGGCAGCAAATTCAATGATACGATGATCAAGCAATGGTTCTCTTCCTTCAAGAGAAGTCGTCATACCGGCACGATCCACTTTTACAAGAATGTCGTCCGGTAAATATGTTTTGTAATCGATCGCAAGAAGCTTGTCTAAATCACCCAAAGAATCGTTCAGCATGTCTTCAGAAGAAAAGAATGAAACGGGCTGAGACACATTATCGGCGAAAAGTCCATCTAACTGATCATTTGTATATACCTGGGAAAGCAATACATCCATTATGGAAGGCGTACTTGCTCCTGTTTGTTGTAAAATTCTGGAGAAGCGATGTTTCTTCATCGACACAGCTGTATTCCTCGTTAACTGAAACAAAACAGGATCCGGAATATATTGCAAGATCTTACCGGCGG
>JADMIO010842004.1_pt1 | contig 33690 bp, 32 predicted proteins | sample 8958161 | NCBI WGS metagenome assembly JADMIO01 (sample SAMN16585339, study PRJNA669376) | soil metagenome | isolation source: Crop rotation soil | place: USA: Cullars Rotation, Alabama | collected 2011 | reverse complement strand
CTTTCCCCTCTGTTTTTGTCCGTGGAATGAACAATGGAAGTCCGAGCTCATCGCTAATAACTTCGTATAGCATACATTATACGAAGTTATATTCGATGCGGCCGATCTAGCAGAAAGTCAAAAGCCTCCGACCGGAGGCTTTTAACTTCTGTCACCTAGGTTACGCCCCGCCCTGCCACTCATCGCAGTACTGTTGTAATTCATTAAGCATTCTGCCGACATGGAAGCCATCACAAACGGCATGATGAACCTGAATCGCCAGCGGCATCAGCACCTTGTCGCCTTGCGTATAATATTTGCCCATGGTGAAAACGGGGGCGAAGAAGTTGTCCATATTGGCCACGTTTAAATCAAAACTGGTGAAACTCACCCAGGGATTGGCTGAGACGAAAAACATATTCTCAATAAACCCTTTAGGGAAATAGGCCAGGTTTTCACCGTAACACGCCACATCTTGCGAATATATGTGTAGAAACTGCCGGAAATCGTCGTGGTATTCACTCCAGAGCGATGAAAACGTTTCAGTTTGCTCATGGAAAACGGTGTAACAAGGGTGAACACTATCCCATATCACCAGCTCACCGTCTTTCATTGCCATACGAAATTCCGGATGAGCATTCATCAGGCGGGCAAGAATGTGAATAAAGGCCGGATAAAACTTGTGCTTATTTTTCTTTACGGTCTTTAAAAAGGCCGTAATATCCAGCTGAACGGTCTGGTTATAGGTACATTGAGCAACTGACTGAAATGCCTCAAAATGTTCTTTACGATGCCATTGGGATATATCAACGGTGGTATATCCAGTGATTTTTTTCTCCATTTTAGCTTCCTTAGCTCCTGAAAATCTCGATAACTCAAAAAATACGCCCGGTAGTGATCTTATTTCATTATGGTGAAAGTTGGAACCTCTTACGTGCCGATCAGATTAAAACGAAAGGCCCAGTCTTTCGACTGAGCCTTTCGTTTTATTTGACCATGTTGGTATGATTTAAATTAATACGACTCACTATAGGGTCAGTGCGGCCGCGACTTCAAGTCACGTGAATTCCAAGCTTCGGATCCCACTGTGCTGGAAAGAACCTGTACAATCCTGTATAGGTGGCAAACCACATAAATCCATCCCCATCTTGTGCGATGTCATAAACATTGTTACCGTCCAGTTCTGGCAATTCAGCCAAATAATGTAATCTTAAATCTTCAATCTGCCCACATGATGTGCTGATATCCATTACCATCAGTAAAACCAATAAAACGATAACTCGCCCCACGCTTTGCATCTTGAAACAAACATACAGAATGATTGTGATTTATTTTTAGAAGCACGAGAGACAGGTATCCCATACCCCTAATGCCCCAATGAAAAGTATTGTACAAAGTAATCTATCCAATTCCTGCTTTTCCCAAAAGAATGGTTCAGAAGATAAAAAAAGCGGGAAGGTTCGACAGGTGTCGGACTTTCCCGCTTTGCGTGGACATTCCAGTTGAAAAGTCGAACTTTTTTGAGCAGGATTTTATGAGAATCAATGAGTTCGCAAAAACCCATTCTAAAATTTTAACAACCTCAAAAAATCTATGACACAAGTAAAGAACGGATCGGATATAGATTCTGCCCATGCGGGGCAGATAGCCCACAGCCAAGACGGGATAAAGTGGAGCTACTTCTCAAAACAGAAAGTGAAAAACATTAGGGGAAAGGACATGACCGTCCGCCTGATGTTTGATGACAACACTTCTTTTGACATCGACCTATCAAAAGTGACCAATCAGCCCACATGGCTTTTTTTGTCGGACGGGGCTGGCCTTACCAATGCCATATCAGATTTGTCCAAATGGATTAACGAGCCGATTGATGCCATAACCAAATTGCTTCAGGACTTGAAGAAATATCAAAATGGTAGCAAAGGCTTTAAGATTATACAGCCTGCTGATGGGCAAGTGAATGGGCATTGGTATCTTGTGCGCCCGATTGAACACAGCACCTTTACAAAGCTGATTGACGGTGCAAGTGACTTGGTAATCACAATGCCCCTCGCAGGGGTTGTTATCCCCGCTGGAACGTCACTTACAACTTCAAACCTTGATACATTGGGTTTTCAAAGCATTCAAGTAGCGGTCGGGAAAGTTATTGCGTACATACTATAATAAATAAGCAATGATAGAATCAGGATTAACAATAGGGGTCAACAACCTTAAAAACGATGTTCCCCGCACAAATCTTTATGCCCTTTCACTGGATGGGGTAAACGACTATGTTGGCGGGTTTCCTTACTTGAACCAATGGAGCTTGAACCTAGACCACACGGTAGAGATTTGGCTGAAGGACTTTGCCCAAAGAACACCTGCGGTAAGGGAGCTTGTCATATTCCATTCTTTTTGGCAGTTCGAGTTGAACATGAACAACCAACTCCGATGGAGGGCAACCTATCAGAACGGGGCAATGAAATACTTGGACTATAACTTTCCAGTCGGGTTCAACAAGAACCAATGGACACATTTTGTTTTTAGGTACAAGGCTTCGACAAGGGGCAGGGAGATTTTCATCAACAATGTTGTCGTGGCTTCTGATACCATCACAGCCAATTTCAACACAGGCGGTAGCTATATAGGTTTAGGGGCAACTCAATCGGGCAGTCTTTTCTACAAAGGACTGATGGATGAGTACAGGGTTTATCAACGATGGATAACCAATGCCGAGATAGCTTATAGCTACAACGGTGGTGTTGCAAATTTTCCCCAAAATGAGCAAGACCTTTGGTACTGGATAGGTTTTGAGAACTCCACAGAGAACTGGGGAAACCAATACCCGTTCATTGCACCGATGTTCAATTTTGTAGGATACCCATTTATAAGGAGGAACTAAGAATGGAATATGCAATAATACCAATAGAGAACAAAGACCAACTTTCATGGACTTATGCTATTCCAGTTGGCACATGGGTAATAAGAAGGATTGAAGACAACAACGAGATAAAGACCTATGTCGGCGTGGAGAACGAAGATTTTACAGATACACAACAGGATGAAATCAGCAATTTGGAGGGAATAACCTTTTTAGATTGCGATTGCTTCTTTGAATGGAGGGACAGAAATGGTGTTGTGGATGAATAAAAATCCTTAGTTTTACACTTTCACTCATTGTTAGATTTTTTTAGGAAGTAGTTAGATGCCGATTTCTCCCCGAGGTCGGCATCTTTTGCTGACAAAATTTCAGGCAAAATGGTTAGCCTCTCCTTTTTAGCGAATTTATCATTTGAACGCACAGAGTTGGTGACAAATTGGCAGTTGGCAGAGTAGTTGTATGCTCCCTACAACCAAAGGATTAACCCTATTTATATTGAAATGAACCAACTAAAAGAACTATGGGATGGGTACATACATTTGTTGACTGACCCTGACAATAAAGTAAAAATAGCAACATGGGCCGCTACCTTAACCACTTTTACCTTTGTTATTACTTTTTTATTAAAACCGTTTTTCTTCTTTGTTAAAAAGAGGTTTTCAAAAGTAAGAGTTGAGGCAGGTATAAGTCAGCAGATTATAGCATCAGCTTTCGGAACAGGGGCTGACTCACCACTTTTGACTTGTACAATTACTAATCGTGGAGATAAAACCATCTTTATTCACAATCCGTCAATAAAATTATCTGAAGTTGTAAGAGGCCTAAAAAAATTTGTTGTACCAAAGGCGCCCGGAATCTTTCCAATGCAATTAGTCGCAGGTCAACAGGTAACCTTAGATTATAACACCATTGATCTATATAGACAGGTATTGCGCCACATGTCTCCTCAAAGTAAAGTTGGCTTTATTGTTAAGACAACAAGAGGGGAGAAATATTCTTCCAATAAGTTTACTATTGACCATATTACTGGTCACATGGATTTAGCAAATAAAATGAACATGAAAAAATAGGCTTTATTCACAGAACCCCATGTTTCTAATATGGTCTTGCCAAAAATTACTCAACTGCTAAGGAATAAAGCCTATCGGAATCAAGGATTGATTTTGGGAATTCGGTATCATGTCAAAATATTCAATTGTGTATTCTGGGACTGACAGAATTCTAATGATTTCATTCTTGTGCTCGCTACTAATTTTTGCCCCGAAATAAATTTTTCGCAAGGCTTGTGCTGAATATTTAAGCACTTCAGGGCTTGAGTGCAATATTCTTACTTCCATTTCATGCTTCCATTCAACTAATTTGGTGTAAACCCGCTCTCGTAAATTTTCCGCCCATTCTATTGCATTTTTTCCTGCCTTAGTTACTGGAATATCCTCTTTATATAGAACTTTGTCAAAATCAATCGAATCCAGACCATTTTCTTTTTGCAGAGAATCAATTAACTCCACAAAGTCAAAGCACAGACAAACCCCACTATTTTTCTGTGCATAAAGCCCCCACATGACTTGATTTTTAAAATCTTCACTAAAGCAGCTAACACCTAATTGATTTAAACGCTCCTGAAAAGCATCAAAAGAAGAGTGCGAAGAATTCGCACGAAAGTCCCTCCTAAATTCCGCTTGTATTCCAGCAATCACTTTGTATGTGATACCGTCCCTTATTTCATCAACCCGTTTTGAGATTTGGTCATGATACTCAATGTCATTTCCATCAGGGTTAATTTTAACCTCAAATAAATCATTAAATGACTGTGGTGAGGAAAAGTAAATATGCCGATTCTGCAAGTTTTCAAAAAAATAGTTCCCAATTGGGCAATACTTGTAGATATAGCTAAGGTTGGGGTCTAAGTACATGGCTCTAAAGGTATATTCACTCATAGGCTTCTTTCTTTTACAATTTCTTTGATAGGTCGCTAATTTCGTGAATTTTTGCTAAGGATTGCGTTGCATTTTTTTCTATTCGTTAGGTTATTACCCGAACTTCTCTATTTGTTGTTATGTCTTTTGTTTTTACAGCGATATGACACTTAAAAAAAAACCAGAAAGCCTGAGATTGTTCCGTGCTGATACTGGAACAAGCCTTGAATTGCAATTAGCTCAGCAAGGTATTATAGCAGGCTTTCCCTCCCCTGCTGCTGACTATATGGAGCTTACCCTTGACCTGAACAAGGAACTTGTGAAAAACCCAACCGCCACATTTTATGGCAGGGTCAAAGGAAACTCCATGATTGATGCGGGAATATCAGAGGGTGATGTTTTGGTCATAGACAAATCATTGGAAGCGGCTAATGGCAAAATGGCATTATGCTTTGTAGATGGTGAATTTACCGTCAAATGGCTAAATATAAAAAAGGATGAGGTCTATCTCATGCCTGCCAATAAAGATTTTGAACCGATAAAGGTTACCCAAGAATCCAATTTTATTGTTTGGGGTATAGTAACCTATATAATCAAGAAAGTTTAGCCATGTTCGCCCTCATTGATTGCAACAACTTCTACGCTTCATGTGAGAGAGTATTCAACCCATCCCTGCTTGGCAGGCCAGTGGTTGTCCTTTCCAACAATGATGGGTGCATTATTGCCCGTTCGGAGGAGGCAAAGGGTTTGGGGATTAAAATGGGGCAACCTGCTTTCCTTATCAAGGAACTGATAGAGGCAAAAAATATAGTTGTATTTTCATCCAACTATACCCTTTATGGGGATATGTCAAACAGGGTTATGGATACATTGGCAATCTTTACACCTGAACTTGAAACCTATTCAATAGATGAGGCTTTTTTGAACCTTAAAGGTTTTGAACATCTTGGGCTATTGGAATACAGTGGGCAAATCAAAGCTACTGTCAAAAGATTTACAGGGCTTCCCGTTTGCGTTGGTATTGCCCCTACTAAGACCCTTGCCAAAATTGCTAATAAATATGCAAAGAAAAAGACCGATAGTGGGGTTTTTGCGCTTGATAATCCTTTGCTGATTGAATCGGTGCTCAAAGAAACCCCCGTGGGCGATGTATGGGGAATAGGGGGGCAATACAATGTATTCCTTGGCAAGCACAACATTCGCACTGCATGGGACTATGCCAATGCCCCTGAACCCTGGGTGAAGAAATATCTGTCCGTGGTTGGGCTAAGAACCAAAAGAGAACTTGAAGGAATCCCCTGCATATCCTTGGACACTCAATCCAATGACAAAAAGAATATAGCCACAACCCGCTCATTTGGCAAGATGCAGACGGAACTTGAACCAATATCAGAGGCAGTGGCAACCTTTGCCAACGCCTGTGCCACGAAACTGCGTAAGCAGAAATCCTGTGCAAGTGCCTTGACCGTGTTTATCCATACCAATCAGTTTAGGAGCGAAGACCCGCAATATGCACGTAACAGGCTTATCCAGTTTCCAGTTGCAACGAACAGCAGCTTGGAGATTGCAAAGTATGCCCATATTGGCTTGAAAAGCATTTTCAAAAAGGGCTACAAGTACAAAAAGGCTGGGGTTATAGTATCGGGCATTGTCCCTGAAAACCAAGTAAACGGAAACCTTTTTGATTCGGTTGACCGTTTGGGGCATAATAAGCTGATGATGGTAATGGACAAACTCAATGCTACCTATGGCAAAGAGAAAATAAGGATAGCTTCCCAAGGCTTTGACAGGAAATGGAGGCTGAGGCAAGAATTGCTTTCCCCAAGTTATACAACGAACTGGAAACAGCTTTTAACCATAAATTTGCAGTAAAAAAAATTCATCATGTGCTATCATTACTCGCTTACCAAAATTGCACTTAGGTCTGAAAACAGGTTTTCGGCTTTTCAGAGTGACTATAAGATTATTGAGGAATATGATGATATGTACCACGTCAACGGGTTCAAATTTCCCGAAATGCCTGTTGTTGCCAGTGATGCGCCTGACCGATTCCAAATGATGAATTGGGGACTGGTTCCAAGTTGGGTAAAATCAAAGGAGGACGCAATAAAATTCAGGGCGCAAACGCTCAACGCACGTTCTGATACTATGTATGAGAAACCCTCTTACCGTTCTGCCTCCAAATATGGTAGGCGATGCCTGATTCCCGCAGAGGGGATTTTTGAATGGCAGGCAGTCAATAAAAAGAAGTACCCATACTTCATCCACATGAAAGACAATAGCCCATTTTTCATGGGCGGTATTTGGGAAGAATGGACAGAAAGGAATACTGGTGAATTAATGAAAACCTTCTCCCTTGTTACTACAGATGCAAATCCTCTTATGGCAAAAATCCACAATGATGGACAAAGGATGCCAGTTATTATCCCCGAAGAACTAACCTTGGATTGGCTTAACCAAAATCTGACAAAAGAAGATGTACTAGCTTTATCAACACCATACAACGAAGAAATGATGGCAGCACATACCATTAGCAGACTTATAACTTCACGGACTGAAGAAACCAATGTGCCCGATATAAAAATGGAAGTCAGTTATCCTGAATTGGCGGTACAGCAGGGGTTTGGGTTTTAGATTAATAGAAGAAAAGTATTTCGTAAACCTTTTAAGATGTTTTCCCAACCAATTGCTCATCAAGGTAAGAGATTGGTAATAAACCACCAAAAAATTTGTCAAATGGTAAATTCATTTTTTTATGATAATCAATATATATCCTATATAAAATGGTATTTATGATTTTTTGCGAAGTATGCCACATCAAAGGCTGACCTACTTTTGCTAATCCCTTTTTACCCGATAAATTTAGTAAATTATCAGAAGTGGGTATTCCCCATACAACTGACGCCATTGCAACAGTTTTACCACTTTTTAATGGTGGCCTATAAACAATAATTAATTTTTCATCAAAACAACTTTGTGGCTTAGGAACATCAATTTCCAAAGTAATTCCTACCCACTGCTGATTTATCTCAAGATTGTGGGCCTTTATTACAGCATCACCATAAATTAATTTACCCCAAATGTAATTCCCAAAAGCAATCCCCCCTCTCAACAATAGAGATTTTGCTGTACATTGCTCAAGTAAGTCTTTAGAAAACCGTAATAGATTTTGGAACGATGGTTCTTCCTTATCAATCCCAACGAATAATGTATCAGAAATAAGTTGATATTGAGACACACCGTGTTTTTTCGATAAAACTTCAACTATTTCAATCCATTCATTGATTCTTTCTATCAATAAGTCATTTTCTGATATATTGGTAATAATGTCTGAAAATCCCAAAATATCAACTACCATAAAATATCCTGTCGCCATGTTAATTTAATTATTACATTTTTAAAACAATACTTTCGAAATTCACAATGCCGTTTTAAAATGCTCTTTCAAAAAAGTGTGCGTTCTTCATCGTAATTTCGTTCTGCTTCAATCTTTTTTTCTAAGTAATCTAATTGCTTTTCAGACCACTTTCTAACTTCTACATATTTATGTTCAGTCAATTCCTTTAAAAGACTTTTTTGTGTGTACAATAAGGGTACTAATGAACCAGTCCAACTATATGTTCCCATTCGGGAACTCAAGGAGTCTAAAACAGATATATCATTACCAAAGTTGTCCAAAATTTTCTTGGTTAAATGATGCCAAGTAATTTTTCCGTTGACCTCCTCTTCAAGAGGAGCCATGTTAATTAACCTTGATGGTGCTATTGGAGAATTTTCTGCGCACCATTTCCAAATTAGGTTCTCATCTCCTTTGAAAAGGAGACCGTTTTGAGATGAACTAAAACTTGTTCTTGATTCAAGTAAATCTTTGAGGTGATAGTAAACCATGTAATGCTGGTTCTCTGACAAAAGGGCTTTCGACAATGCAGGCCATATTCCGGAAAAATATCTTTCGATAAGAGTATTCAATATAATGGTTATTTCACTATCAAAATAGTTAAATCTTTCTAAACTCACTTTCTCACAAAATTCAATTATATCGTCCATTAATTTTTCAGCAAAACTAGGTAGTATTTCGTTGAATATCAGTTTATTTGCACAAGTTGCCCATGAATACTTTTCCAATGAATACAATGGGAATTCTTCGGCATACAACAACAAATTATTTGACATTATAATCTCTCTGATAAGAGGTTTTATTTGCTCCCATTTGCTTTTGTCATTGTAACAATACATATCGGATAAAGCCAATGAAGACCATTTTCCCTCTATTCCGTAAGTAGAAATTTTTTGAAATAAACTAATGACTTCATCGGGTTGCAGTTGGTCTAATGCTCTTCCGTAACTAAACGCTCTAAACTCCCCTATTCTGCATTTTCCTGTATCCACTAAAGAAAACAATAGTTTTATCTCATTAAAAGAAGCCCCTACTGAAGCCAAAATATTGAATGCTAAATAAAATAATTCTTCGTCCTCAATAATTTCTTTTAAAAACTGAGCTTTTAATTTAGATTCACCAAGACCGAATATAAAACCTGTCAACACAATATTATTGCGGGATTGAAAATCAATTGATTTGATAGTCTTAATTGCCGCCGAAAAAAAATCTTTAACGTTACCTTCATTGCTTCTCATCCTTTTTCCAAGTTCTTCTCCGAAGAAGAACCCTTGAGACTGCAGCCCAACAAAATATTCATTAAGATGACCAAGGACTTCGCCACTTTCTATCAATTCCTCGACAAAAGATGAAACTCTTTTATTTACATCTTTTGTCGGGTCATCGTTTTTCCAATGTTCTGCCCACGAAGGGTCACTTACAATTAATTGATATCTATTAGTAATATCTATTGGTGTTATGTTATTTTTTACGTCAATGAGTTTTTGATGTAATTCATCAGAAATAAATGATTTCTCAAACTTCATTGTTTCATCAATACTTTTTAACAGCACCAACCAAGAATAATGACCTTCTGCTACTATCTTTTCTATTGCGGGTAAAATTACTTTCCCAAGCCCAATACTAACAAATGATCTGAGTTTATCGCAAAGTAACTGACTTGCCTCAATACTTAATAATTTTGTGGATAGTGTAATTTCTACAAGGGTGGCAATAATATTTTTCCAATATTGCTTAATTTCATAATAATCTGGCTGATAATCTTTCAAAACTATTCCACTACCCTGCTTTTCAGAGCCCATCATTCTTCCTAAATGGTGAGTTGTTAAAGCCCTGCTCATAGCTTTTAGTCCTAACAAATTGTATTCGGGTTTGTCGCTATCAAGACAAAACTTAATTAGTTTGAACCGATTTTCAAGATTTGCCTCTGTTCCAGCTAAGTATATTTGAAAAAGCTGTAGAAATTGTCCTGTTGAGTTATTGCCAATATTTTCATTTTCAGCAGCAGCAAAAGCTAATAAAATTTTTGCAGCTTTTGGAAAAATATTAGCCCTAAAAACAAGTTTTTCCAGTGCCCAAACGAGATTTCTTCTGCCATCTTCTAAAAGACGTAACTCTTCAATCGGCATATTCCCAAATATTCTAACAAGAGCTTCTATAGTTGCTTCAGGGTTCACTTCAACAAGAGAGCGGAAGAGGCGCGAACCCAATTCACTATTTAAAACTTCCGCTTTCCCAAAAGGGCGACCTTCACCGCATAATTTTTTAGTAAGTTCCCTAGCTTCAGGTAAATAATCCAGTTTTGCCATTTGGTCACACAACTGAGTTCCCAATCCAATACTTGTAACATATTCTAAAATAGATTCTATTGTTTCGGGTGAACAAAACTCCCACCATTCTTCTGCTAATCTTAAGGCAAGTGGTTTAGGTCTTATAAATAAATATTTCCCTCTTTTTTCAAAAATTCCCCTTTTTTGATAGGTAACACATACTTCATGAATCTTCATCTTTGCAACATCTTGAGCTATATTGAGCCTGGTCAAAAGTGCGCTTGTTGCTATTCCATTTTTTTGGTTAGCAACTTCTCCATCAGCACCAAAAAAATCAAAAATGGCACAAGCCCTTAGCATATTTCTTGTTACTTCATCTTGGGAACTAATGCCAAGCATCCTATTCATCAAATCTTTATCATTTAACCTACCTAAATTTGAACTTCCTTGTGTTTTGTCCATTGCAAGAAGAACTGCAATAAGTGGAAACCCCATTGCGAATGCAACTATTTTATCTCTATCAGGGTCAGATATGTCTGGAAATAAATTTTCGATTAGCTGCGGGATAATATCTTTGACATTTTCAGGCTGTAAAAAAATAAAATCCGACTCATCGTTAATATTTTCTACCTCGTGGCTTAAGGTGACCAAAGTTATGCTGCTGTTTTTGGTCTCATTGATGAGCCTTTTGTGGCGTCGTAAATTACAGTTGTCAATTATTAAAATACAGCGTTTGTCAGTTTGCGCCAAATCGGAAATTAAAAAATATAAGTTATCGTCTGAGGCATAATCTGAAGCATCGAGATACAAAACAAACTTACTTAAAGGTTCTGGAGGTCGAAAAGTTTCAAGAACAATCTTGCTTTTTCCTAAACCTGATAGTCCTAAAATCCGCACAATACCTTGTGTTCCCGAAGCAATTTTGATAATTGAATTAATTAATTTGTTAACCCCTTCATTAGTAACAAATGGTGTTTTTAAATATTCAGGACTTGATTTTTCCCAAATTTCCCAAACGTTGAATTTATCCTTTCTAACATTGAAAAATTCCTTCCAAATAAAATTTACCACTTGTGGAAATTTATTGACCCAGTCAGTTATTTTGTAGGCATCATAAACATATATATTTGCTGTCTCCCAATATATTTTTCCTGCACTTTTTAATGCTTCCTTAATACTTGTTATTCTTTGCCCTATTTGAAATTGATTTAATAAATTTTTATTCTTAAATAAGACATAGGCTCCATTCCCTTCAAATACCGCTTCTACTTGTGGCTTAATTGAAATGGATTCTTTACCATCAATCTCTTTTGTTATTAAGATTTCCTTACCACAGTCAGCAGGCCCAAGGGAGGTGGCTTTTACTTGAAAAATGGAAAATCTTTTTGGAAGCCATGTAGTTCTTTCCAGTCCATCTGTCCAAATGATTCTACCATCTTCACCACCATCGCTCACCGTAATTTCTAACGGCACACTTAATTCAGAAATGTTCAAAGAATTTTCAATGGCCTCTCTTTCTAATAATTCCTTCAAAAGCCTTGTTAGTTGAATTTCATCAAGGCTTTCTATTTGATTATGTGTAATTTCGTTTATTGAACTCATTGGTCTTTTTTTCAAAATTAACTAATGTTATCAAAATTCGTAGTGTAAGTTTTTAGGATGCCAACCAGTGTAAAGTTATTTTAGGACGGGACAGGGACGATACGAGCAGGGATTACACAGAGGTTAAGTAGGGATTATGACCAAAATCTGCAAAAAAACCAGAGATTAAGCAGGGATTACATAGAGATTATTGAAAATCCCGCCCACAAATGTGGGCGGGAAAATATAAAGTCCTGTTTTTTAGTCGAGGAAAAGCAACCTACTTACGCGATAGTCTTTAAAGACGTCACTTCCACTTTACAATCCTTTTCAGGTGAACGCTGTTGGCTTCGCTTACCACCTTCACTATGTACAGTCCCGCAGCCCAATCCTCTGCGTATATTTCTATCTCCTTCCCTTTGAGGTTACCGTTATACACCCTGCGCCCGATATTGTCGTAAACCTCTATCCCATAACTGTCAAATTGCGGATTCGACAACCTAATAGTGAACCCATTGTTGAACGGGTTAGGGAACACTTCGATGCCTTCGACCACTTTTTTCTCTTTTATAGAGGCATTGTCCTTTTTGTAGCTAATGGATTGACCGCAGACCTCTTCTGTATACACAGTCGAAAATGAGGTAGTGCCGCTGCCAACGCAATCGTAGTTTATTCCCAATGGTGGCCCAGAAACACCTGTCGAAATAACTGGGTGGGGACAAGTGGTCGAATAAGAGCTTGTCGGAAGGACAAAATAATCCATGCCCCCTGTCATTAAAATGTCTGCATGGATGTTCATGCTGGTGTTATTGTAGGTATTGGTATCCAGTATGTCAAAGCCAGTAAAGTCATTTCCTGCTACTTCCGAGCTTGAACCTTGGTCAATCATTTCTCCTGAGCCAGCTATGCCAAAGCCATTGGCATAAAAAATATTGCACTTGATGTCCAATTGTATCTCATTGGTAAAGCTGTCGGGGTTGTTGATACTAAAAGGTGCGCCTGTTGAAGGGCAGGCTGTAATGGGGTACTCATGCGGGGCTATCACCAACCCAAAACTGTCCTGTTCAAAATCGTTGTGCGAAACAGTTGTAACAAGACCTATATCTATATTCTCATAGAACTCCATGCCGTTAATCATGTTCTTGAACTGGTTGCCCTCTGAATCGGTGGAACCGCCCACCATGCTTGTTATCACTTGCTTGAAAACAATACCGCTTATCGGTTTTCCAGTAACGCCAATATTTGTCCCAAAGGCATTTTTGGCGACGGCAAGGTTAAAACAGGTATCCGCAAATATGCCAGCAGTCAGGTTGCCATCGAAGACATTATTGTAGATTGTAAGCGGCTCGTCGAAACTTCCGCTGTGGTGTATCTCTATGCCGTTATTGGGGTTTGATGGCGAGCCGTAAATCTCCTCGATAAAGCTATTGTTCCTGATGGTATCGGACAGGCCAAACACATTCTCGATATATATCATCTTAGCGGTATCGGGAAACTGCGGGACGAAGGAATGGGCACAGACAGGCGGGAAACCCAGCTTGAAAGCATTCCCAAAATTGCTGTTTACAATCCTTGCGTTGGCACCCTCCCCAAATGGGTTGGCAATGGCCACATGGCAGTAATTGTCCTCAAAATTACAACTGCTGTCTATGTTTATCTCCCCGCCATTCCTTGCCATGACCCCTATATAAGCATCTTTTAAGGTAGTATGAGCCATTGACAGGGAGCCTCCTTTATTGACCCATATCCCCTGCCACGGCACACAGCCCCTGACATCGTTGCTACCAACAGAACCAGTATTGAAAACCACACTGCCGCCGCTATCGATGACTATCTTGGCACAGGGGCTTTGCATGAACAGGATGGCATCCGTAAAGACCACCTGTTGGCTGTCCCTTACCACAAAGCTATCGTTGACATTATAGCTGCCACTGTAATGATAAACCCCGGCACTGCCCGGCATGGTAAAGGTAGGGAGGAAGGTATTCGGGCAACCAACGTTATAAATTTTTATCGGGTTGGATATGTCCAGTTGGCTGGTGTTACAGGTATTGTAAGCCGTCTCATAAAAGATATTCTGGCTGCTCGGTGCATATCCCGATACGGTAGTAAGACAGCTCAGGGGCGTCGAACTGCCTATATCATACCAGCAATAGTTTTGCCCTACAAAAGCCGCATGGGAGCTTTTTGAGGCAGTACCATTTATATCAAGGACGGCACTCCCTGTCGTATAAGTGAGGTTTATATCATCAATGAGAAGCGGTGCAGGTTTCACCACATGGAAATCGTTGCCGCTCCTAACCGTGCATCCGAGGGAGGAACGGGGATTGAAGGTCTCAAAATAATAGAGCCCGGTGTTGGATACCGTCACGGTATTGCTGCCGCCCATGGAATAAGCAGAAGCCCCGCTGCCTCCATCATAATACCAGTCGAATTGTTGGTAAGGCAAGGTAGAGTGTGCATTTAGCACGACCGTCCCCGAAGGACATAGCACCAATGTATCGGGCGGGACTATCCCATTGTCGGGTGTGCTGTCATGAATGGTCACCGATACCGAGGCATGGCAGCCAGTGCAGTAAACAGGGTCATCCACATATACGCCCCCATATTGGTGAAAATCCTCCCAAATATCTATTGTCCATACATCCCCATCGCTTAAATCTGCTGTATCAGGGGTATAGGAAATTAGGTCGTTCTCAGCCAATGCCTCCCAGTGCTGCTCTGTGCCGTTGCGCTTCCACCTCACGAGGTATTTATCCATCGTATCAGCCCCTGAAGAGGTAATATCGCCTACAATGTCCAACGGTGTGTTGCGGCAGTAAAGCCCCCCATTTGCCATATTGATGATTATGCTAGGGGATGGCCGCCTTGTCACAATAATGCTGTCCCAAGCCGAGGCACAGCCATAGCTATTTGAAAATGCCCTTAGCCTGTACATCTTTGTGGTTGCCCCCACATCATAAAAAGTGTCGTTGGAAAGGTGGTTATACAATGAATCGCCCCACTCGTAAAAGTCAATAGGAGTAGTGTCCCCCGGCAGTGGGTATAATCTATAAGCAGTGGCAAAGCCACAAAGGGACAGGGAACTCGGCAAAATCTGCGGACGGGCAGGCGGGGATACAAGGATAGCCGTTGCATTGGCAATCGGTGACAGGCATCCGAACTGGTTCATCTTCCTCACATCGTAGGAGGTACTGGTTAGCAGGGTATCGGTCAGGTATGTCAAACCCGAGGTATCCGTATCAAAAGAGGTTATCCATAGGTTCACATAATGGCTGTTGTCGGGCGTTACCTGAAATGCCGCCTGTCCATTCGGACAAGTATAATAAATGCTAGGGCTAATGACGGGAGTAGGTGGTACATCAATAACCTCGGTTAGACTTGCTGTATCTGTTATACAAGTGCTGTCTGCATCATTAATGCGGAAAACCCTTTCGGCAATTGCCATTATAGAAAGGTTGGGCGAAGTTGAACTGGTGAAAACCGTATCAAGGGTACTGTCCGTGCTGTTCTGAACATTATCCGTACCCATCCACCAACGGTAATGGTCAGAGGCCTCCCTGTCATGCAAAGTAAAAATGGCGGTATCGAGGCACTCTATGGTGTCTTCTCTTGAACTGGACATGGTAAGGCCAAGCTCTATGTTATAAAAAGCCGAGTCATGGAAGCCTTCAGGGGTTATCACCTCCAGCTTGTAAAGCCCCCCTTGCGGCACGTTCAGGTTTTTGCCATAATAAGCCCATGTACTATTTCCCTGCCTCGTCCATTTGTACACCACCGAGCGTAGCCAAGATGTATTCGGCATATAAAGGCTGTCCGCAATATCCACCACCGCCCCGCCGTTCAGGGAATCTATCAACTCGCCATTGAGGATTCGACAGGTGGTCTGCTTGACACGGACATTGTACGGCATGAACTCCACTACAAATGCCCCGAAATCAGGCCCAGCGGAAAGTGCTGTGTCTATATGGTTGGTATGGTCAGTATAGCCGTTGAGTTGCTCAATATTTGGGGGTGGGGCATAGTATGCGCCGCTGTCATGGTTTTTGGGCATTGGTATCGTGATGGAATCACCATAATGGTATGTCCCTGATATAAAGTTCCAGTGGTACTGTTGTGCATCCCTTATCCTGTATGCCCTACCACTTGGCACAATGCTGTCGAGGTGTACATACGCAGAATCAATATAGGGGTTGGGGCTATGGATAGCCATGTTCAACCGCCCCGGGGACACAGGGCTTTTGTAGTCAATATAGTTATCCATAGGTTTTGCCCAGTCTTTTATGGAGGTGTGGCGAATATCAGGGAGAATATCTACCGTTGGGGTTCGGTCTTCATAATCTATTGTCGTCAAATAATTAGAATGTAAATCCAAGTTAAATGAATCTTGCCAAGAATGTCGACTACTATATCTTAAATCATTTGTTGGGTCAAAACGCTGTGTTTGCTTGGCATCGTAAAATGTGGGAATAAGAAAAGTGTCATGGGCACATTTGGAGCGAAGTGTCTTGGCGCTCGAAAAAGCTGAAGGTGCAATGGAATAGGCAAAATTGATAATATTGGTTTTAAAATTGGTGTCCGTTTTGTAATATAGGGATGGCTCTACCCATGTATTGCTGTCCCACATGGTTACGTAGGATGGGAACATACTGTCAAGCATATATGAAGGGTTGTCATAGTCCCTCATATTATAAGCCAGTTTAAATTCTTCATAGTCCCTCACCCTTATCATGTTGTGGTCAAAAAGGAACTTTGAAGGCTTTGATGGGTGGTAGGTGGTGTTGCATACATTTGCCATGGATACCGAACCACCAATGATGCTGTTGTAGCTGATGCGGATGCTGTCATTCACCTCATGGTCTGTTTCGCCAAGGCGCAGGTTGTTGTTTTGATTAATCAGCCCGCTGTCATTCGGGTCGGTCTTGTATATCCCCCTATGCTTAAAATCAGAATAAAACAGGTGGTTGCCGCAAATGTCCATGTTGAAGCTGTGCGAATTGCCGACAAAAAGGTTCTCGGCAGTCCGCCAAGTCCATAGGTTTCCCTTCGTCCCCTTAAAATCAAAATACCCCCTAAAGGTGCTTCCCGCATTGAAGGCAATATTGTCCAGTACCTTATAGTTTCTTAGGTCAAGGTCATCCCCCTTGCTATATATCTTGATGTTGATTTGTGCATTGTGGAAGAGGATATTGTTCTTGAAGATTTTTACCTCTGACGTTTTACAATCGGTATTCCTTGTGGAATCAATGTCATTGTTTTGGGTATAGATACCATGACCATGCGACCTGTCCACGTTATTATGCCCATTGTTATAGATGAGGCAGTTTTGTATCTCGCTCCCTATTGCAGAGCTAAAACAATCCACCCCCTCGCTCAGGTTGTCATGGATGATGAGGTTGAAAAGCTTTATATGGTCACCGCCGAGGTTCACGCCCGAGCCTGTGTTTATAGGGGGCATGGTATCATGCCCAAACAATATACAGGTGTCCTTGTGGCATACCGAATCAAACACCGTATAGCTTGGTGGCAGTTTCAATGAATCTTTGGATGATATAGCGAAGACTGGCACACTGTCAGGAGCCATATCATTCAATGCCACAATTACCGAATCATAAGAGGTCTTCCCATGTTTCTTGGTATAATATTTTGTTCGTGTAAAAAAGTAGTAATGCTCGGTACAAGGGGCTTTTAAGTAAATCCCGTCATCCCTTGGGTCTTCACATAGCCTTACGGTTTCATCGCTCCGCACTTCAAAGTCCCAAAATTCTGTCCATTCCCCAAGAACGGTAAGGATTGCATTTTGCAACTGCACACTCCTTCCTACGGAATCCTGTGTCAGGGCGCCACTTGTAAAGCAGGGAACGTTCGAATGGGGGATATTTGTGCCCGGTACTGCACGGTAGCCCCACCAATTGGGGTTGTAGTAGTAGCTAATTAATTGGGTCTTGATGGAAGTGTTGCGGGCTTCTACGGGGTCATAGAAGCTATCCTGAAACCCCACGGTCTCATCAATGTGCACAAAAGCGAACTTGTCCTTATAGGCAACCTGCTGTGCAAATATGCCCGTGTCCTCCAGCACAGGACAAACCCAATGCCCTGCATTGTCATAATGTAAGTCGGGCGGCCATGCCCTCACAATGATAGGGCTATCACGGTTGCCCTTAAGGTCGCTTGTATAAAGCATGGGATAATCATAAAAGGTGTCTTTTCGTCCAAGGGGGCCAAGACGTGCTACTCCGTTTGATATGTACCCGTTATATGGGACACTGGTGGCCGTACTAATATCGAGGGGAAAAGGATAATTGTAGGCGTGCAACCAAACAATATCCCCAGGTTTTACCAATGTGGCTTTTTTTTCAAGTACTGTTTCGAGGTTCAAAGGGCGGTCTACTGTACCATTGTCACTTCTTGAAACATCATAATTGTACCCGTTGGGGCAGACGTGCCACTCTCGGGAAAAGCATGGAAAAACAAATAGGCATCCCAATAGGATAGAAAGTAGATACTTTTGCATAGAGATTAAGTTTTTTGGCTAAACAGGTTGGCAAGATATAAAAATATTTTCTGCAATCTGTTTTTTACGGCAAACTTTCTATCTTTGCTAAAACACTATCCCTATGAAGTTTGCGCTCTCCTTCCTATTCCTTGTCTTATTTTATTCTTATGGTTATGCCCAAAAAGATACTTTTTTTGAGAGTTATTATACAGGGACTGATGGGGGTTACGTTTATAAGATTTGTGAACAATTGCCAAATCACGGCTTTTCCATCCTTGGGAGTCAGCACGGAGTCAACTTATTCGGCATAAACCATTCGGGCGATTCGTTATATTATCAACACTTAAAAGGCGCTACTGCCGATATTTTGGAATCCAACTCAAGCTACACCACTTTTGCCGTTATGAACCCTTCGGACATTTATATTTTCAAGTGCGACAGCAGCGGGAAATTTGTGCATTCCAAGTCCTTGCCAATAACTGGGACTGGTACTGTTTCAAGTGTCAGGTACAGGGGCAATGGGAGGTGCATGGTAAACCGTAACTCAACCACTACAAACACTATAACCTGTATGGATACGAGCGGGAACAAGCTTTGGGAAAAAGATTATTTCCCGTACAAGGCAGAACAGATTTTTGACATCAGCCCTTTGGGAAAAGGGTATTTAATAGTCGGGGTGTATCAAAGTTCTTTTAATGTTTGGCAACTGGTGCTAATATCTACAGATGATTCGGGGAAAGTGGTCAAATCGAAAATGGTTCCGTCAAATATTAAGGATAATTATAGTGAAAACCATATAAAAGCCATCAATGATTCTGAGGCATTGGTGTCGATAGACAATTATTTGTCATATAACTATTCGTGGATGTTAAAGGTCAATACCAGTTTAGATACTGTTTGGACAACCAAGCTACGAAGCCCTGAATTTAGAAATCAGCAGCATATTGCAGGATTTGATACAATTAACAACGGCGAAATTAACGTCCTTACCTACAATGACAGATTTAATAAATTAATGAGGCTTGATGCTAAGGGAAGAATTATTGATTCCGTTATACTTGATACCACCAAATCCAAAGTTTATTATGGCGCAATCATAACAACCTCAGATGGTGGGTATGCGTTGGGTGGCGCAAAGTACAAACCTTCATCTGCTACTGCATATTATTACTTCCTCAAGATAAGCCCCCTCCACCAAGTCGGGATAGCCGAGCCAAACAAAAAGCCCATCAGCCTATTGTTGTACCCCAATCCCGCACAATCTAACTTTACTATCCATGTCCCTACTGGCTTTTATGGGAAGGGGAGTTTGTACAGTTTGACGGGACAGGAGATTAAGCAATTTGATATTACTGGAAACGATATAACCTTACAAAGGGACAACCTCTCCCGTGGCATCTACCTCATCAGCATCGCTGACGGCAAGGGCGGTGTGTGGCAGGGCAAGGTAGAACTGGAATAGATTTTTGAAACAGCTTCTTTATAATTCAATCCCTATTTTTATCGGCATATTGACTCAAAAAAAAACAGCCCCGAAGAACTCGGGACTGCCATCTTTAAACTCTAAATACTTATTATGAAAAATCTCTGCTGCAAATATATTACGTAATTCCGTTTTTGCAAACGCCAAAATAAAAATTATAACAGTTTCTTTTCCAAGTCCATCATCTTCAGTTCCAAGCTGCTTATTCTTGTATGTAAATCCTGTTTCACACTGATAAGGTTAAAGCTCAAAGCCTTGCACTCAACCCGCCAAACCTGTAGGATATTGGCTATCTTCTCATCATAAGTGGCAATGCCCTCATTGTCCGATTTGAGGGATAGCGAACCCCTTTCCTTTATCCTGTTGAACACACGCTTTACTGCAATGCCGTCACTGGTAACAATAGCATGGATATAGCCTTCTTTTATATCCTCTTTTTTCTCAACATAGCGCAAGATTACCCAGTCATGGTTGTACAACGTTGGGGACATACTGTCACCGTTCACCTGCAATGCCACATGGAGACCCCGTTTGAACTGTTGCATCGGGATACGCATCACGGGCAACCTGTCCCAAAAATTCTGGTCTTTATAGTGAGCGGTATATCCTGTCGATATATCAACGTCCATCATCGGTATGGCGGCACTTTCGGCATCGGCAACTATATTAAGGGTGACGGGCTTGTGGGCAAGCCTTTGGGAAAAGCCAGCCTTATCCAATACGGGATTTTCCTCTCTGTCGTCACCAAGTTTAAAACCCTCCTCGATTGCCGCCCCAAAATTGGTCTTCAATGACCGCCCTTCAAAAAGGTATTCATAGCTAACGTTATAATTACTAACAATTGCTGAAACAAGCTCCAAAGAGGGCGACAGGTTTCCCGCTTCTATCTGTGACAGGGCAGACCTCTTTATCCCCAACGGGATGGCAAACTCTTCCTGTGTCAGGGTTGTCCCCAGCCTTAGATTTTTTATTCTTTCGCCAATTCCTTTTTTATCAAGCATATCCGTTTAATTTAAAATAATTTTCCACAAATCATGCCACAAAAATACTAACATTTGTTTACCTTTGCAAGCGTCTTCCAAAAAGATTTGTGAAGCATCTTTTAGAAATCGGTGGGACTGCGAAGAAAAAATCATTGAAGGATTACAACTTTAAAAAGTTATGAAGGACATTAAAGATACACAGAGGACATTGGTCGAGATAAGACCCTACACCACCAAGGAACTGGCATTCCTTTATAGCATATCCATACCCACTTTCAAGAAATGGCTGAAGCCCTTTGATGCCTATATAGGCAAGAGGCATGGCAACTATTATAATGTCGCTCAGGTGAAGATTATCTTCGAGCAACTTGACCATCCATTTAAAATGTTCATTGATTAAAATTCCTGAACTTGCAAATGTTGTACATAATTTTAAAGTTATTAGACTATGCAATTCGCCCTTTTTGATAGCATTAGAGTAAAGGCATTTCCAAAGGGAAGAGCCCGTTGTGAAGTGTGCGATAGCGAAGTTATTGCGAAGTGTGGGGTTTATTATGCAGATCACTGGGCTCATAAGGCAAGACGGGAGTGTGATTTATGGTGGGAAACCGAAACGGAATGGCATCGCCAATGGAAGGAAAAATTTCCTGAAAATTGGAGAGAAATAGTAATTAAGCGAAATGATATAATGCATCGGGCAGACGTCCTAACCGATAAGGAAGTCGTGATAGAATTTCAAAATTCGCCAATATCTTTACAGGAGTTGCAGGCAAGGGAGGCTTTTTACAAGAGGATGCTCTGGGTTGTCAATGCAGAAAGTTTTAAGGATAGATTTAGAATTATCAGCAAAGTAGAAAGTGAAACGAAAAAAATTGACAGGGATATTGAAATGGCGACTTCTCGTTACGATTATGAATTGAGAATGGAAATAAAAAAAGGATTAGTAGACCTAAATGATTTGGAGCTTGAGATTGAAAATTTGGAAGAAAGGGTTCAGAGTGTTAAATATGTCTTGGAAAGTCATAGAGCCTTTGTGTCAAACAAAAAGCAGATTTGCGATAGGTTTTCTGAATTTTTGGATTATGGGGTACCATATAGACTACATGACCCTCGACTTATCAATTTTAAACAATGGCTTAAGCGACAGAATGACACTGAATTAGTAAATTTTTGGGAAACCGAGACCAAATTGGTTATGCAACGCAATGACTGGAGAAAATATGAAAATCAATTTTCGCATTTGGATAACTGTAAATTGAATGGAATTGCTTTTAAGTTTTTAACTGACGCTATGGCAAATGAAATAGGTCAGTACTCGGACAGGCTTTTTGTTATCGACAAAAAGCTTGTGAGTAAAAAGCCCCATCCTGTGAGAAAAATTCAAGGCATGGAAGACCTTGAAAATATTTTATCTATAAAAGATAATTTCCATTTTCTTCTTAAATATGAGGATGAAAAATCCTTAATAGATTCCAATATCCTGAAAATAGAGGGTGAAATAGAAGCCTTAACACCGAAAAGAGAACAAATGAAGCGATTGCTCGAATCGAAGCTTGATACATGGTCGGAAAAAACCATAAGGGAATTAGAACCCTTAAAAAGTGAAAGGGTGGGTATTTTAGAGGAGGCAAAAACGAGGTACATTTCTTTAAAAAATAAAGTCAAGGATTTGGATTCCAATCGTCTAAAAAACCTACAGGAGTTTAAGAATGAAAAGGAGCTAGAATTAATAGCTCTAAGGCAATCTATCCAATCACAAAACCAAAATTGCTATGTCCTTAATTGGGGAAATCAGAGGCGGGTATGGTTGGATGCACATTCTGTCGTTCTATTTGATGTTGGAGAGGACTACTTATTTAAGCTAACTAGTAAGACTGAGGTAAAAAAAATCAACGTTAAGAGTTTCCTTTCTAAATATAACGGAACATCAGTCCCAATAATTTACAAAGAATCATAGTATTCGCATCTTATGATTTGTCATAGCTTCATAAATCCAGCTTATTGTTTCATTTTCAACCACCTTTCCTAGAGCTAAATCAAATAGTTTTCCTTTTACAAGCTGTCCCCAATTTTTCTTTGTCATTTTTCCATACATACCTTTTAACTCTTCTATTTCTTCAAACAAAATTTCTTGCCCATATCCGAGGCTTGTAAGTTTTTCGATAATTTCATCTATTCTGCTACTCATGATTTTTTGGTCTTGAATAATATCGTCATAATTCTCAATATAAGCCATGCGCTTTTCCTCAATATACATTGCTCCCTGTGAAGTCAACCTGCAACAGGTTGAAACACTTACTTCGATGTAGCCAAGATTTTCGAGCATTTTTGCCAATTCACGCTCCTCATGCATTCTTTTCAATTCCAAGCCATTGAACCTTATTATGTCCAATATTGGATAGTAATTATCATCATAAAGGTCATAAAGCTTTTCAAGAATCAATTCTAATTTCTGGGCCGTAGAAAAGTCGGCTCTTTGGAATAAATCTTTCTTATCGTGGTTTATTATAAGGTCGGAGGCACTTATCAGTCTCAGATTACCTTGCAAAAAATAGTTTTTTACCCTTATTAAATCTTTGTGTTCATCAATCAATTGTCTCAAATCCTTTTGGTATCCGAGGTTATAGCTATTCGTTTTACTTGAAAGAAATTCTTGCTCAAATTCATTGTTGGACTTGCTAAAGCTTTCAGAAAGTATTTTGTGGGTCTCATCTATCCAAGATTTTAAATCGCTTGTACCTTTATCCAATTCCTCTTTACTTTTAAATTTAAGTTGAAAAAGCTCGTTGGCTTTTTTCATCTGAGTTTCGATTTCGCCTTTAAATTTATCAAATGGCACAATTAGGAAAGGTACTTCTTTCATTACTTTAAAGTTGTTAAGTTGGTAACGATTGCAAAACTCAGACTTGAAATCGAGAAAAATCCGAAAAAATCGAAAAAAATCGACAAGGAATGGAAAGAATCGGTAAAGAACCGATAGAATCCCCAAAAAGCCGAAAAAATCAAAAAATATCCGAAAAAATTGCGATGGAACGCCAAAGAACGCTAAAAACCCGAAAACCAGTTTTGAAAAGCGTTTTTCCTTTGCACCATGAACAACACACAACATGGTCTCTACGATTCCAACCTCACGGTTTTTCTGTGCGGTGTAATATTCAACCTTGTGTCGGGCGTGACATCGAGCAGGGTCGATTCCACCATCAATGCCTTTGTAGGGGGCATTATATGGATATTGTGCAAGGTGCTTGCAGACTACATTTCCCACAGGCTCATCAAAAACAACACCCCCAATGATAAAAACTAAGAATATCCTCATAGGTGGGGGGATTGCGTTCGGGCTTTACGAAGGGGTAAGATACCTGATGAACATGAGCCGCCTCAACAGCGAGCTTGAGACCTCCACCTCGGCAAGCGTGTGGTCGGTCAGCTTGGACGGCATCAGGCTGAGGGTGGACATCCTACTGAAAAACCCATCGGGGGGAAGCCTAAAAGTGAAGTACCCCTTCATCAAGATGATTTACAAGGACACAACCTTCGCCAGTTCGGACGTGAAGGACATAGACTTTGAACTGGGGGCGTACAGCCAAAAGCAGCTAGACCCCATCTACCTCGATTTGGGGTGGGCGTCACTGGCAATGAAAGCGCCCGACATGGTGAAAGAGTACCGCAAGGACGGGCAGACGACCATCACCATCAAGACGGTCACGACCCTAAACAGGGGCATTGCCTACTCTCGCAGCGATGAAATCAAGCTCGGGGCTAAGAAACAGGGCTAAAAAACAGATTTTTCCTATGGAGACCCTTTTTAGAAGGCGTATCAGCGAAGGTACGCAGTACGACAGTTTTTTCCCAAAAGTATCGGGCGGATACGACACGGTGAGCGAGGAAGCGGGAGTCGAGGACACCCTCAAGCTGATGCAGAAGACCATCCCCCAAACGCTATGGCACACGGAGCGCATTGCCCAATACCTGAAAGGAAAAAGCCTTGCCGAGACCTGTGGGAACATCTGGGATTTTGTTTACAGCCACATCCAGTACAACAAGGACGAAAAGGGGAAAGAGCAGATAAGAAGCCCCGCCCGTGCTTGGGCGGACAGGAAAACGGGGGTTGACTGTGACTGCTACACCGAGTTCATCAGCTCCATCCTGTGCAACCTCGGCATACCGCACAAGCTGAGGATAGCCGCCTACGACCCCGAGACTGGGTGGCAGCACATCTACCCCGTAGTGCCGAAAGACGGGAGGACTGATTACCCCCTGACTGATAGGAAAAGGTACATAGTGATAGACTGCGTGAAGGACGCTTATGATGACGAACAAATATTTATTGACTTTAAAGACTACCAAATGAAACTCCAGTATTTGAACGGGTTGGAAGCCCAACCAAAAGGGGTCGGCTCAAAACCGATAGCCGATTCCCTGAACATAGACAGCGATGATGACCTCGGCGGCATCTTCGACACCATCAAGACCACGGTGCAGAACGTGGCGGAAAAGGTAGCCCCAGTTGTCCATGCGGTGGATACGGTGAACCCTGCCACCGTGTTGCTAAGGAACGGTTTTCTCGCCTCAATGGAACTCAACCTTTTCAACGTGGCGGGGCGGATAAAATGGGCTTACCTGACCGATGAACAGGCGAAAAAACTCAACATCAACATCGATGCCCTCAACAAGCTCCGTGTCATCAAGGACAGGGCGGAGACCGCTTTTTGGCAGGCAGGGGGACAAAAGGAAAACCTCAAAAAAGCCATCCTGACGGGAAAGGGCAACAAGGACAAGCAAGTCCCCCTGAGCGGCCTTGGGCAACTTGGTGAACCCGTGACGGCGGCAGCCATCACCGCAGCGGCCAGCCTTGTGGCGGCACTCGGGCTGGCGGTAAAGCAAATCTCGGGGCTTTTCAAGTCTGGCTCAAAAGAGGATGCAGAGTTCCAGTCCGAAAAGGACGGGGAACAGACCGCTACCGCAGGGGGGAACACCCCTGCCCTGCCCAACGCCTCGGTCAGCCCCAACACAAGGCTTGTGCCAATGCTACCACAGACATTGCAGACACAGCCAAACAACACAGCCACCGAGACGCAAAGGATTTTCCCCACAGGGGTCAAGCCCATGCCCGACATGGACAACCAAAACACCATTGTCCAAAAACAGGAAGCGCAAACGCAAAACAACACCCAAAACGGCAACAACAACGGCGGCAGCAGCCCGAACCTCCCTGTTGCACCAAACACTGGCAATGGCACACCGCCCGAGGAGAAAACGGGCTTTTTCAAAAAGGCAGGGGATTGGGCAAAAAAGAACCCATCGGTAGTCGCAGGGGCAGGGGTGCTTATCATCGGGGGCGGGATGTACCTCTACTCGAAGCACAAGGCGCACCATGCCCAAAAGCCCAAAACGGCATTGAGCGGTGTGCCTGCCAAGAACGCAAGGAAAAAACAGGCGAAGAAGAACGCCAAGGCAAAAGTCCAAATCATTAAAATCTAAACCATCATGGCAAAACAGAAGAAAACAACCAAAAAAGGCAAGTCCAAAAGGGGCAGGAAGAGCGGAAATGGCAGGAAGAAGGGGTTGCTCGGTCTTCCGACCCAAGCCACCGAGAACCTGAAGACCACGGGCATCGAGACCCTGAAGCTCTTGGGCGCAACCACGGTGGGCGGCGTGGCGGGTGCGGCAATCGGCAAGCCCTCCCTGCTCATCAGCCTCCCCGTCATCGGGTACGGGGTGTATAAGAGGCAGCACTTCCTGACCTGTTTAGGATTGGGGATGTTCCTCTCCAACGGCTTTCAGGGCGCACCGTCATCGTCATCAGGCACTACGCCCACAGCACCCGCAAAGCCCGTGGCAGGGTTCGCAGGGGTGGACACCAAGAAACTGGTGGGCGATGCAAAGGGAAGGGTGAACAACTTTATCAAGAGCTTTTCGGAAAAGCTCTACCTCCCGCCCAAAAAAACAACTGGGAGCGTGAACGGGCTGTCGGGCAACGAGCCTGTCACCTACTTCCTCAACCCCTACCGTGACAGCGGCTTGGACTTGTCCGAACTGGACAGGATTCAGATGCAGATAGCGGAAATGAACACGCCACAGCAACAGGTCAGGGGCTTGGAGGCGGACTATTCAGAGGTCAACTTTTAGCCTCCCCAAGAAAACAACGACAAAAACAGACAAACAATTTTTAAAAACTAAACAAACAAGGAATGCTAGGACAACTAGGACTTATCATGAACTCCGAGTACAACAATGCGGGGGAACTCATGGGCATCAACGACCTCACCCCTGAAATGGCGGGGTACATCGGCTCGTTGGATGCCGTGACCAAGCAAAAGGTCATCAACAAGGTGGCAAAGAAGCCACAGCCGTCCCAAGGCTCAAGGGCGGAAATGGAAAAATACTTCAGCGAGCTTCCCGACCCCATCAAAACAGGTCTGTTGGACGGAAAGCTAAGGTTGGCAGACCATGTCATCTACAGCGTGAAGGCGGTGAACGCCTCCAAGACCATCAAGATGTTCGAGAGCCAAGACGTGAAAGAGGTCGGCTTGAGGAACATCTCCAACGGAAAGCTGCCAAAGAACATGGCAATGATAGTATCGGGCATCTATGTGCTGGCAGGGGTGGCGGCCTCGGGCGGTGCGGACGACATCAAGTCCACCAACTATGACGTGATAGATGCAAAATATGCGCTCTGCACGGGTGAGTTTACCCTCAAGTCCAACAAGAAACAGATTTTGAGCGGTGCTGCCATGACCCTTTTCAAGACCACGGGCTTTTCCCTCGTGCCAAAAGGGTACTACAAGCTTGCCAACCCACGCATCATACAGGACGATGTGGACATCGATTTCGACATCGAACTGGGGACGACCACGGGCATTGCCGCCAACACCTATATCACCATCGGCCTCCACGGGACTGTGACCATCCCATAACAGCAAAAGTAGTGACAAAGACAGTTTACAGGCAGTACAGCTTTACCGTCGAGGCGAGCAACCAGAGCATCAGCCAAAAGTTCAGCCTCGACAAGAACATAACTATGGTAAAATCCCTCCTTCTTTCCTCTGACAACCCCGGTATGCTCTACTATCGGGGTTCGCAGAGGCTCGAACTCAACGGGGAGGAGCTTTTCCCTGACGGCTTTGAATCAAAGCAGCTCATGTCGGGGATAGCGGTCTCTCCCAAGGAAAGGTTCATAGAGCTGGGGGAAGGGATGGAGCCAGGGAACGGGGAACTGAAGATAACCTACAAGGACACCAACACTTCCCTCATAGCCTTTGCGGGCTACAACGTAAGGATAATTTTAAAATGCGAATTGAAATAGACATGAAAAAGAAACTGAACACAGCAGAGATTTTAAGGAGAAAGAAATTCATCGTACACCATATCAAAGTGGATGCGGGCTATGTGCCATTTGAGGTCGAGCTTCCCGCAGACGTGTTGGAGATAGAATCTGTCAACGTCACCAATGACGTGGTGGAGGGTGCGGACGACTGCATCGGGCTTGTGAGCCTCCAATCCAATGACGGGGGCGATGTATTCTTTGCCACGGACGTGTACAGGGATTCCATCGGCTTTGACAGCGAGAACCCTTCCATCAACCGCTACTTTGCCGATACGGGCATCGCAGAGATTGACGGGTGGCTTGCCGCCGATGCACGTCCCGACATCACGGGCAGGCGCAGGAAAAAGTCCCTCCTCAAGCTCAACGGGGAAACGACAGGAAAACTCCACGGGTTCTTCAAGTCCAAATACGATGGCTACCCCTTCAACGTGTACCTCTACATAGAGTGCGCCATGGCATGGGAGCAAAAAGAGGCAGGGGTCGAAATGAAGATGGCGGCGTGAGGGCGGAGCTGATACTCGGCTACCTCCCCCACAGGATAAAGCAACTGGGGTTCTCGCAGTACAATATCCGCTACAGGGATTTTTTGGTGGCGGCTGAAACGACCAAAGAGCTAAGCGCGTACAACGAGCTTTACTTCATCGTGGACAGCCCCCAAGACCTGAAAGTGGAATCCGACTACGGTATCTATGACACCACAGGGGAATATGTCAGCGAGAACACCCATCAGCACAGGGGGGCGGTGAAAATCACCAACCCCACCGACACGGCAAGGAAAATAGAGTTCATACAGGTAATAATCATCAAATGACAATGCTCCCAAGGGTCAGGGAAAAGTACACCAACGAAAGGGTGAACACCCTCTCCAACTATCTGAAAAACTACTCCGAAAAGGGGACACCGTTGGACTACGAGGTGCTTGTGGACGGGTTCAAGGCGGTCAGGCGCACCAACGATGCCGACAGGTTCTTCGAGTATGACGATTTTATCACGTCGAAGACCGACCATGTCGAGATAAGCATCTTCCCCAACCACAGCAACAACTGCGAGAAGTACATCCTCTACCTACGGGACGAGAACATCCCCCCATCCACGAGGGGCGGCTCGCTCAACGGCTTGGGGCGTGGCGGGGATGCCGTGGAACTGGCAAAAAGGGAGTGGGAACACAAGCTCCTCCAAGAGAAAAACGCCGAACTGGAAGCTGAGGTGGAACTGCTCGAGGAGGACAACCAACGCCTGACCAAGGAACTTGCCGAACGGCAGTCGAAGGACGAACAGGACTTGCTCAAGGGCGTCATCGGTGCAGGGGGCGCACAGTTCCTCACCACCCTCTTCAAGAGCAACCCGAAGCTGCAAGGGACGGCATTGGCGGGGCTGTTGGGCGAACCCGAAAAAACTACCGAAGCCCCTATGGAGGACACTGCGGTCAGCTTTGCCCCTGCCGCCACCCAAAACGGGTTGAGCGAGGCCGACCAAGAATCCCTCAAGCTCGTGCAAAGGCTCAACACCTTCTTTTCGGAAGAGGAATACATGAAAATCATGCAAATCCTCGACAAGCTGTCGAGGGACAAACAGGACATAGACACCATACTAGGATTATTGAACAACAAATAAAAAAAGACATGGAAAAATACTCTTATACCATCACCATCGAAGCCGCCTCCGACAGCGAGGCGCAAACAAAACTCTCCGCAGCCTCTGTCCTCATGCAGAAACTGCGCCCGCACGAGATTAAAAAACTTGCGGAAGTGGTCAAGAACGACCCTGTGAAAACAGCCATCGCAAAGAGGGCATTGGGGCTGAAGTAATGTATTATCCTGCAAAGTATAACCCATACCAGCCCTATCCCAAGCCAAGCCAAGGGGTACAGGACTACAAGACCGTTGTCCTGTACTCTGTCCTCGGTCTGGGGACGGCAACGGCGCTTTTCCTCGGCACAAGGCACTTGGTGAAACAGGCGCAGACCAATACCGCCGAAAGCCATTCGATGGAAGAGGGCGAGCCTGCTACCTATGCCAAGCAACTGAAAATGTCCTTTGACAACGATATGTGGTTCGGCATGGGGACGGACGAAGACTTGCTTTTCCGTACCCTCTCGGAAATACCCACGCAGGGGATGTATTCAAAGGTGCAAAAGGCATATTTGGCGATGTACAAGGCCAACCTCAACGCCGACATGGAATCCGAGCTTTCGAGCGACCTGTACAATCAGGCTTTGAGGATAATCAGTTCAAAACCCAGTTAAAAAAGAGAGAAAGAAAAAAATGGCAAACAACAAAAACATACTGCACCACCCAAAAAAGCTCTTTTTGATAGCCTTGGGGGTGGGCGCAATCGGCGGGGTTCCTTGCCTACGAGTACATCTCAAAGAACAAGAACCCCAATGCCCCCAACAACCAAGGCGGGGGCGGCAATACCCAACGGGGCAACACCGTCTACCTCCCGCAGAACACACAGACTGGCAGCAGGAACGACAGCTTCCCCCTAAAAAAAGGTAGCTATGGCTCACGGGTCGGGCAACTCCAAACTGCCATACAAAACATCATCGGTGCATCGGCAATGGAAAAGTACACCACCATTGACAACGACTTTGGTGGCGGGACTGAAAGCGCACTCAAGGCGGCAGGGCTTCCGACCATAGTTGACGAGGCAACGTTCAATAGGGTTGTGGGCGGTAGCGGTGGCAGCACGACGAACTCCAATCCGCAGCAACTGGCAACACAGCTCAGGAAAGCCGCCAACAGCGCAGACCTCAACGGGGTGCTTGCCGTGCTGAAACAGCTTAAAAGCGTTTCGGACTACCAAGCCGTCAACGAAAAGTATAAGGAGACAACCCTTATTTCTGAGACCATCGTGACAGGGCTTTTGGACTATTCCTTTTCGAGCAACTATGTGGCAAAAGACCAGATAAAAAAAGAATTTTTAAGGATAGGTCTCAAGCAAGACCAAGCCACGGGCAAATGGAGCCTGTCGGGGCTGGACGGGTTCAGCGACATCATGACTACCCGTAGCACGATGGTCGGCAATGGGGCAATGCTCATTGCCGTAAAGCCCAACACAGTCCTCGGCGAGGAAATCTCCCGCACCAACGGTATTATCACCTTCCGCTCACTCGACAAATCATTATGGACGGTGGCGGCAATCGACATCAGATACTCTTAAAAAAACATCAAAATGACAAGACAGGAATATATCAACAACTATAAAAAAGCCGTCATGGGTTCGGTGAAGGGCACAGGGCTTTTCCCTTCCGTGATGATGGCACAGGCAATTTTGGAATCGGGCAATGGTGAAAGCCTTTTGGCTAAGAACTACAACAACCATTTTGGCATCAAAGCCTCACCTTCATGGAGGGGCAAGAGGGTGAACCTCGCCACCGAGGAGGTATCGAGCGGCCTTGCCTACCACACCGATGCAGACTTCAGGGTCTATGACAGCGCAGAGGATTCCTTTACAGACCGCAATAAAATCCTTTTGGAGAACCCCGCCTATAATCAGGCAGGGGTATTTAAAGCTGTTTCCCCCGAACAACAGGCAATGGCGTTACAGGTAGCGGGCTATGCCTCTGACTTGAACTATTCATCACTGCTCATCAATATCATTGACCACAACAACCTGACAGAACTTGACAGGGAGGCAGAGCGTAACAGGAAAAGGAAGATTGCCTTTGTCGTGGCGGTAAGTGCCGTCACCTGTGCCGTTGGCGTGGTTCTGATAATGCAGGGGGAATAGGATGCTGTTCCCGAGAATGCAGTCCATCCTGAAAAAGAACGGCTATGCCGTTTATGACCGCCCATTCGAGCTGAACATCGTGGGCATCAGGGCAAGGTCGTCAAAGCCCAACAGCTTTGACGATGAAATCCATGTCTTTTACAAGCGTGATGCGGTCAACTGGAACTACCATGTGTTCAGGGCAACGACAGACCCGGGCACTTTTTGGCTCAACAATCCCATGTACGAGCGTGGTACTGCTATACTCGCACAGGGGCAGTTCAAAAATGCCTACCAAATCGGTCTGCACAGGGGGCAATACCCCGCCTTGGTACAGGTTGCCCCTGTCACCATTGTCCTCGACTATAACAGGGACAACGTGCTGGATTTCAACAATGGGGAAAGGCAGACAGGGGTTTTCGGCATCAACATCCATAGGGCGCAGATAAGTGGCGAGACCAAGTACGTTGACCAATACTCTGCGGGCTGTCAGGTTTTTGAGGACGGCGAGGACTTTACCTTCTTCATGGTTCTCTGTGCAAAGCATTCGCAGCTCTATGGCAACAGCTTTACCTATACACTTTTTGACTTCAGGGCCCTGCGGAGGGAGACCATCAGGCGGCTTGCCATCGGCACTTCGATAGCCTCCACACTTGCATTGGGCTTCTTCGGATACCGTGAAATCCTCCATCAGAACAACAACAACAAAAAGAAATCACTCAATGGTACGCAAAAAGAGCATAAAGAAAAAACCAACCGCAACGGCAAAAAGAAAACCGTTGGCAAAACGGGCAAGGGCATACACAAGGGCAAGGGCAAAAGCCTACCCAAAACGAAGGGAACACTTGGTGTTCGCACTCGGCAGCCTGCCCAAACAGGGCGTGCCTGAGATAAAGGTAAGGTACAACAGGGCAAGGAAGACCTTTTTGGGACTGGTCAAAAAGTCCACCGATGCGGCTGATTTTATCCGCAAGACCTACACGAGGGGAAGCATCGAGCTACAAGAGGCGTTCGTGGTGCTTTACTGCAACCACCGCAACGAAATCCTCGGCTATTACAGGCATTCGGTGGGTTCTATCAGTGCGGCGCTCATTGACCAAAGGATAATCTTGGGGACGGCACTTAAAAGCGCAAGCACCTCCATAGTCCTTGCCCATAATCACCCTTCGGGAAACCTCAAGCCGAGCCAAGCGGACATCGAGATTACCAAAAAAATCAAGAAGGCTGCCGACCTCCTCGACATCAAGGTTCTTGACCACATCATCGTGACCAAGAAGGAATATTTTTCATTCACCGATGCAGGGCTGATATAGGCATGGACGAAAAACTTTTGGGCTATAAGAGGGCGGAGTTCTATTACTGGATGAGGCACGAGCTTGACAGGGGCATCAGGCACAACAAGCTTTCCATCGAAAAGAAAGCCGCCTCGTTTGGGATAGTTGACAAGACAATGGTGAAGGAGTACACCGAGCTTGCCATTGCCCTGAAAGCATGGGAGATTGCCAACGAGACAACCTCCTTGGGCGAAAGGTACCATTCCATTGTTGACCTGTACAACCATCAGGTAAACCTTTCGCACAGGACAAGCCAGAGCATCCTGTTGCAGCAATACTCCACCCCTGCCCCGATTGCTTTTTTGGCAGGGACGTTTGCGGGTCTCCACAACAGGGACAGGGACTTTGAAGCC
>JADMIO011618421.1_pt1 | contig 33696 bp, 46 predicted proteins | sample 8958161 | NCBI WGS metagenome assembly JADMIO01 (sample SAMN16585339, study PRJNA669376) | soil metagenome | isolation source: Crop rotation soil | place: USA: Cullars Rotation, Alabama | collected 2011 | reverse complement strand
CGCGACAACTTGTCCACGTGGAATTCTAAGCTTAGGATCCCAATGTGCTGGAAAGGGCGAACCATCCTTGTACCATTGAATGGAAAGATAGTCAGAATAATTCAGGCACTCCAGCAAACATCCATCCCAATAGAAAGATGGAGTAAATACTTCATAGGCCCAAAAGGATGCTGAATCTACATCATTGGATGTGTTTGGATCAGGGAGTGTATTTACTGTCTGTATAGTGACTTTAATATCGTACTGAGTTGCTCCAATAAAATCATATGCAGGTTCAAGTACAACAGCAGCAATATCGCCGGCAGCCAATGTTCCCGTCCAGGTAACCGGCAATTGCGGAACCATATTGATGGTCCAGTCGAGAGTTAGTTCTGTGATATCAACAAGATCATTGTTATAAATATTGATGGTGATGGGTAGCTGTGTGGGGCAAAAGGACCCTGTAGCAGGGGAAGCAAAGTCTGACACTTCGGCATCTGCCTGGGCAAACGTCTTAGTTACCGTCAAGGAAAGTAAACAGGAAATAAGTATGAGTAAATGTTTGTTCATCAGAATGGGTTTTAGTGCTTGCGAAATTATGATAAAAATGTGAATCTCTTAATCTCCACGAAGTACGAATAATTCAAACGAATTTACGAATTACGAATTTTGGCTGCTTCCTAGTCACCTAGTCACCTAGTCACCCTTCGGCAGGCTCAGGGCAGGCCTAGTCACACTTCGACAGGCTCAGTGCAGGCCTCGTCACTTCGTCACCCTCTTAGTAGAAATATCTTCATCTCACATGACGCAATCTCCTCTCCATTGCAGGTAATATTTGCTTTTATCACTGAAGCATTCATGACTTCGGCAACTACATTTATTTCCGTAATAAGGGATTCATTTATTCCGGGAAGCCGGGTCAGTATAAAATCTTTGATAGCACCGATGTATCCAACCGGCGCCGGTTTGTTTTGTGTGCTGTAAAAATATCCTGTTCCTACGGCTGCACTTTGTGCCATGTTTTCAATCAATCCGGGTTCAGTAAAGTGTCCTTCTTCTGAAAAAATATTGGCAGTTCCGGGAGTGAATCCTGTCCTTATATATTTTTCATTGCATTCATACAGAAAGTCTACCATCACAAATGGTGATTTCTGAGGAAGCAATTGTTCAACAGTTTTTTTATCTGCAATCATCTCTAAACTGATGCAAATCTAACAATCCTGACAAAGTTGGTAAATGTGCGATTTAGCTTGATGAAATTCTTCTTCACTAAATTCTTTGCTGATGTTAATATAAGGGGGGAGAAACGAAATGTATAAATATACCCCCGCGGCAAATTTTTAAATAATCGCAGTAATCAGAATAGAATCAAAGAATTACAGGGTTATTAGCTATCCCCCGGCAAAAAACGAAAGGTATAAATTTCTTCCACTTCACTACCATTCGACTTCCATTTAATTGCGAATTCATCGCAGATTAATAGAAGCAACTTCCATCCGATTGTATTTAGGTGGACAATTAGGAGGACAATTGGGTGGACATTTACTTCAACTTTCCAGCTCGTTCAAGCTTCGTCAGTCGATGCTTGATGTCCACCATTTCAGCCTGTACATCATTATACTTTTTGAACCAATCAACACGGCGTGATCTCAGATTATAACTAAGCCTTGCTTTTACAAGCCAAAATTCGGAGACTTCCTCCACATCCAAATCGCGTGTTGGATACTGATCATTGTCACTGAGCAAAACAATTTTTCCACGTTCCTCTACTCTGTTTAAAAGCCGCTTAATTGTTACTTCAGTCTTCGTTACAACCACATGAATATATCCCTCTTTTATGTCTTGCCAGTGGTTATCCAAATATCTACCGACAACCCAATCGTTGTGATCAAGCGTATCATACATTGAATCTCCATCTACTTGATACCCTCGGAAAATTCCATTTCGAAATTCTGATCCATGCAACTTCATTGCTGGTAGCTTAGATACAAATTTCGGTTCAGTAAAATTCTGCGCGTACCCAGCAGCAGCTTTGATGTCTACCATCACGATGTTATCATTCCCTCCTTCATCGACTGTTGCTACAACTGGCATTCCGAAATGTTTTGTCGGAACACTATTCTGTCTTGGCTCAGATACTTGTGATAAATTCTCAGTGACCTGCCTTAATTCTTTGACTTGGTTCGATTGCTGTTCTCTTCTCTGCTTCTGTGTTAATGAAGTGATATGTACTTCAGGCTTAATCACAGTTTGGTTCTTCAGTAAATTAAATGGCGATCCTTCACCAAGAAAAAGCCACTCTGCATTTACCCCATAGTTTTTAAATAATTTCTGTAAAACCTCCAATGAAGGGTTGTTCCTTCTGCCTAAAATCTCGGACAAGGCTTGTGGAGAAAGTCCTATTGCAGACGCAATTTCAGTCTTACTTCTGAACACTCCCGACTCTGTCAACCTGTTTATAATCAGGATGAACCGTTCCAATACCTCTGTACCTTTTTTAGCGTTCGTGGCCATTGTTAATATCTTTTTACATAAATTCTGTAAATAAATTTGGACTTACAGAATTTATGTAAATACCTTTGTGCCACTTAAATGACACACCGCAAAGAAATGATAAAACCAGACACCAAACAAACGGGTGACCAAGCCCTCGCAATCAAGAAGCAATTGCGCGAAGGAGATGTTGAAGTTATCGCAGAAGCCACAAGCTACAGCGTGAGTTACGTGCGCAAGGTGCTCAGTCGATACGACAAGAGAAATAACCAGCGCGTCATGTTCGCCGCAAAGAAGCTGATTGAAAATAGAGATCAGTTCATACAGAACATGCAAGACATTATGAAAATGTTTGAACTGGAAACGGCTGTATCAAAATAATGACACAGGTATGAAGTACATCGACAATAAAATATACTTAGAGTTTTTAGAGATGATCTCCGTGGGAGTGCTTGAAGATACTCTCAAGAAAGCGAAGCTGAGAGGTTCAATGGATTTCATTTCTGATCCCTCTGACAGCCGCAGAGTTCTTATTCAGTATTCAACACTGAAGGATCAGTACAAGGCGCTGGTGATTGCAAAATATGGAGAGCCGCACAAATACTTCGCCTCAACAATCATTAAGCAGCAGCTAACCAACAAACAAGAAGACGTTGATTTCATAACCTCATACACTCTACCTGATGGCACGAACCTTCCAGCTTCATACCAATCCGACTACATATCAGCTTGCTCGTTTCTTAACCTACTTAGCGGCCTTAACGCTCGTGCTGTGCGTGCTTTGGGTTATAGTAACAGTGCAGATTTTTACGAGGCCGTTTGTGGAATTATTAAGAGCGATTCCATTTGTTTACCTGCATCTTATCCGAAGCTGAAGGGAAAGGTAACTGAGTATAGGACACATGGCGCTCAGTGTGTGATCTCAAAGAAGTGGTGCAACCGCAACGCAAAGAAGGTAAGTGATGAGATCAGCGAGGCAACACTGCTGGAAATGATTTCACACAGTGCGCAGTTTGATGACTCTTACATCTGCCGCAAGTACAACAAGTGGGCTGCATCAACCGGATACAAGACGATCACCGATGTTACTGTAGGAAACTACCGCAGAAAAAATCTGCTGACAGTTGTTGCATCACGCGAAGGAGCGAAACCCTACCACAACCAATTCACACCGATCACAAAACGCTTCCGGCCCACAGCTCCGCTTTATCTTATCAACTCAGACGACAACATCCTCGACCTTTATTTCAGGGATGGCAACAACTCTTACTTCCGCTTTACGCTTGTCGTTGTAATCGACGCATTCAATGACTACCCGCTCGGATATGCAATCGGAACTTCACAAACGACGGAGCTTGTGCAGGCCGCTTACCTGAATGCCATTCATCATGTGCGTGAACTTACCGGCGAGCAGCTTCTTTGGAAACAAATACAAACCGATGCATGGGGCTTGAAGCAATTGCGCGAATGGTATGAACGTCAAGCTGTATTCACTCCGACAAAAACCGGCAATGCACGAGGCAAGGTCATCGAGCAATCTTTCGGAAAGCAGTGGCATACGTTACTCAAAGCATATCCGAATTACGCAGGGCCAAACATTACAGCGCAAGCAAAGCTGAACGCTGATGCGATCCAGCGGAACATAAAAGACTTCCCGACAATTCAGGAAGCACTCGGAGATGACGGATTGATCGCTCACTTTTTCAATAGACTCCGCAATGAAGTCAATGAGCGCAAAGGAATCAGCCGTCAGCAACAATGGTTAGAAGCTTTTCAATCAATGCTCCCGGAACAAAAGCGCCAACTCACAGACACAGACCGCCTCCTTCTTTTCGGTATGCAGCACAACTACACAAACAAACTTACTGCGGGAGGATTCAATATCGCCCTCAATAGACAACAGCTCACCTACGATGTCACCAAAGACGATTACATCAAGCATGTAGGCAAAACGATGCAGGTTCTTTATGATCCATACGACCTCTCGCATGTGCTTGCAACGATGGACGATGGCCGCATTCGCCTGCTCTGTCCGCGCAATGTTCCTGTTGCGATGGCAATTGCTGACATGAATCCGGGAGATCGCGCACTTCTCAACGTCAAGTTGAAGGAGAAAAAGGAAATATGGGATTACACAATCGGCGAACAGAACAGGCGCAAGCAAATACTGGAGCGCAACCGGATCAGCGCGGAGAGTTTGCTTCAGGCAGGAGTTCTTGTGAAGGAACAGCGTCACCTCGCCGAGCACAACTACTTCGAATCGCTATCGGTAGATGAAATGCAATTACCGGAATCAACTCGCGACAATAATGACGACGACGACAGATACGATCAAATGATGAAAGGACTTAGCCAATGATTAACCTACTCACAAAACAAAAACAGTACGAACTTTTAAAACTCTCCACCACGCTTCCGAAAGTGAAGCGGAAAAACAAGAAGGTTGAGTACGTCAAGAGCATGAGCGCTCACAAAATTCGTGGCTCTGAGCTGATAGAAGCCGGAATCATCTTCGAGGAGAATGGCATCTACAGGACTGATCCGAATAAGTTCTACACTATTCGCAAGCCAGTAGTTGTAAACCACTTCGAGCGATTGAAGGATGTATACATCAACGAAGGAGATAAGGGAGTGAAGAAGTATTGCATGTCCGCCTACAATGTATGGTACATGCAGCAACCATTCCTGATGAAGGTGAAAGTATTCTTCATCGCGCTGCAAAAGTTCTTTAGAAGAAAAAAGAAAACCCCTGCTGTAACAGGGGCTGTCAACTCGAATAATGTTTAACTAATTAACTCCACAAACCTATGGAAGATTCCCGTAAATTAAAAATTGCTCAAGCACTCAAAGCTTACAAGAAGGACACCAACATCAGCGAGAAGAATCTTGCGTTGCGAATTGGTCAGATCAGTTCATCTGCTGTCAATCACATACTCACGCTTCGGTTTCATTCCGATGCAAAGATGGTAAGCGATCAGATGTTTCAGCGTGTCGCCACATTTCTCAACCTGTTCGAAGATTGGGTGCTGCACAAGCGCGCAGCAAACTTCGCGAAGGTTCAGTTCATGGCCCATGAAGCGAAGACAAAGAGTGAGAGCTATGCTATCAGCGCACCTCCGGGTATGTGCAAAACAGCGGCATCAATGGATTATGCGTCCAACAATCCAAACGTGTACTATGTAGGATGCGAAGCTCACTTCACAAAGAAAGTTTTCCTTGAGAAGATCGCCAAAGCAATCGGCGCAGTCGTCGCCGGAGATTCACTCTCACAAATTGTTGACCGGATCGTTGACCGACTCAACACGCGGGAGAAGCCGTTGCTCATCATCGATGAAGCAGACAAGCTCAACGATGTGATCTTTCAATTCTTCATCACCTTCTACAACCGGACAATAAACAATTGTGGCTTCCTGTTTCTCGGCTCGCTTCATTTCCAGCAGCGAGTAAGCAAGGGAGTGAAAGCAAACCGCCTCGGTTATGCAGAGTTTAAATCCCGCATCGGCGACTTTGTACTTCTCAAGCCACTGGATAAAGAAACCATCAAGGGGATTTGTGAACTCAACGGCCTGCATGACGAGCTGCACGTCAACGAAGTCATCAATACTTCACACAACGATCTGCGCTACGTGAAGCGGAACATCGAAGAGCGCCGCAAGCTGAATGCCATCAACGAGATGCGCAGTAAGAAGCTGTCTGAAATGAACGGAAGTAAAACCATTGCTAAAGAACCTGTCCATGCGAACTAAAGACAACCTCCCTGCGGAAATCTGCTACGTGGCAGAATGTCAATTCAGAGACAGCAGAATCCCGGAGCTGCGCTTAGTAGTGCTGCACCGGAAGACCCGGACGGTTCGCGTGATGGAAACCATACGCGCATTCCGCGACGAGATGACTGCCGAGGCCCAGGCGGTTGAAATCAACTTTATGTTGGGCTGGAATAAAGTAACCATGCTCGACGAGATCAATCAACTAACTCACTCCTAATGCAAATGAAAACGGAATCAAACAAGCACCTCATTCTCCGGCTCACCGGAATGAATGATCACGACTACGAGGTCGCAGTATTTGAGCGCGCCTTTCAATACCTCGACAGCACGCTCCCGGATGATGAAGAAGGTCGCAAGATGCTTTCGGCGAACAAACACTTTTGGAGCTGGTGGACTCATCAATGGGAGCGCCGCAACCGGATCGTGCTGCATCGCTTCAACTTCTCTGATCCGCTCATGGTTCCTTCTGAGCTGGTACGCCGCGCAGCAACACTCGCCTTCGATAAAGTTCACGAAGTATCTAACCTCAATATTTTAATCAACCGCCATGTGATGCGCAGCACATTTCAAATGGTTCGCACGCTCACCGGCACTAACCTTCAATCCCACTTAACTCATGCAAAAGAAGAAACAGCAAGAAGCTGAAGCACCAGTGGTGCACAAAAGAATCAGATCAATTTCACCGGAGTCGATCCTTGAACGAAACTTCAAGCACATCGACATCTCTGAGCGATTCGAAAAGTTGTTAGGTCTTCCACCTCACAACTTCAACACCATCACTTTCGGGAAACCGAAGAATGGTAAGAGCAGCTTTTCACTACAGTTTGCCGAGGAGCTGAGTAAGTTCGGGAAAGTGTTGTATGTATCCGCTGAGGAATTTATCAGCAAGAGTCTGCAAGATAGAATCAGACTTAACAACATCCAGCCCAATAAGAAGATGAGGTTCATCGGTACGCGCGACATCGAAGTAATCGAGCGTGTAATCGACAACATGCATCCGCGATCCATCATCATTGACTCTGTACAGAGCTGCAAAATTTTGTTGAGAGAATTCGAGCGCCTGAAGTTGAAATACAAAAACAGGAAGTCGTGGCACTTGGTGTCTCAAACAACAAACAGCGGCAGACCTCTTTTGGCTCAGGGCTGGTTCCATGACGTTGATGTCAAAATAGAAGTCCGAAATGGAAAAGCCGTAGCAGAGGGACGCTTTCGCCCGGACGGATACATGGTCGTATTTGAAAAGGCAAAGAAGGCCGATCTCTTCAGTGAAGCTGAAGCGGCAGCAGTATCTCATTAAAGCATTGTTTAACTAATAACTAATTACCAATTATGATTTACACAAAATCAGATCAAACATGGACGGATGAAGGCGGAACAACAATACCCTTCAATCGCGTCACCGCACTGGAGCGGAAGAAAGAATCGATCAGCCACAAACTGCTGACCAAAGCAGAAGCACTGAATAACCAGCTCACGGAATTTCATGAATACATGCGCAAAGTATGTCAGGAAATTTTTGAGCAGGCAATGAAGGAAGCCGATGCTGATGCTACCAAGAGCAAAGGCAACTTCACATGGTACAGTTTCGATAGGAGTATTAAAGTTGAAACGAACATTAATGAGCGCATTGATTTTGACGATGCCACTATCGAAGCCGCAAAGCAGAAGCTGAATGAATACCTCAAGAGCAAACTGAACGATAAGGAGGAAGCACTACGTGCATTGATTTACTCTGCGTTTGAAACCTCTCGCGGCAAGCTCGATGCAAAGAAAGTACTCGGTCTTCTCAAACACAAGAGTCGGATTAAAGCGGAGAGATTTCAGGAAGCAATGGAGCTTATTGAAAAGGCCATCCGCAGGCCAGACAGCAAAACATACTATCGTGTGAGTGAGAGACAACCCGATGGAAGTTACCAAACAGTAAACCTCAACTTCTCAGCCATCTCCAGTTAAGTGGTGATTTAACGATGCCCGGAACGCAAGCCAAAATAATTTTCCCACCACATGAGCGAGAGAACAATCACGAAAGCGAACAACGTCTTCACGCGCATCGGGAACATTTCTCCTCTCAGTGCGAGAAGGTTTATGGCTTGCTCCGTTCGGGCATTAAGCTGACAGTAAAAAGCGCAATGAATGACTGGAACATCATGAGTCTGCCGCGCAGAATACTTGACTTAAAGCAACGCGGAATCAGTATTGAAAGCCGGTTCATTGAAGGAACAAACATTAAAGAATACTTCCTCGGAAGTTCTCAAGATAATGCGGGCAATGTCGCCCACAGTTAAATCAAAATCCTAATGAATAAAACACTTTGCAAATTCAGAATTGACAACATCGCCACTGATCCGCAGGCCGACATCAAGCAGCCGGATGGCAGTGTAGCGAAAGGAAAAGCGCACGTACTGGATGCGAGCGTAGTTACAACCGGCAGCGAAGAGAACGACGAGTTCTTTGCGATGACGCCTTCCGGTACTCTTCATCTCGCAATGGTTCGTGATGAAGCTTTGCAGGGCCTGAGTATCGGTGATGAAATTTATGTCACCATCGAAAAGGCCCCTGCGAAAGCTGAAGCAACCGAAGCAACAGCCGGAACGCTGTAATGGATTTGCGAGATGGCGGAACTGGTAGACGCAGCGCAAAAAGTAAGATAATGCGCCGGGCCTGATTGATAGATTTCAATTAGGACTTACAAAGCAACCCATGCAGGTTCGAATCCTGCTCTCGCAACAAAAGAAAAATTGCAATGACTTTAACGCAAGCAGAATTTACACTCAGACGAATTCACGACCTGATCAACCGAGAGTTGGACAGTGCGTGTCAGAAGCATCCACAATTTCCGATGGACATTATCCATCAGGTTGCTGTGGTTGGCGAAGAAGCAGGCGAAGCAATGCGTGCAGCGCTGCAACTTACTTATGAAGACGGGGACGTTGATGAACTGAAGAAGGAGTTGATTCAAACCGCAGCCTCATGCATTCGCGTGCTGTTCAAGATTGCAGAAGGAGAATACAGAGCCATCAACACGCATCCACGAATCACTAACAATATAGTTACTAACTCAACTGTTACTAAATCCAAACCCAATGAGCATCTATTCAGAAATCAGTCAGGAGGTCGGATGGCAACGTCAGACGCCGAAGCCAGTCAACATTGCTGAAGCCAATGAGCTTTTAGCAGAAGTAAACAACGGAAGTAAAGAAGCATTCAAAAAAGTTCTCACCCTTCATCGTTTCATGATCATAGACAACATTACGAAGGAACAGGAAGAAGCATTCAAAATTGTTGAAGCTGCATTCTCTGTTGGAAAGGAGATGTGGCAATGAGAGAATTTATTGTATGGATGTGGAATTGCCCTGCACCAATATTTGTGATCGTCGTCCTTGCTTTACTGGTTGCTTTGGGGATGATTTATGACCTGTTCTACAAATCGAACGAGAAATGATACAGCGAACACCTGAACAAAACATCCGCTTTCATGCGCTGATCGGAAAACTCGCCATCAATTCAGAGCAGAAGAAAGAAATGGTTAATGAAGTCAGCCGCGGTCGCACTGAATCGAGTGCAGAGCTTTCGTACACGGAAATGTATGAGCTGATTGAACATCTTCAGTCACTTGTCAACTCAACGCCCGATCAGCAGAAGGCAAACAAGATGCGCCGTAAAATCATGAGCGACTTCCACGAGCTGGGATGGGAGAAGGGAAACGGCGCACTGGATTACCAGCGAATCAATAACTGGATGACCAAGAGTAGTTACCTCCATAAATTTTTGAATGACTACAGCGTGCAGGAACTCCCACGCCTTGTCACGCAGGTTGACACAATGCTAAAGAAGGAACTCGCCAAATGAGAAAGGTAAAAGTGAAAATGAAATTCGAAGAGGTGATTGTGCTGCGGGATATGCTCATGCGGTTTGAGGAACACAATGCGCTTGTAATCGCTGCATCATCGACACTTAGCGACACGAAGAAGAAGATGATAAAGATGTATCAGTCTACACTCTCCATCGTGCTTTATAAGCTGAAACAAAAAACAATTCTTGTATGGCCCAAAGCAAGAACCTTCTCCTTCACATTGCCCGAAGCGTTCGCGATTTCAGTTGTGCTGAAGGATGACTTCTCCGGTGACTTTGAACTCGCACTCTTCAGTTCGCTTCAATTACAAATCGAACCACAACTGCCATGAAACGAGGAGAGGTAACAATCACAGAGAAGCTGATCGAAGGTGATCGCTTTTATTTTCTCAACGACAAACATAAAACGGTGTGGGAGTTGGTTGAGCAAAAGACTAAGCGAGTTAATTGGACTGGCGGTTTCACGTACCTCAAGTCAATAATTAAAGAACCGGGAAGCCGGAATACAAAGCATGTCAAAGGAGATCGCGAAATTGTTTACCTGAGAAATGCTTACATGAATGAACCAGCATGACAATTCACGAATACAAATTTGTAAGTCCGAAGTTTAAAGGTGAGATTGTATTGACTTACCACAAGAAGTACCTATTCTCTGTGGTGTTCAAATTGCAAGAACCGCTCTCTGCAAAGCAGATGGAATTTCTATGCAAGGAATTACCATTCGTGTACTTCGAGCTTGAGGATCGCATCATCCTCGGCGGCATACCTCTTGAGAGGATCACGCCTGAAGCAACCACTCCGGCGATGGAGAAGGTGAAGATGTTTCAGGAGCATTACTTCCAGCACATCAAAATTGAATATAAGAAGCAGGCGAAAGATCACTTGCTGATTTCCAAAAAAGATGTAACGCCGAAGCTACTTACCACGTATTTCACCAGCAGCAATGTGTTGTTCAATAAACACCATTCAATTCCTAACTTCTGCAAGTTTTATCAGGAACTTTGTGCCGAAGCAGCCGGAGCATACCAACAAAAACTTACTTACCCTGATTACTATTCCAAAAAGTTCGAGAGCAGTTTACCAGTGCAGGAACTTCCGCATTACTGGAAGCATTTGCGCGGCCTCGGATTAGTACCTAAGAAAACACAAACCGGACAAACAGTTGACTGGATTCCGGAGATAACAACCAATGGCAAGGAACAAACATCATCACCGACTTCGAAATGAGCAGATCAAAAAGAGATTTACTTATTATTGCAATATCAAGGAGCATGACGTTCAGAAGTACAGTCATGAATGGATACTGAAAAGACTCTCCGGGGAATTCTTCCTCGCACAAATCACGATTGAACGGATCATCTGTAAATAATTCAAACTTAAATAACATGAAATCAATTCTACTCTTCGCGTCACTTTTTATTTCACTCACTTCAACTGCACAACAGCAAGGTTGTTGGTCGGCAGAAAAATGCACCATAACATTTAAAGGTTCAATCGACAATAGAGACACTCGTTGTGCGGTATGTTTGGAAGGAGACCGACTTACTTATTGGGTCGCCGGATTTGGCTGGCATATATTTGATAAAGCAGACTCTTGCGCCATTGTTGTAAACAATGTTCCTGCGAAATTCGAGCTTCGTTATGTTTGCCAAAAGAACCCAATGGTAATTGTGATTGAAAATTTTACACAGGAAAAATATGACGCGAAGGAAATGGAAAATAAATTCGACACAAGATAAACGCCCAGCTACAAGTAGATCAGTTACGGCCTCCATTCGGGGGCCGTTTCTTTTTATGAGATACGTGTTATTCTTACTATTGATCCAGCCTTAACCGTCACCTGTGCGCCCGTCTCACTCTTGAATTGTATTGCCAATGCTCCGGCAGTATTTACTGTAACAGTTCCTTTGATAATATACTCCACGACTGTTGCGCCGGGGCCAGCCGTGTTCAATGTTCCGCCCTGCAATGCAGTAAACTGCTCCCACAGAAATGCTGTCGCACTCGTCGGATATTTATGCGCCATCCTTATTGACGTAATTGCTGTGCTATGATTAACCGTACAATTTATTCCCACAGTAGTTGCATTTGTGTTCACCATCAAGTACGCATCTATTGCATAAGTCGCCCCTGCAACCGTATTCACGGCATTCAATCCGGGAATATCAGCAAACGAGGTTGAGGTGGAATTCTGATCAGCGGCCAATTGTAAGCAAGCGATCTCCTGTGTAATAACTAAAAATGCATTTGCGCCACTAAGAAATTTCGATCCTGCATCTGTTGAGGGAAGTTTTGCGAGATAACCATGCTTCGACGTACTTGCATTATTTGTACCTATATCTGAAAACGAAACATCGGTTTCAGCAATCGGCAATGTTGGAATTAAAGATATTACTGATTCGATTTTGTCATACACCGCATTCTTTGTTGGAACCTGCAAACTTCCATTCCACCCACTCGCATACGCATCATCCGCAACCTCAACATTTCCTTCTGCAATGACAACCATCGAAGAGGGCTTGCTGTTGAAGGTTGTTGACCCGCAATTTATCGCTGTTATATTCGTGTTGGAGTTCAACTGAATTGACATACCTGAAAGGTTGCTTTTATTGCAACTGATGAAACAACACCCGGTTGCTTTACTCGACTGCAATTCAACATCGTATTTTCCAACGCCCAACGTGCCTCCAACTCGCGTGACATTCTCGAAACAGATTGCACGAGAGGTAAAACTTCCCGATCCTGCGCCTACATAGAACAATGAATTGACACTTGTTCCCATGTCATAGATGTCAATGTTTTTGAAAACGAAACTGCTGCAACTCTTGCAACGTGCGACACCGCCTGGAGAAACTTCAATAGTAATGTCTGTAAAAAAGTTTGTATATAAATGTTCTGCTGCTGCGCTCGTTGCAAAATCAAACCAGTACGATGCATGAGACGAAGTTGCTTCCAATGTGAGCCTTCGAAAACTGTTTGCATTGTGCAACGCATCTGACGCAGATGTGAAATCAAATGCTGGAACAGACGTTGCTCCTGAATGAAAACAATAACTGTCTTGCCAAATATTGAAATAGTATCCGAAGTCAAGTTGTTTCCAAATTGATTTTGCGGGATTAGACTGTGTGACGTGAAGACTTGAAAATACACCCTGTTGAAACGTTCCTTGTGGCGCGAATACATGGCCGCCACTTGAATGCATTTGCAATTTTATATCCTTGAAACAGATGTGAACTGATCCGGTTGCGAACTCAAAAAGATTGTGCGTTCCACTTGTTGCTTTTACTGTTGATGCTCCTTTGCCTGCACCTGAAACAAGCGTATTACTTGGAATACCAGTCAGTGCAGACGTGTTAATACGGTATGCTCCCGGCGGGAAGTACAGATTACCGCCCCCGGCAGGGATTGCGGCAATAGCCGCTAATACTGCCGCAGTATCATTTGTAGAATCATCACCTACCGCGCCGTATGCTTTTACATTTACGATGTTGTTAATCCACCTCAGACCGGACGAGGTAGATGAATCAGCAAACAATTCTGCGCTGCGACTACCGACAGTAAGTTTTGCTGCCGTATCTGCGCCTGTTCCAACAGCTAAATCTCCTTTGGCATCCCAAACAGTATCAGAGGCAACGCTGCCACCTGTGCCGGTAATTGACAGCGCATCCCATGAACTTCCATTTGATCGGGAGAATGCACTTGTGTCGGTTGCATAATAGATATACCCTGCATTCGAAGAAGCTGCCGCAGGACGTGATGACAATAATCCATAACCATGAACTGTTGTCCACGGCAACGCATCTGATCCTGCGGGGGCATGGCTAGACGCGTGAGCTGTTGGAGTTCTCGCATCTGTAAATCTTGAATCGTTTCCTTGTGCAACAGTTCCGGCAGTCGTTCCAAAATTTTTATTGTACCCCGTTCCCTTTGCGGCTGAAGTCAACTTTCCGCTTGCATCGGTTTCAACCGTCTCACTATTTCCTAACGTAGCACCTATTTCGGGAATATTCGAAGTGCCTGTTCCGAAGTCTTTATTGTACGCAGTTCCTTTTGCAACAGTGATGAGTTTACCCGATGCATTTGTTTCTACTGTTTGCGAGTTACTAAGTGCTGCTCCATTCTCCGGGACGTTGCCACTTGCCGTTCCGAAATTCTTTGCCGCTGCTGTTCCTGCATCGCTGATTGTAGAAAGTGTTTGTGTGCCGGTGTGGTTCGCCCTGGCTTTTGCTGAAGTGATGTCGGTGTCATCTGCAATGGTTCCGTTGCGATCCTGAAATGTATAAGTGCGAGAGGCAGTATTGCTATTGGTGAAGAATGAAGTGAAAGTGTTCAGTACATTCTTGAAGTTGATTTTAAAAAGAGTAAGACCGACATATCCGCCGCTTGCATCTTTATTGGTTGTCTGCTCTGCTCCGGTGATACGTGAATCATTTCCCTGTGCTGCTGTTCCGGCTGTAGTTCCGAAGTTCACATTATATGCAGTCTTCTTGGTGGAAGAAATTAAATCCTTGTTGCTGTCAACTTCCAATATTTCATTTGCATTAACTGAATTGAAGCGGGGAGCTAATGTGAATATTTGCTTCGCTGCCCATGTCCAACCAAGCTGCAATACTCTTCCCCAAAAGTCGCCCCACAGCTTTCTCGGCGTGACAAATGAAGAGTCCTCTGTTGTGGTTTCATCACGAACGAAGATGCTTTTTGCTATTCGAGCTGTTCCGCGCTCGTCTTCAGTGGCTTGTTGGGTGTTGTGCTCGAAGTCTCCCCACTTTGCAGGGGTCTGTCCGGGGTCGTTATCGATAGCATAAATGGCGTCTCCGACATCGTAAAGGATACTTCCAATGGCGCCTGCAACAGAAATTCTGAAGGTATCTCCGGCGCGAACCTGACCGCCCGGCCCTGTTCCAACTATAGGATAAGTTCCGGCAGATGCGTCCCAATCTCCGGCTGGCCGGTAAGCACTTGTAACGAGCGAATCAGCGTATGCCATTGCTGAAGCTATTTCAGCGTCAACATATTTTTTATTTGTTGCATCACCATCAACGCTCGGCATCTTCATGTTGGTAATGATGTTGACATTCGCGTCAATGTCACCGCCGAGTTGATTGTCTTCGCCGCGCGCTTGTTCAAGTGTAGTGTGATGTGGGTTCGACTGATCTGCGATATGAGCATCCAAATTATTGGTGAGTGCGGTATCAGCGGAAACGCGTGCAGCAGCTTCAGCAGCATCACCTGCAATGCGAGCAGCAGCTTCGGCGGCATCGGCTGAATTACGAGTAGCAGCTTCGGCAGCGTCGGCAGCAATGCGAGCTGTTGTTTCTGCACTATCAGCAGCAATACGAGCCGTTGATTCTGCATTGTCGGCAGCAGTTCGAAGTGCTGCTTCATTTGCAACAGCAGCGGAACGTGCAGCAGCTTCAGCGGCATCACCGGCAGCGCGATTGGCTGGCTCGTTATTCCAAGTGACAATATTTCCAAGCGTGATGCCACCAGCGGGACTTGCAGAGAAAACAGGATCGAGTTCATTTACTGCCGTTGCAAGCAGCGTCCAACGAAGTACCCACGTACCGTTACTTTCCTTTTGATAAATCTTCGATCCGGTTGTATCGACGTAGCTGTCGTTCTTTGCACCGAGAGATTGATCAGGCGCTCCGTCACCATAATATAATCGTGTTCCGGGCTTACCCGGAAATGCATTGATGAACTCCTGCAATGCAGGAGAAATTTTTATCTCGCAAATAATCTCGCTCATGTTCCGATTCTTTTGAAAACAGGTTCTGTAAACTGACCGATGGTAAAGAAGCCGCCGACGAATTCAGGGTACAAAGACTCCGGCAGTTTTATTTCCCATTCGATTTCGATTTGACTTGGTTTGAGTTGCATCGACTCATCACGCTGAATGTTGGTGCGTGCGTTCAGTGCATCCACAACGATGACGTTGGTTGGTGCTGATCCTGTCATGGTATGTGCGACAGGATTCTTTCCGTTGTTACGGAAAGTCATAGTGATCTCCTCGGCATCCGTTAAATCAATGCCGAGCGATTCAGGAAGCTTTAGTGCAATGGCTGGTGTTTCTCCTACTATCATTTTATCGTTGCTTAAATGGTGCTGAAGTCTCTGTTATAATCGACGTTGTAATCCCCTCCGCCTATCAGGATGTTGGCTGTAACAACGAGAGCCGGTCGAACCGGATCGCGTCTGCGCATCGCAGCATTGTTGTTGAACACAACAAGGAAAGTGAGATCATGCATGATCAGGTTGTCAAACTGATGACTCACCGTTGTTCCGGTGTGCTGAATGGAAGAGAAGCGACATTGCTGATCGATGCCGGTGTAACCTTCCAGCACGTAATGAATCTTGTCGCAAAGCTCAAGGTGACGAAGCGTGTGGTTTCTGATTCGATCACTCTTACTCTTGCGAGCTTCAGTGATGATGTCATTCACGATATGCAGAATGAATGTCTGCTTCCACAACTCCCGTCGCTTACCGAGCTTTAGAATTTCCGGGTCAGGGAATTCAATGAACACAGCGGGACGATTGAACGGAAGATCCTCATCCTCGAATTCGGGTTGGCTGTTCCACCAATCAACATGCTTGATCTCCGGCAATTCACGCCTGAGTTTTTCCAGCAGCACTAAGTAAAATTCTCCGAGTATCATTTGAATACTTTATCAAGGTTCTGCTCCACTTTCTTTTCGATGTCATCCATCAACGGCTTTGTCGTGCGCATGAATGGACGAGCTTTGGTATTTACCTTTCTACTGTGGGCCTTTACTGTTGTTGATCCGCTGACACGCTTCACCGATCTCTTACGCTCTCTACGAGTTGCCACTGAATACACTCCTGTTCCCTCCTGGCTTTTTGAAAATCGTTTGCGGGAATGACGTCGCACGCGCTCATCAGCTTTCACTCCTTCATTGATTGCTTCAGCATACGGCGCATCATTGATCACGCGGGCAACACCTTTACCGGGACGTGTTTTGAAGGAGCGCTTCAATCTTCCTGACTTCACATTGATCGGTCGCTTCTCATCGCTCTTCTTTGTGATGCGTTTTCTCTTTTCCCATTTGTCAACGCCTCCGGTGTCGTTGCGTGTTCCCTGCCTTCTGAAATTTTCTTTGAAGTCATTCATGGCAAGGTTGCTCACAACCAATGGGAGATCGCGGTTCATACGATCCCAATCCTGCGCGAGCTTTGTAAATGGGTGAGGGAACTTGCTGCTCATCAATTACAGTGCATTATTGTAAGCGAGATGATGATTGCAATTGCAACGAGTGTCCAGTCGTTGATTACAATCCAGTCCCAACCATGTTTATTTTTTATCCGCATTCTCTTGCTCCTTTACAAATTTTTCAATCTGTGATTTCTCTTCCTTGCTCACATCGAAGTATGGATGCGATGAAGGAAACACAACTCCAGTTTTTCCGGCGTTGTTACTACAGATGTCTGGCAGCTCCGGCAGGCTGCTTATGTCAACGCGAGATTCTTGAGCATCATCAGACTGATCCACATCGCACACACAACCCGGATGCAGCGGCGGATAGTTCTCATCCCAGAAATCATGATCAACCGGGAATGTGAGTCCGTCGAACTTGCTGCAAATCGGACAGACGTTGTCGCCACCGGAAGTGCGGAAGGTGAGCATGGGTAGCGTCTCCTTTTGCTTTTCGATGTCAACCCACCGGCTTGCCATCTGCGAGCTGGAGACTGCGAGATTGTATTCAGCATTGAGGTAGGTGACATTGTATTGCTTATCCAGCTTGAGAACGTCATTGCGGAATGAAGTGAAGTCGCGCAGCTTGCCGTCATCGCCAGTCAAGAGATCAGTTGCCTCGCGCAATTGGTGATATGTTTTGAAACCGGAGAAAAGCTGCACGTTGTCATGCAGATGTGAGAGTAGATTTCCGTCAGGATCATTGCTGTCGAAATCACTCAGGCCCCCGCCGAAACCTTTTGTTAGTCCCTTAACCAATTCATCGCGTGTCCATTTGTAAAGTTCAGGATCGATGTACCCGGCGCTGATTCTTCTCTCATGAAATGCATCAGCAAGTCGTTTCCAAATTTCTTCACTCGATGCAGCAGTGAGAAGAAGTGAGTTGTGAGAATGTTTGTAAAGCAACCGAAGCCGATCACCAAGAGAAACCTTATGGGGTTTACTCTGGTGATTCAGCTTTTTTTTTTCGCCCTTCTTTGGAGCTGTTCCCTTTTCTTCGGGATCGTCCGGTTGTTTATTTTCCTCCGAGCTTACGGGATCGGAGGATGGTGTAGCGAAGGAAGTCGATAACCTTACGGGGTTACTTCCATCCTTTGGCCTCACTACACCGTATGTTTTATAAAAATATTCTTCATCCATGTCGATGAGTCGCGCGAGCTTCATGTCAATGTCGATGCGTTTCTCCAGCGGTATTTCACTCGTCTCCGGGAATGAGAAGTTACCTTCAGCAAGCGGGTAGCCAATGCTGACAAGCTTCTTCTTCAACTTCCAGTTAAGCAGGTATTCCATCTTGATCATGTCACCGACCAATATTTCTTCTTCCACTGCTTTGTGAATTTGTCCCTGACTGCGTGATGCGCCGTCGTCAGTAGTCATCGTCTGACCGAGAAAAATTTTTGAGATTTCTGAATTACAACGATCAATAAGAAGGTCGAATACTTCAGCCTTGCCACTTTGATTGGCGTCGTGTAAAGTGAGTGATGTTCCTTTTGGCCGTATCATCCACCCGGCTCCACCGGCAGTTGAAAGTGCAGTCTCCAGTTTTGTCCGCGTGGTTTCATCATACGGATCATACTCGGCATCGCGGAACGGCATTCCGAAAATTTCTGCGAACTGCGCCCAATCACCGAAGCCGCCGCGTTTGTAAATCACATACTGCGCTGCTGTCATCAGCTTGCCATAACTTTTTTTCTTTCCGCAGAAGAGCAGATAATCACTTACAGATTCATCCTGCTCAAAGAACCAACCGGCTTTGGGATCGGGTGTGAGCTGAGAGAAATCTTTTGCGAGGAATAAATATTCCGGCATCACGTTTTGTCGCATGACATTCACGACCGATGTGATGTATCCTTTATCCGGCACAAGTTCAATGAGAGAAAATCCGAAAGGAACTTCTTCACCTGCATACTCACGCAAGTCGTAGAACCACGGAGCCTGCAAAATATTTTCAGTAATCCATTCGTCTTCAGTGCTCGGATCACTTTTCTTGATGAACTGAATGCGCTTGTTCACAACGGACTTGTTGCGCTTCTCCATCACTGCTTCCAAATGTCCGTCGAGCTTGATGATGTCGTACAAATCCAGCAGCAACCTTCTGCGAGGCAGCACTTCGCTTCGTGCGGAGTCGATTGCATTTTTCCAGTTGCTAATATCCTGACTGGCCATGCGCACCGAAGTCACCGAGATTTGGCTGCTGAAGCCCTGATATACTTTGCCTCTTCTTGAGTTTGTACCCATTATTGTAATGCTTTGAAAATCAACTCTATTTTTCTACCCATTTATTTTGGGCTATTTAAACGCACCCCTGTTTTTGGGCCAGACCCTAAACTTTGATCAGATGTGCTGAAATAATCAAGCTTAACTGCCATTTAGTTGAAGTTTTAGATGTGGTTCTCCCTGCGGGGGTTGCTGCCGTATTTGATGTAATCTTTCGAACCGTCAACCGGAACCGGCAAACCCGGCTGATTTATCGTTCCGTCCTTCATTCCATCGAACCACATAACTGCATCGTCATAATTCTGCTTGCGGAACTTTGGAACCTTGCGCGGATTGATCAGCGAGTGAAGCTTCCAGAGTGCAATGTCAACGCAGAAATTTTTCAGCACCACATTGCGGTCAGTTCCTGTTTGAGTGAAGATTGCATCGACATCGTAACGTGCATTGAGATGCCCGCGTGCAAACTCCACGGCGAAATCAATCGCATCGTCGAGCTGATCATCATCAAACTCGGTGATCTCATCAAGAATGTCTTCATCGATGTTGTGGATTAAGTCGTCTTTGTCAAGGAACATTATGCTACGAGTTTGTAGGTGATTGTATTTTTATATTCTGTGCTTACTGTGTGTGCGTTGTCCTGTCTGAATGTGTCCTCCCATACTCAGCTTCTGATTCAGCAAATGAATTGCTCCCTCTACTGCGTCAGGGCCATCCTTCTTTGTTCTCACTCCCGGTTCGAAGTTGAGGTACTGTTCAACCAGTTCCTGCATGTGGTGATTGTTTTCTTCTTGCTCGTTGAATAGAACTTCACCACGCTCATAGTAACCGCTTGTTGCCTCGATGCGCGCATCCTTGTCCGGCTTTTTTCGCGTGTCACCTTTGATTGCGAGCGGACGCTTCTTGATAAGTGCTGCTGCTTTGAAATCGGCATACAGTAAATCCTGAAGGAAAACTTCCTCCATATTCAGTGGAGCCACACCATTCTTGGAAGTGACGTATTCATCCATCGCATAACACCAGTCAATCATTTCGTTGACTGATGCCTGAGCGACAAAAACTTTTATGACGTAATATTTTCCCTTGTGCAATCCCACGAGCACGAGCGCTTTTGTGTCGCTGGTTTTTGTTTTCTTGAATCCGGGATCGAGGTAAGAGAGAATGAGATTGCTGAACACACTCAAGGGTGGAATGTGACCGAACTGAAACCACGCTTTCTTGAAAACCTTTCCTTCACTGATCGGATTGTTGAAGTACTCACGCTGGCTCAATCTGTAGCCGAGCTTCTTGATCATGTAATTACATTGCTCCAGTGTGAAGTGTTCCTTCCAACTCGGTTCGCCCTTCTCACTGAGAATATTTATGATCTGCTTGAAGTCGGCAATCTTCAGGCTGCGTTGTATGACGGAATCCTTCGCAATGATGTTACCGACGAAAATGAAACGCTTCGCTCCTGCAATGTCGAAGCACGGGAAGAGCGCGCCCATTACCCAATCCCAAAGATCGTCGAGGCGCTTTGGATTGCGACACAATTCATCTTCATCGATGTCATCGACGAGAATTAAATCGGGTCGCGCCTCTTCGTTGCGGATACCACGAGGAGATTGCCCGGCTCCGAGTGCGCGGAATGATTGCCCGTTAAGAGTTTTGAAGTTGCCAATTTCCCAGCGATTAGGAGATTTAAACACGCCATAATCATTGATTAACCTTTGATTCGCTTCAAGGTTAATCATTACCGGCATGAGTAACTCCTGCGCGTTGGTTTCATTCCTGCTGACAAGGATCACGTTTCGGGTCTTCTCGGTGCAGACCAGATAAATGGTGAGCATTGTATCCATGATCATACTCTTAGCATGATCTCTCGCCCAGGCGATTGCAGCAGTGATTACATCGTTGTCGATGATTTGTTTTGCAGCATCCTTCTGAAACTTTGCAAACTCTCCACTGCAATACTTCGGGAAATAATATTTGCAGAATAAAACGAAGTCACCTTTCAACCGCTCGATGCGCGCAAGCTTGTCAGCCTGCGATTCATCGGGATCGATGTCAGTTGAGCGAGCGATTGCCTTGCGGTACGCTTCCCAATGACGGAGTGCTTCTTTATCCTTCTTGTTCATTTACCCTTGCTCAACTTGTCTTTGATAAGTGCGTCAACCCAATTGGCAAACTCCTGCGCTTTCTCTGCATCGGTCTTGCGAATGAAGTCGATCACATCTTTTGCAACGCCGACCAATTCGCTGATGCCAGTTTCCACCTGCATATTTTTTATTGCCGCACTAAGTTTGATGATGACATCAGCCTCCATTACGGAAGCGTGTTTACTGCCACGTTGTTGAATTGAAATATTTAACTCGTTGAGTTGATTGTACAGCATGGAGAGTTGCGCTTCTCGTGTCATTATAAGCGAAGCTCCCAATCGTTCCCACCGATCTTCCTTCTTCCATGTGCCGATGGTTTTTTCGGAAACATGAACACGCTTTGCAATTTCCTTTTGATCTAACCCTTCACGGGTGTAGAGAATGTAAGCGTACTCACGCTTCTCCTTATTGGTCATGGTTACAAAAAAACATCACAGCGAGAGGGAATAAAAAACTTGTTTCCATGATGGTAGTGAAATCCGACCATGATGGTCAGAAAATCCGACCATGATGGAAATGCAATTTGGAAAGGCGGAGACAGTCCGCGCATTTTTGTCGCTCACGCATTCATGCCTAAGCACGAGTTTCCATACAAAGCGAACGTTCAAATCGAGAACAGCTACGGCTTTGGAGTTCTAACAAATGGAATTGATCTCGCGAGGTATACTAAGAATCCAGTCGTACTTAAAAATCACAACATCGATGAACCTGTAGGCACATCAAAAGATTTGAAGTCTTCAGCGAATGGCGACATCGAAGTCATCGTGATCGTTGATGATACGGACGATGAAGAATTTCAAAAGCTTGTCCGGGACATAAATAAAAATTTGTATCAAGGAATCAGCTTAGGACTTGATCCCGACTGGACAAGTGTGAAATTCGGTGTTGAAGGTTTTCCGCCTGAGCTTCCAGTTCTTACTAAATGTGAATTAGCCGAGATAACAATTACCCCGCTTCCATCTAATGAAGATTGTCTTCGTTTGATGCACAACGGAAAGTACCTCGCCAAAGAAGAAGTGAAGGTTAAGTTGAGCCTTGCCAATACAGAAAATCAATCTACTAAAATTTCAAACGCTATGAATAAATTACTGTTGTTTATGATCTCCGCGCTGAAGCTTGATTCAGCCACCACTGAAGACCAAGCGCTCGCGCATCTTCAGAAAATTGTAAATGATAACGCTGAAGTTGAGAAGTTGAAAAAAGAGAAAGAAGACGCGGTCGCAGAAAGTGATACGCTGAAACTCTCCCGCGTTACCGACATGGTTGAGAGTGCAATTGCATCCAACAAGATCACGGCAGCTCAGAAGGATGACTATATCAAGCTGGCGAAATCAGATTTCAACAGTGCGAAGAATGTTCTTGACGCATTGAAACCACACACCACAATCAGCGACAAGCTTAACCTGAGTGGTGGTGGTTCAGGAAGTGCAGCGGATGGCCGCGAGAATTGGTCATGGGATGACTTCCATAAGAAAGACAGTAAAGCGCTGCTCGCAATGAAGACGGAAGACAAGCAGCGTTACATTAAACTGTTCAACGCGAAATTCGGATCGAACCCGAACCTGTAGGCGCGATGGGCAGCGGTGGCCGTGCCGAATCAATCATCTACATCCTGAGTGGTTCGGCCTTATCCCTCGCCATCGTGAATTGGTGGGGAGCACTTCAAGCGCTGCTGTTCGGTATCCTCGGAGGTTTCGGCGGATACATTGGCAGATGGCTCTTGGGATGGGTGGTTAAAAAGGTAAAAGAAAAATTTTTAAATCAAAATAAGCAAACAGAAAAATGAAGAAGCAAAGTAAACTGATCTTGTTGCTTTTCGGATTCCTCACTCTTGTAGGACTCGCCGGAGCAACATTCGCAAAGTCAACCGGAATTGATCCGCTGCTCGCTAAAGGAGCACTCGGAGTCGGCTTAACGGCACTCGCAATTCAAAGCTACGGCCAGCAGGTCTACCATGTAGCAGCGATCCAGCAGGAGATTTGGGTCAACTACATCATCGGAAATCTTTTCAAGGACAACGAGTTCATGACAAAGTGCTTCGACGAAAATGAGTATGTGCTTAATGGATCAGTCGTTCACATCCCGCAGGCTGGAGCAAAACCCACGGTTGTAAAGAACCGGAGTTCATTTCCTGCAACTGCTGTAAGACGTACTGATACGGATGTGACTTATGCGCTGGATGTTTATTCAACTGACCCGACGCATATCACTAATGCCGAGCAAAAGGAAATCAGCTATGATAAAATCGACTCCGTACTCAGCGAACACGTAAGTTCATTGCGAGAGAGTTTCGCAGATGACCTGCTTTACAAATGGGCCGTTGGTGTTACTGCTGCAAACATTGTCCGCACAAGCGGTACTGCTGTTGCAACTGCACTCGCACCGAGCGCCACAGGTACTCGCAATAAGTTCATGAAGGAAGACCTCAAGTCCGCACAAAAGATGATGGACAAAATGAACATCTCGAAGGAAGAGCGTTATGCGCTGCTTGATACCGACTCGCATTCGCAGTTGATGGAAGACACTTCGCTCATTGTCCGTGATGGAATGAACGGCAACGAGGTTGACCTGAAGAATGGAATCGTGGGCCGCTTGTATGGTTTTGCAATCATGACAAGAAGTTCTGTTCTCGTCGCAGACAACGCCGGTACTCCGGTGATCAAAGCTCCGGGCGCAGCAGGTGCAGCTACCGATAACCTTGTGAATTTATGCTGGCAGAAAAATGCCGTTGCAAAAGCATTGGGTTCATCTTCCTTCTTCGAGAATCAAAAGGATGCGCTTTACTACGGTGATATTTACTCAGCCGAAGTGAAGATGGGCGGTCGTCGCCGGAGAGCAAACGCTGAAGGTGTTGTCGCAATCATCCAGCAGTAAAATTTAAGTTGAGTTAGGATTCGTCTGGCAGGGGCGCACGTAGTCAATGCCAGGCGTTTTTTAAATCGTCACAATAAATCTAACAGCAATGCACAAGCAACTGACAGAACAAGAAAGAAAAAATTCCGCTGCGAAGAGCTTCGCAGTAAATCCGAAGGAAGAAAAGTACTTCGTGACTCCCGATGGCCAATGCTTCTCAAGTGAGCAGGTGGCTATGCAGCACGGCGGCGTTGTCACCGGCAGCATTTCCGATAAGAACGTGATGAGCGTGAGTCGTGGTGATGTTGGCGAGGAGATTGAAAGTGAACTTGCCGAAATTAAAGAGCGCAATGAGAAAAGTGCAATCAAGGCGCGTGTAGCTGCTATCCGGTCAACGTCAACCCTCGACGAGCTGATGGCTCTGGAGATCGGTAACGATGAACCGAAGCAGGTGCAGGATGCTCTCGACAAACAACTCAAGAAGTTCGACAAGTAAATAACCGTTGTCAACGATCAATCGAAGAATGAACCCGGTAAACATATTCGCAACAATCGGGAAGCTGCTGTTGTGGCTTCTTGATACAGCCATCAAAGGCGTGAAGAAATTCCCGCACTGGCTGCGCACATGGACACCCGATGCAGTTTCATTCATCGTTATGGTTTGCCTGTTCTTTATCAGTCGATACGCAATTCGTTTGCTGGAACCAACGGCAGGAGTATATGACGCCGGTGTACTGCAAAGCGTATTTGTGAGCATGTTCAAGGTATGCTGTTACGGAACATTTGTATGGGTGCTGATCCGTCAGGGCTTCAAGGAAATGTGGACGTGGGTTCAAAAAGAATTTAAAGACGATTTCAATCTACTTAATCAATGGCAAAGAGTAAAATTATTCTTCTCCTTCTTTGTTGCGCTGCTTTTTCTTTTGGCGCTGCTGGACAGGGGAGTGTAAAAAAAAATGTTCCGCAATCATGTGTTGTGCAGGTCGCACAACAAGAGATCGGCGTGCGCGAGCTTACCGGAAGTAATGATGGCAGGCAGGTTGAAATATATCTCGCTGCCGTTCACCTGAAGAAAGGAAATCCGTGGTGCGCTGCCTTCGTTGCATGGTGTCATGACAAGTGCGGCATTCATCATCCGGTCAGTGGTTTCTCTCCCGATTGGTTTCGCACGAACGTAATCTACAAGCGTGACATGGCCTCGCGGCCCCAGCTTGTGAAATATGCAGGCGGAGTATTCGGGATATGGTTTGCAAGCAAGCAGCGTGTGGCCCATGTTGGACTGATTGAAAGCGTCACAGAAAAATATGTTGTCACCATCGAAGGAAATACGAACGAAGCAGGAAGCCGTGAAGGTGACGGTGTGTATCGGAAGCGAAGATTGCTAACTCAGATTTATGTGATTAGCAAATGGACGCAGACGTAAAAAGATGGCTGGAAAACTTTTATGCCGGGTATTGGGCAAAGGATGCAGTTGTCATTGATGAAAGTGAATGGAGATACAGGATTCTGATCTACAAAACCAATGGAGACACTGTGCATTACTTGCGCAGATTTACACAACAGCACATTGCGATCAGAAGAGCGAAGGAGTTGATGAAAGGTAAGGGAATAAAAAAAGTTGAAGTGCTGCCGAGAGGTTTGGCAGTGTTTAAAAAAGAAGTAATAACCATAGAGTGAGAATTGCAATCTACATATTAACTGCACTGCTCTTGTGCGCATGTTCAAAGAAGATCACTCCTTCTGTGCATCAGTCTGACAAAGACAGCGTGCATGTATCTGAACGGGTCAGCTACAGGGATACTGTTGTTTACTCTCCGGTGGACAGTGCAAGCATCATGGCGATGGTTAAATGTCCAACAGATGGCACTTCAGTTGTGCTTTCTCCTCTTGTTGCACGAGGCAATCATGCGAAGGTGAAAGTTGAAATCGTTGACGGAATGCTCAAAGCAGATTGTGAATGCGACAGCGTGAAATATCAGTTGAAGGTTGCTGAGATAGAACGCGACTTCTTTCAGGCAAAGAGCGAGAAGCGAAGCGAAGTAAAAGTAGTGCCGGAAAGATTCATCCCGTGGTATATGAAAGTACTGGCGTGGATCGGCGCAGGCGCAATCGTAATAACAGTGATTTATTGTTTCATCAAAATAAAATTCTAAGATGTTACCAAATGTAACCATTACGCAGACCGATGGCAACACCGGACGCAAGGCTCCGAGTTTGGACGGAGTAACAGGTTTAATGTTGAGCGGCGTTGCTGTGGGCGGACAGTTCGCGTTGAATGATGTTCTCGGCCCTTTCTTCAGTGTTGAAGATGCTGAAGCGAAAGGAATCACCGCAGCATACGACTCGACAAATACATGCATGGCATGGAGGCACATCAAAGACTTCTTCGTTGAAGCGGGTAACGGTCGCGAGTTGTATGTGATGGTTGTTGCAAAGACTGTGACGCTTGCGCAGCAAGCCGACGACACCAACACCTCAACAGGTGCAAAGAAAATGTTGCTCGCTCTCGGCGGAAGAATCCGCTTGCTGGGCCTGACACGCATTCCGCAGGTTGGTTACGCTCCTACGTATGCCAACCAGCTTGACACCGACATCACCACTGCCGGTGCAAATGCAAAGACACTTTACGAAAATGAATTCACCGCTTACCGTCCGGTGCAGATCGTCATTGAAGGACGCGACTGGCAAGGCAACGCATCAAGCAGCCTGAATCTTCGCGATTCTGTTGCAGGTCTGAACGCAACTCGCGTGAGCATCTTTATCGGTCAGGACACTACGCTCACCACGACTTATACATGGGCAACCAAGTATGCAGCGGTCGGTATGTACCTGGGCCGCATGGCGCGCATTCCGGTGCAACGTTCAACTGGCCGCGTGAAGGATGGAAAGTTCAACGTGGTTACTCCGGGCTTCAGCAACAACGCGCTGATCGGCACACTGACCGACACTCAACTCAACACGCTGAATGATTTCGGTTATGTGTATTTCCGCAATCACACCGGCAAGGTTGGTGCATTCGTCAACAACGATCACAACGCCTGTCCGATACAAAGCGACTACGCTTATACGCGCAGGAGTCGTCCGGCTGACAAAGTATCCCGCATCGCTCGTGTAGTATATGTGGAAGAAATTCTCAACGATCTCGATGTGAACCCGGATACCGGCTTCTTGGAGCCGAGTACCTGCAAGCACTTCGAAGCTGAAGTTGAATCCGAAGTTGCCATTCAGATGATTCGCGAAGGTGAACTCAGTGGCATTGCAGCATACTGTGCAGTCGATCAGAATGTGATCAGCACTGACACCGTTGCAATTGAAATCAACATTGTGCCGAAGGGAATCTCGCAACAGATCACCGTCACGCAGAGCTACGCGACCAGCTTAGGCGCTTAATAAAAACAACAACGAGTCAAGAACAGTAACTAAATAATTTCATCCAATGGCAAATGTGATCAGTATCAATGGCTATGAATACTCATGGGGAGATATTCAGGTAATCCTTCCCGGCAGAAGTATTCCGGTCGTTGGGGTAATCGCTATCGAATACGGTGGCAAGCAGGAGAAGACCAACATCTATGCGAAGGGATACAGGCCCGTTGCGCGTGGCAAGGGAAAGATTGAATACGTCGGTAAGGTCAGCATCCTCCAATCGGAATTCGAAGCGCTGGTGCAGGCCATCACCGGCATCAAAGACCCGCTCTTTATTCCGATGTTTCCGATCACGGTTTCCTATGCTCCTGAAGGTGGAGTAATCACAACGGACAAGCTCTACGGATGCGAGTTCACTGAATGGAAGAAGGGAATGAAAGCCGGTGATCCGAATATGGAAATCGAGATGCCGATCATGATTGGTTCCATTCAATTAGGCGCTCGTTAAACGCCATTTTACCTACAGTTAAGCAAGTATAAAACGACACTCTAACATCAAATTTCAATACCCATGTCAAAAGAAAAAGCAGCAGTAGAGGGCGCGAATGGCTCTAAGGCAGTAACCTCCGAAACAATCAAGAAGTGGCAGGAGCAGCACGGCGACGTGTTCATGATCACCGTGGAAGATAAAGCCGGGTACTACAGGAAACCTGACCGTAAAATCCTCGGAGCTGCAATGAAGTTCGGTGCAAACGATCCGATGAAGTTCAACGAGACGTTGGCAACTAACTGCTGGCTCGGCGGAGACGATGAGCTGCGCACAAACGATGATTACTTCTTTGCTGCATCCTCCAAGTTCGGAGAGATGGTGCAGGTGAAGGAGGCCGAAATAAAAAAGCTCTAAGCGAAGCGGAGATACAAGGAATCAACCGCTGGAATTCCTTGCGCATCATCAACGCCCAGCTTCGCTATTACATGCATATCGATGATCCCGATTCGCTCACCGATGAAGAGTGGGCGGATCGGTTCAGCGAACTAATATGGATCAGGGCGGAAGAATCAAAGCGGCAAAAAGCACAGGGTCAATAACGAATATCGAAAATGAAAAATGAAAGCTTACGAATGGGCACTCAGTATGAGAGACGGAGTTTCTTCCGTCATGTCCAAGCTTTCGTCTTCGGCAGATAAGACCTCGTCGAATTTTACGGGACTGCAAGCAAAGCTTGACAATGTATCCCACAAGCTCCGCAACTCTGACGGAGCCATTGATCACTACACAGGAAAATTTACAAGCTCCTTCTCTCACATCAAGTCTACCATTCTCGGTGTGCTTGGTGCGATCACCGTTTTTGATTTTGGTCGTGACGCTGTCAAGGGAGCTGATGAGGGAGCAAAACTTCAAGGAGTGATGCGTGCCCAATTATTGGCAACAAAAGGAGTAGCCGGTCAGACACTGGAAGGTTTAGCAAAACAGGCAAAGGAACTTTCTAAAACCAGACTCTTTGACGACGATGCTACAATGGGAGCACAATCAGCGCTGCTGAAGTTTACCAATGTGAGAGACCAAGTTTTTAAGAGTTCAATCCCAGTTATACAGGATGTTGCTACCGCAATGAAGATGGATTTATCCTCTGCTGCTGACCTTGTAGGTAAATCTCTGAATAACCCAATGATGGCGTTTCGTGCTTTGCGCGAGGCTGGAATCAGTTTCACAAAAGGTCAGATGGAAGGTGTTGAAAAGATGCTCAAGCAGGGAAAGCTCCATGAAGCTCAACAGATGATACTTCTTCAGTTGATGAATCGATTTGGAGGTGCTGCTGCAAATGCAGCTCAAGAAGGAATGGGGCCTGTACAACTTCTTATGATAGAGTGGGAAGATTTCAAAAAGGGAATTGGTGCAATGATCATCGACTTCGTTCAGAAGCATACGCCTGAGATTAGAAAATTTTTCGAAGCACTCAAGGCGGGAATTCAAATCGTTGCCGAGAAATTCTTTATGGTCATCCAATGGATTGAGGATAACTGGAAACTCGTGCAGGTGATTGGAGCTGTGGTAGGAGCTGTTTGGCTTGTGCATAAAGCAATACAAGCATGGACGGCAGTACAAGCCATCCTCAATGTCGTGATGGCCTTGAATCCGATTGTATTGGTTGTCGCTGCTATCGCTGCGCTTGTAATTGCAATCTATGAAGCATGGCAGCACTGCGAAACATTCCGCGCTGTTGTGATGGGAGTGTGGGAAGTGCTGAAGTCATTCTTCAGTTTTATTTGGGAAGTAGTTAAGCGACTACCATTAGTAAGTCTGATCGTTGACATCATCAACCATTGGGATTTATTCACTGCTAAGATCAAGTCGGTTTATGAGGTTGTAAAACCAATCTTCGAAAAGATTTACGACGCCGCAATGTTTTTCCTCAAGCCAATCATTGAAGCAGTGAAGGGTGTCGGTTCTGTTCTTGGTTGGGCAGCAGATAAATTGGGGATCACTGAAACATTCAACAAAGGAGCTGATGCTGCAAAGCAAACATTCCGACGTGAACAGTTTGATCAAAGTTCTGCTGAAGAAAAAGCAAAGCTCATTAGCGGCGCGCAGCAGATGGGTAAGAAGATGGGTTGGGATGAAAATACCATCAAAAAATATTTGGTCGATAAGGGATACACAAACAATGAACAGTTCGACAAGCTGAAGGTAGAATCCACGGTTAAGAAGATTGGCGGAGAAGGTGCAGCAAAGATGAAAGGTAGTGAGACTGTGAAGAAGCTCACTGGAGACAAGAATTTAGCAGATGCATTCAAGCCCGATTTTGGAAATGATGAGTCGCAGAAGATCGATACGAAAACTAAAAAAGGAATCGATTCAATCACGGAGGGAGGTAAGGAGCAGCGCATCGTAACTACCAACATCGCAAAGCTGGTGGAACATTTAAACATCAATACAACGACGATTAAGGAAGGCGCTACTGAGTTGAAGGCGCAAATAGAAGAAGCATTGCTTCGCGCAATACAGGGTGGGGAAATAGCATTGAACGCAGGATCATGAGTGAGGAAACATTGAACGAATTATTTTTTTGGGGAGTCGTCATGCTGATGGTGATGATGGCGGTGTGCGGCATTTTGGTTGCAGTCTACATCTACACTCTTGAGAAATGGAAGCGCAGAGATAAAAAGAAGGGGTGGGACTTTATTGAACACGACAAACGAATCAGGGGAGGTAAATTATGAGTTCAGCTCCATACGATCTGATACAAATATTTCGACGGGCCTTTAACCTGCCGGGCTATTCTCCTATTGTCACCATCAATCGTGTTGAGCTTGCCGACAATTACAATCAAATGGGGCGGCAACAAAAAGAGGCGCAGCGCAACAGCTTGCTTGGTACGCCGATATTCTTTCCCTGCAAGCTGGATGATGTGGAGCTTCCAAACGAGCCGCTTATAGAAATATCAGGAAGCAAAAGCATTGTGCGCACTGCGATTGATGGAATGGATGGAACATTTAAAGAACTCTACGCGCTGAATGATTACGTGATTACCATTCGAGGTATTGCCATCAGTGATGATGACAGTTACCCCGAAGCATTTATTCGAGACCTGAAAAACCTTTTTGAGAAGAAGAAAGAAATACGAATAGTGAATGATCTTACTGGCTACTTCAGGATAAACAATATTGTAATTGAAAGCATGAGCCTTCCTTCGGTTGAAGGTGCTCAGAGCTTCCAGCCATATCAACTGAACTGTTACAGCGATAAAAAGATCGATTTAAAAACTGCAAGTGGTACAATTGAATAGTCGTATAACGATTGATGGCCGGGTGATTGAAAACCTCGTGTCTTCTGTTTCTGTCAACTCGACATGGAAGCAGATCACACAAATGGCTACTATAAAGATTCCGCGCTATCCGAGTCTGTTGAATAATCGTGTGACTGTTGGTGATGTTGTGAAGATTGAATTGGGTTATGATGATGACATGCGAACCGAGTTTGAAGGATATATCAGCTCTCGCAGTTTCAATTCTCCGCTGGAGTTTGAATGCGAGGATGCAATGTGGTTACTCAAGCAGCGCACAGTAAGTAAATATTATGCAAGTGTGAAGCTGAAGGATTTGATTTCGGAACTCGTGCCCGGAGCAGACTTGGAAGGAGTTCAGGACATCACGCTTTCACCTCTTCGTCTCGACCGCGTGAGTGTTGCTGCTGCATTACAAAAGCTAAAGGATGAATTCGGTATTGTGTGCTACTATCGAAGTAACCGTCTGATTGCCGGACTTGCTTACAGTGAAACCGGATTGGGTGAAGTGACATTCGACTTCCAAAAGAACGTGCCGCAGAATGAATGTAAGCTCGAATGGAAAGAAGAGCAGGATGTGAAAATAAAAGTGAAGGCGATTAGTGTCAAGCCGGACAATACACGAATCGAATTAGACTTGGGTGATACAACCGGAGACGCGAATCAAACAACGTTGCACTTCTACAATCTGACAAGTGAAGAGTTGCGCAAGCAGGGAGAGGATGCAATCAGTAAACTCAAATACACCGGCTACCGTGGAACGCTTCGTTCATTCGGACAACCGTGGACAACTCATGGAATGGTTGCACAAATACAGGATGCTCGATACCAAGAGCGCAATGGAAAATATTTCATCGATGGTGTTCAGGTAAGTTATGGAGACAGTGGTTTTAGAAGGGATAACATTTTAGGAAAAAGATTTGGAGCATGAGTGAGCGGGTAGGAAATGCACTGAGGGACTTGATTAAGAAAACCTCGCCCATGCAGGTAGTAGCTGCAAAGGTGAAGTCTGTAGATGAAACAGATTACACCTGTGAAGCTGATCCGGTGGACGGAGCTGCTACGATTGGAAGGATTCGACTCAAGCCGGTGATTGATGACAGTGACACTGGAATGATTGTGATCCCGGTTGTAGGCAGTTACATATTGGTGGGTCTACTAATGAACAAAGACACTCAGCCGTTCATGGTTCAATGGAGCAAAGCAAAAAAGGTGTTGATCAAAACCAACTACGGAGCAACACTGGAAATGGACAATCAGGGAGTGATAAATATGAATGGTGATTCACTCGGAGGAATGGTGAAAGTTCAACAGCTTGTGCAGAGGTTAAACAACATCGAGAGTAAATTGAATGCGCACCTTCTCTTGTATAACGCACATACGCATCCGGTAAGCGGCGCAGTCACATTAATTCCGACACCTGTTGATATTCAGAATATGATTCAACCGATCACGACTCAACAGGATTTGGAAAATCTTAAAGTAAAACACGGAAGCTGATGGATGTATTTGATTACATACAAACTGAAGACGGCGACCTTCTCATCCGGGATGGTGACTTTGTTGTAAATGAAAGCACAAAGCAGCATCAGCGCGATCTACTCATCGCAAATAAAGGAGAGTACAAGCAACATCCGACCGTTGGAGTCGGTTTAAATAATTACCTGCTCGATGAGATGGAAGAGAATGAGTTTAAGGTAATGGTGACAACTGAATTTGAGAATGATGGAATGCGCGTTGGTTCCATCGGTGTAAATGATTTCGACGCAGCAGTAATTGAAGCAGCTTATGAGTCAGAAGAGGATAATAGTACAAGATAGGCAGAGCATTTGGGATGTCACGCTTCGCGAGTATGGATCAGTCGAAGGTGTGTTTCAATTTCTTGCTGACAATCCGAATGCAAACCTCGGATTCGTTTCTCAGCCGGTTCCCGGAACAAAGGTGAAAGTGATCTCCGAGCCGGTGGACAAGAATGTCGTGGATTCTTTCCAGCACAGTGGGATCCGAAGCTTGGAATTCACGTGACTTGAAGTCGCGGC
>JADMIO012757448.1_pt1 | contig 33697 bp, 32 predicted proteins | sample 8958161 | NCBI WGS metagenome assembly JADMIO01 (sample SAMN16585339, study PRJNA669376) | soil metagenome | isolation source: Crop rotation soil | place: USA: Cullars Rotation, Alabama | collected 2011 | reverse complement strand
CTTTCCCAGAGGGGCTTGCCGCCTCGCTCGCGCTGCCGATCCGGGCAAGCACGGAACCGACCTCGACGGTCTCACCCTCGGGGACCAGGATCTTGGTAACCGTGCCGGTTGCCGGGGACGGAATCTCACTGTCGACCTTGTCGGTCGACACCTCTACGAGCGGCTCGTCCTCCTCAACCGGGTCACCTTCACCCTTGAGCCACCGCGTGATAGTGGCCTCGAGAACGGTCTCCCCAAGCTGGGGCATCTTGAAATCGAACATAGCCTGCCCGCATCTTATCGAACGAAGGCCCCTCCCAGCTTTTTCGCGCACTGCCTAAATCTCTCCTGAACGATAGAGGCTTTGTGCCGATAGATAGGCGTCAGCCACACCAATCCAGGTTTTTTGGAGGGCGTACTTGGAATTCGAGGATGATCTGAACCGTGCTTTGGAGGATGCAAAGCACAACCGGAGTTCAGGTTGGACCGCCCTCTACAAGGCGCTTGCGCCTACCGTTACCGGCTACCTGCGGGCGCAGGGGTCCGCGGAGCCGGAAGATCTAGCCGCCGAAGTCTTCGTGCAGGCAGTGAAGAACGTAAGCCGCTTCCAGGGCGATTTCCCTGCCTTTCGTTCGTGGATCTTTTGTATTGCCCACAACAAGCTTGTCGACGATGCCCGCTACCGCAGCCGCCGCCCCGTACATCCGATGGCGGACGCGGGGACCAACGAGGTGTGCTCGACCCACGTCGAGGATCAGGTTATGAGCAACCTGGCGAACGACCGGGTGCGCTCGATGATCGAGAAGCTGACTCCCGACCAGAGCAGCGTGCTCTTCCTGCGGATCCTGGGCGGCCTGACCGTCGAGGAGGTTTCCCGGGCAGTCGGCAAACCCGTGACCGCCGTCAAAGCCCTGCAGCGGCGGGGCCTGGCCAGCATCCGGCGAGAAATCTCCGTCCAAACCGTATCGGTTTAGCTCCCCCGGGCGTTTGCCCAGGGTGATGGACAAATTTCTAAGCAGCGACGAGGAAGCCGACGGCTTCGACGCGGATCTCGAGGACGGCTGGGAGGATGCTTCATTCATCCGCCGGCTCACCGAGGATCTCAGCGACGCCTATGTCAAGCCGATCGAGGCCGACGTCCAGGCCCGGCACCTCGCCGCCATGGCCCAAGCCATGGAGGAAAACCTAAAGAAGGCAACCCCGCTCAGCCTTTCCCGCCAGGACGCGGCCAGCCGGAGCTGGTCTGCCTCGGGTCCGTCGCTTCCTTCGACGGGAAGGGTTGTCCCCCGGTCCCCGAGCGCCGGACTGTCCTCTCCGTTCGGCGCTCGACGGACCGATCCTCCCGCCTTCACCGCCCCCGCCCGCCCGCAGAGCCCGGCTCCCGTCCGGCCCTCGATTCCGGCTCCCGTCCGGCCCGCCATCCCGGTGGCCGGCGTTGCCTCGCTCGACGCAAAGCGGCGCTCCAAGCTCCACCCGGTGGAGCTGCTGAACTCGATGTCCTCCAAGGCGGCGGCGGTCGTTGCTCTCATCGGATTGAGCTCGTTCGGCCTGGCGGTTGCAGGGCAGCTGCCCAAGCCCGTTCAGACCGCGTTCAGCGAGGCCGGCGACCATATCGGCCTGGAGATACCTGCTCCGATCGTCGCACCCAACCAGGCGACTCCTGCTCCCGATAGGAAGCAGCCGGTCGTCGTACCGCCTCCGGTCGTCCTCCCGCAGCCGGCTGCGGTTCCGTCGCCTCAGGCGGTGCCGAGCTACCAGCCGGCACAGCAGCCGCCGGCGGCTTCGTCGGCTTCCACTCCGGCGCCGGTCGCTCCCCAGCCCTTGCCCTCGGTTGCCCCGGCAGCCGCCGACTTCCAGAACTGGCTCAACGAGCTGATCCGTCAGGCGTTGGAAACCTCGAACATGCGGGCGACCCAGCAGTCTTCAGGAACGGTCAAGCCTCAGAGCACCGGCAGCACTCCGGCGAAGTCCGGCACTTCGACCACCACCGGCTCGAGCACCCCGAGCTCGACGCAGCAGTACCCTCAGGGCACCTCCTCCGGCACCCGGAGTGGCCAGTCGCCCCGTGCGACGGGCAGCACCTACTCCTACAACTAAGTTTTTCTCTTTTTCACTCTGAGTGGTACCCCTCCCACCATTGGCGGCGTTTACCGAGTTGGAATGGCGCCGTCCACCGCTTGTGCGTGAGCGGTGGCGGCCCATACCGATAAGTCATCCGGCCGATCTGGGTGAGGGGGTCTGCGAGATGGGTAGCGGCAGTCTCGCCCAGAGCGGTCGGTCAGTCAGGGTCCACCGGTAAGAGGAGGTACACAAGTGTTCGAGGGGCTGTTTGGTTCACTAATCGGCAAGATTCTTGCCATCGTCACGGGTTTGGCGGGCGTTGTCACCGGCCTCGCAGTGACTGACGCAATTCCGCTGGAGATCCCGGGAATCGAGAGCACTAACGCCTCCGTTTCCGCCACCGCCAACACCCCTGCAGGCAACGCAGGCGCATCGGTCAGCACCCCCGACCTGACGGTCGCACAAGAAGCAGCCGCCGAGCAGGCCCAGGAGCAGGCAGTCGCCATCGCCGACCAGGCGCTGGGCATCGTTGCTGACGTCAACAGCCAGGCCGCTGCAGCCAAGACGGTCGCCGACGCATGCGTCGCCTCTGTTACCGATTCCGTCACCAAGCTGACCGCCAAGATCCCCGGCATCGCCACCCCCGCTGCAGCTCAGGCGCTGGTCGCCGAAGCGGGCGCCATCGGCACCGCCGCTCAGCAGTGTGTTGCAGAAGCCGGTAAGCTCGGCCAGACCGCAGTCGACCTGGCGAAGACGGCTCTCCAGCAGGTCACGCAGGCAGCAGGGCTCCTCAACGGCCTCGGCCTCCCGACCGGCATCGCCGGTGACAAGGTCGACGCCGCAGTCGCCGCCACCGACGCCGCCACCGGCATCGCCGACGACGCAATGAAGCTGGCCCTCAGCATCGCCGACAAGGTGACCAAGATGGCCACCGGCGCAGTGGGCGACTCCATGGGCATCCAGCAGGCGGTTCTCGAGGCAGCCCTGAAGGCAGCCAACACCGCAACCGGCGTGGCCGGTTCGGTCTCCCCGGTTCCGCTCCCCGGCACCGGCACCACCGGCGGCACCGGTCTTCCCGGTCTGCCGAGCATTCCCGGTGTGGGCAGCCTTCCGATCCCCGGCATCGGCGGCGCAACCGGCAACCCGGCTCAGCTCGGTCTGGGCATGGCGCAGATGGGCATGGGTCTTGCCAGCTCGATCATGAACCAGTTCCTCGGCGGCATGGGCGGCGGCGGCATCCCCGGTGTGGGCAGCCTCCCGATCCCCGGCATCAACTAACACCCCGCAGCAAGAACGGCCCCCGCTTCGGCGGGGGCCGTTCTGCGTCTCAGCCGGCTCTAGCTCAGAGCCGCATCCACTGCCTCGGGATCGATTCCGTACTTCTCGATGGCTGCCGTGACCGCCTCCGGCTTGACCTCACCCGACTGCGCCAGCGCCGCCAGAGCGGCGACGACGATGTGCTCCGCGTCGATCTCGAAGTAACGCCGCAGGTTCTCCCGGGTGTCGCTCCGGCCGAACCCGTCGGTTCCCAATGAGAGGTATGGGCCGGGGATCCAGCGGGCGATCTGGTCGGGAACCGCCTTCATCCAGTCACTCACCGCGATAACCGGCCCCTCGGTCCCCTCGAGGGCCTGAACGACGTAGGGGACCCGGGCCGGCTCCTCCGGGTTCAGGCGGTTCCAGCGTTCGACGCTCAGCGCCTCTTGCCGCAGCAGCTTGTAGCTGGTGGCGCTCCAGACATCGGCCGCGACGTCGTGCTCGGCGAGCAACTCCTGAGCCCGCAGCACCTGGGTTGCCAGGATCGGCCCGCTGCCGATCAGCTGCGCCCGGTACTTGCCCTCCGTCCCGGCCGGCTTGAAACGGTACAGGCCCTTCAGGATGCCCTCGCTCGATCCCTCCGGCTTGGCCGGCATCGCGTAGTTCTCGTTGTAGAGCGCCAGGTAGTAGAAGACGTCCTCGCCCTTGCCGATCATTCGTTTGAGGCCGTCCTGCACGATCACCGCGGTCTCGTAAGCGAAGGCGGGGTCGTAGGACATGCAGTTGGGCATGGTGGATGAGACCAGCATCGAGTGGCCGTCGGCGTGCTGCAGGCCCTCGCCGTTGAGAGTCGTCCGACCGGCGGTGCAGCCGAGAAGGAATCCGCGGCCGCGGGCGTCGCCGAACGCCCAGATCAGGTCGCCGATGCGCTGCCAGCCGAACATCGAGTAAAAGAGAAAGAACGGGATCATGTGGATCCCGTGCGATGCGTAGGCGGTGCCGGCGGCGGTGAAGGAGCCCATGCTCCCGGCCTCGGTGATGCCCTCTTCGAGGATCTGGCCGACCTGGCTCTCCGAGTAGGAGAGCAGCATGTTGTAGTCGACCGGCTCGTACAGCTGGCCGACCGAGGAGTGGATGTTGAACTCCTTGAACAGCGACTCCAGGCCGAAGGTCCGGCCCTCGTCGGGGATGATCGGGACGACCCGCGGGCCGACATTCTTGTCCTTCATCAGGTCCTTGAGCAGCGCCACGAAGGCCATGGTTGTCGACACCTCACGGTTGGTGCTCCCCGCATCGAACACGGAGTAGACCGGGTCGCCGGGCAGCACCAGCGCCTTCGGCTTGCTGCGGCGCTCGGGAACGAACCCGCCCAGAAGCTTGCGCCGCTGCTTCAGGTAGAGCACCTCGTCCGAGTCTTCGCCCGGGTGGAAGAAGGGCGGCTCCTCGCCGGTGAGCTTGCGCTCCGAGACCTCGATGTTCAGCCGCTCGGCCAGGCGGCGCAGCTCCTGCTCGTTCATCTTCTTGATCTGGTGGGCCGCGTTGCGGGCCTCGAACTCGGGGCCGAGCGCCCAGCCCTTGACCGTCTTGGCGAGGATCACGACCGGCTTGTCGTCGATCTCGGTGGCTGCCTTGTATGCCGCGTAGACCTTTCGATAGTCGTGGCCCCCGCGCTTCAGCTTCCACAGCTCGTCGTCCGAAAGATGCTGGACCATCTTGCGCAGGCGGGGGTCCTCGCCGAAGAAGTGGTCCCGGATGTAGTGGCCCGACTCGATCGAGTAGCGCTGGAACTCGCCGTCCGGCGTGGTGTTCATACGGTTTACGAGCGACCCGTCGGCGTCCCGGGCGAGCAGGTCGTCCCACTCCCGGCCCCAGATGACCTTGATGACCTCCCAGCCGGCGCCGCGATAGAGCGCTTCGAGCTCCTGAATGATCTTGCCGTTGCCCCGGACCGGGCCGTCCAGCCGCTGCAGGTTGCAGTTGACGACGAAGATCAGGTTGCCCAACGGCTCGTTGGCCGCCAGGTGCAGGGCGCCGGCGCTCTCCGGCTCGTCCATCTCCCCGTCTCCGATGAACGCCCACACCCGCTGCTGCGAGGTGTCCTTGATCCCCCGCTGGTGGAGGTACCGGTTGAAGCGGGCCTGATATATCGCGTTGATCGGGCCGAGACCCATAGACACCGAGGGGAACTCCCAGAAGCTCGGCATCAGCCGGGGGTGGGGGTACGACGAAAGACCGCCCTTCCACGCCGCCTCCCGGCGGAAATGCTCCAGCTGCGCTTCGCTGATCCGCCCCTCCAGGTAGCCGCGGGCGTAGATTCCGGGCGCGGCGTGGCCCTGCAGCCACACGTGGTCGCCGCCTCCGGGGTGGTCCTTGCCACGGAAAAAGTGGTTGAAGCCGACCTCGTAGAGGCCGGCGGCCGAGGCGTATGTCGCAAGGTGCCCGCCGATGCCCACGTGCAGCTTGTTAGCCCGGATCACCATCGCGGCGGCGTTCCAGCGGATCAGCTGCCGGATGCGGAACTCGAGGGCCTCGTTGCCCGGGTAGTAAGGCTCCTGCTCCGGGGCGATCGTGTTGATGTAGTCGGTCTGGACCATCGAGGGCAGCCCGATCTGGCGCTGCCGGGCGTGGAGGAAAAGACGATGGAGCAGGTAGCGGGCTCGAGCCCGGCCGTGGGTGCTGGCAACGTCGTCCACTGCGGCCAGCCACTCGGCGGTCTCATCGGGGTAGGGGTCGGGCAGGTGATCCTTGAACAGGTCGTAAGGCATGGGAGGCACCTTTCTCTCGCCCCATCAGTTTGACCGATCGAAGGTCGCAAGCAAGTTAACTGCGGCGATGACGCCCGGAGCCTTACTTGTGCAGCGGCTTTCCGGCCAGCGCCAGCATCGCTTCGCCGAGGGCCTCCGACAGCGTCGGGTGGGGGTGGATCAGGGGTGCCACCTCCGACGGGTAGGCCTCCCAGTTCGTGATCAGCTGGGCCTCGGCGATCAGTTCGGTCACCCGGGGGCCGACCATGTGGACACCCAGGACCGGCCCGTCGGCCTCCGCCACCACCTTCACGAACCCGGCGGACTCGCCGAGAATCGTCGCCTTCGAGAAGGCGGCCCAGGGCAGTTTCACCGTCTTGACCTCGTAGCCTGCCTCCTTCGCCTGAGCCTCGGTCAGGCCGACCGAGGAGATCTCCGGAAAGCTGTAGGTCGCCCGGGGCACGCCGATGAGGTCGAGCGGTGCGTTGTCGACCCCCCCGATCTGCTCGGCGACCGATATCCCTTCGGCAAACGCCACGTGGGCAAGCTGGAAGTGCGGGAAGGGGGCCCCCGAGTCGGGCTGGGTGATGAGGTCGCCCACCGCCCACACCCCGTCGACGCCGGTCCGGCAGTGGTTGTCGGTGACGACGAACCCTCGGTCCAGCTTGATGCCGGCCTCCTCGTAACCGAGCCCCTGCGACACCGGCCCCCTGCCTACCGCCATCAGGCATCGATCGGCCTCGAGAGTCTCCTGCTTGCCGGCAGCGGTCTCGATCTTCAAGAGGGCTCCGCCGTCGCTGCGCTCGGCGGAGGTGACCTTGACACCGACCAGCGAGCGGATCCCGCGCTTGTCGAACTGGCGCTTGACCTCCTTGGAGACCTCTTCGTCCTCGCCGGGGGCCAGCCGCGGCAGAGCTTCGACGATGGTTACCTTCACTCCCATCGACGCAAAGACGCTGGCGAACTCCAGCCCGACCGCGCCGGCACCGATCACGATCACCGAACCCGGCAGCTCGGGCAGCGACAGGGCGTGGTCGGAGGTGATGAAGGCGTCGCCGTCGATCTCGATGAACGGCAGGCTGCGGGCGTAGGAGCCGGTGGCTAGGACGACGAAGTCTGCGTCGACAGCCTCGCCCCCCTCGACCTCGATCCGGCTGGGCGAAGCCAGACGGCCGGCTCCGTTGACGACGTTGATCCCTTTGGCCTTCAGCAGGCTGGAGAGGCCCTTGAAATGTTTGCCGACGACGAAGTCCTTGCGGGACAGGACCTGGCCCCAGTCGATCTTCGGCTCGCCGACGAGGACGCCGAAAGTCTCGGCGCCGCGGATGCTCTCGACCAGGTCGGCGGAGTGCAGCAGAGACTTCGTCGGCACACAGCCGACGTGCAGGCAGGTGCCGCCGACTTTGTTCTTTTCTACGAGGGTGACGTCCAACCCGAGCTGCACTGCACGCAGCGCGGCGGCGTAACCGCCGTTGCCGCCGCCGAGGATTGCCACTTTCGTCTTCATCCGGGCAGTTTATCGGGCATAGGTTTCGACGGCGGGTCAAAGGCCGTTCGAAGCGATAGGGTTTCGCTCGTGATCTCCCAACCCCCCCAGGCAGCGGACGAGATGGGCGGGCTCCGGCCGATGATCGGTGTGTTGCCCGGCGAAGGCGTCGGAACCGATGTAGTGGCAGCAGCGCTACAGGTGCTGGAAGCGGTTCAGCAGGCGTCCGGGAGCTCGGTCGACATCGTCGTCGGCGACGCCCAGACCTCCGCAGACGTAAGCGCCTTTTGCGCGTCGGTCTTCGCAGGCGGGGGCGCGGTTCTCTCCGGGCCCTACGGCGGGCGCGTGGTCTACGATCTGCGGCGGCGTTTTGATCTCTACTACAAGCTCAGCCCGCTGAAGCCCACTCCGGCGCTGGCCGGCGCCGGCCGGTTACGTGGCAGCAAGGCGGGCGATATCGACGTCTTGGTCGTCCGGGAGGGCTCCGAGGGCGTCTATCAGGGCGACTGGGGCGAGTCCGACCTCTCGGGCGAGCGTGTCGCCCACCAGTCCTTCCAGTACCGCGAGTCGACCGTGCGCCGGCTGCTGCAGCAAGCTGCCCTCATCGCTCAGAAGCGCAGCGGGCAACTTTCCGTGGTGGTCAAGAAGGCAGGCGTGCCGACGATCAGCAGGGTGTGGAGCGACGTCGCCGGCGAGATCGCTTCGGAGACGGGGGTTGAGCTGTCGATCCTCGACGTCGACTTCGCCGCCTACTTCCTCATCCAGCACCCCGAGCAGCTCGATGTGCTTGCGACGCCCAACCTGTTCGGCGACATCCTGTCGGACGTCGGCGCGGTCCTCCTCGGCTCCCGGGCGAACTCGTTTTCCGGCAACTTCTCCGACGGCGGAGCGGCGATCTTCCAGACCAACCACGGCGCCGCCCACGACCTGGCCGGGCAGGACCAGGCGAACCCGGCGGGCCAGATCCTGGCGCTGGCGATGCTGCTGCGCAGCCGGCTGGGCATGGAGCGAGAGGCGTCGATGGTCGAAGCCGCTCTCGAATCGGCCTGGGCCGCCGGCTGGCGCACCTTCGACCTGGCGGAGCCGGGGTGCCACGTGGTGGGAACCCGGGAGTTCGCGCAGAAAGTTGCCGCTGCGGTAGCGCCCCTGTTCTAGCGTCATGTCGACGCCGGCAGAGATCGTCCGTCGATCCGTAGAGCGGGCGATGCCGCTTCCCGGCGGCTTCGCCGAGCGGGGGGCCGCACTCGATCGCTGGGCAGCTCTGATCGACCAGGCCCGCGAAGAGCTCGTCGAAAAGATGGCCGTCGACATCGGCAAGCCGGTGCGCTACGGGGCGGCCGAGATCGACAGGACCCTGCGCTTGAATCGGGCGGCCGCCCACGCACCCACCGGCGACCTGGAGCATCCGGAGGGGTCGGTTCGGCGGCGCCCGGTCGGCACCATCGCGGTGATAACCGCCTTCAACAACCCGGTGGCCGTTCCGGTAGGGAAGATCGCTCCGGCCCTCTACTACGGCAACGCGGTGGTGTGGAAGCCTGCTCCCGCCGGCTCGGCGATCGCTGCCCGCCTGGCCGAGCTGGCCCAGGAGGCGGGCGCTCCCCTGGAGGTGGTGTACGGCGATGCCTCGGCCGCGGTCGGCCTCGCTTCGGAATCGGGGGTCGATGCGGTGACCCTGACCGGCGGCTCGACCGCCGGAAGCACCATCGGGGCGATCTGCGCCGGCCGGCGAATACCCTTCCAGGCGGAGCTGGGAGGCAACAACGCATCGATCGTGTGGAGCGATGCCGATCTCGGCCGAGCGGCGGAGCTGATCGCCGAAGGAGCTTTCGGCAACGCCGGGCAGCGCTGCACCGCCAACCGCCGGGTGATCGTCGAGGAGAGCTGCGCCGGGGCGTTCATCGGCCTGCTGGTCGAAGCGACCGGCCGTTTGAAGGTCGGGCTGCCGCTCGATCCCGAGGTAACGGTCGGTCCCCTCGTGAGCGCTGCCGCACTCGACCGGGTGGCCGCAGTTGTGGAGGATGCCCGCAGCCACGCCTGGAGAGTGGAGTCTCCGGGCGCCATCGACGGGCTGGAAGGCGCCTTCTACCCCCCAACGATCGTCTGCACCGACGACGCAGGATCGGAGATCGTTCAGGAGGAGACCTTCGGCCCGGTGCTGGTCGTGCAGCGAGCGGCCTCGTTCGACCAGGCGATCGAACTGAACAACGGGGTGGCACAGGGGCTGGTCGCCGCGGTGTTCACCCACGACGCCGGCCGCAAGGAGCAGTTCCTCCGTGGGGCGCAGGCGGGAATTCTCAAGATCAACCGGTCGACGGTGGACGCCGGCGTCGAGGTCCCCTTCGGCGGGTGGAAGGCCTCGGGGTTCGGACCGCCCGAGCACGGGCCCGGCAACCTTGCCTTCTACACCAGGACTCAGACGGTATATTCCTCGGACGAGGAGGCGTAGATGTCGAAGGTCGAGGAGCTGGTCGTGACACCCGTCGCCCGGCGGCTGCAGCAGGACCACATGCGCCGGCTGGGCATCGCCAACACGATGCGGCTCGCCGGGGCCTACAACCGACTGCGCTTCCGCCGAGAGGACGCCTACCGCAGGGAGCAGTACCGCCGGCACTTCGACGCGCTGCTGGACGAGAACGGGCCACTGAAGTGCCCGCCGATCGTGATGGAGGACGGCTACGCCATCGACACCTCCGGGAACCTTCCCCACCTGGAGGAGCTCCTGCAGGACTGCGACACGATCATCGAAGAGCGGGCCGGGACCCGCACCAGCGATATAGGTACCTACCGGAGCTTTTTCCAGCAGCTCTACCAGCCGGGCGATGCGGAGCGGTTCCCGTCGCTGCTCGACTTCGCCACCTCGTCGGACGTGGTGCGAACGGTGGCCGGCTACCTGGAGTCGATACCGGTGATGTCGACCACGCTGCCGCAGGGCATCCGGGTGGTCGAGTCGAACGCCGCCTACGACGACGAGGACGCTCCGCACGACAGCCAGCTCTACCACATCGATTACTACTCGAAGCCCAACGTCTACGTCCTGGTGACGCTGCGCGACACGACCATCGAAAACGGGCCGTGGACCTTCCTGCCGCTCTCCGACACCGACCGGGCGAAAAAGGCGCTCGGATACTGGGGCCGGGAGCACGGGTACCGGCTTTCCGACGAGCAGGTTTACGGCGCCGCCGACCCTGCCCGTGAGATCCGGTTCACCTACCCGAGAGGGACCGTTCTGTTCATCGAATCGTCGGGCTGCCTGCACTTCGGGAGCCGCAACAGCGTGCAGCCCCGCTTCCAGCTGTTCCTGGGCTATAGCGGTATCTGCCGCACCGATTTCAGCGAGCTGATCATGGCCCCCAAGCTCTTCCCGGTCCGCCCCACCGACTCCCGCCTGCGTAGGATGGTCCTCGACAAAGGGTTCATCGAATGAAGTGCAGAGCCTGCACCTTGCCGGCGGAGTTGGCGTAGGGCTCGCGGCGCAGCACCTCTATCGTGCCCGCGTCCTCCCAGATGCCGCCCATCATCGACCGGTAGCTCGGCCCGGCGCTCAGCGCCGCCAGCACGACCTCCCGCACCCGATCCTCCGCCATCTCTCCCAGACGGGGGCTGACGACCACCGACACCTTGGAGATCCCGCCGGTGTCCGACTCCAGCAGCTGGTAATCGGTTGGGTTCCCGCCGAAGCGGGAGGGCAGAACCTCGTCGACCAGAGCGATGACGTCGCCGTGAAGGAAGTTCATCCCCTCGCCGGTCAACTTCTCGTAGCTGAGAACCGACGAAAGCCTGGTCGAGTAGCCGAACGACCCGATGGGGCAGCCGCACGGCGACGGATCGATCGAGGCGCAGTCCCCCGTGTCGACGTTGATCATCACCACCGGCGTGGTGGTGCGCAGGGTCGTCACGACCAGAGCGTTCACCGGCTCGCCCGCCAGCGTCTCCGGCCGAGGGATCACCGCGAGCTTGTCGGTGAGCAGGTGGACGTCGTCGCTCCCCGCCGGATGCGGGCACGGGATGCCGATGAGGCCGATCTCGGCCATCGCGTAGTGCGGCATCGTCGACCCGCCCGCCGCATGGATGACCCGGGCCTTCACCGCGGTCAGGGGCTCCCCGCCGGTTCGAAAGGCGGTTCCGGCAAGGTCCAGACCGGCCTCCCGTGCCGCCACGCACACCCTCACCGCGGAGCTGACCGGCGCGTTGAACAGTGCAGGGCGCCCGCGGGCCACACATGCGGACAGATGGTTTGCAACCAGCCCGGCGCCGGCCACCGAAGCGTGCTCGGGCGAGGGGGCCGGGGCGCCCCACAGCCGGGTGGCGGCCAGGCTGTAGTGCGTGAAGAGGTACTCGCGCAGGGTGCTCGGCGACGGTTTGACCGGGTTCTGCGAGAACCACCGGTCGACCGGCACCCCGAGCTTCGACGCGGACAGAGCGTTCGACAGCCCCGCCGAGCCCGGAGGGGCCGGCCTCCACATCACGTAGGGCATTCCCTCGACGCGGTGGGCGGACCGGAACTGCCGGTGGTAACCAGCCTCGTAGGTCATGTGGTCGAAGCCGATCAGCACCCGCCGCGAACGCCCGGTGGTGCCGCTGGTCTGCGCCGCGTAGACCGGGTCCGCCCAGGGGTTGTCGAACTGGCGCGGCTCGACCTGGAACGAGAGGCCCGGCCGCTCCACCGGTTTGCGCCCCTTGAACTCGTCCATTCGCAGGTAGACCCCCGCCTCCATCAGGCGAGTCAGTGTGGGCTCGAGCCCGTCGGCATCGACCAGCTTGCGCAGATCGCCCATCTCCACCCCGGCGTGAGCGAGAAGCCGGGCGTAGGGGTTGGAGGGGTCCGGCAGGACGCACCGCTCGACGACCTCCAGGAACCGGCGCCCTCGCGACTCCTCCGACAGCTCGGCCGGGTCCGGGCATCTCTCGGGGAGCGGAGTGCGCAGGTAGGTGCGGAGGCCGGCCGCGTAGCGGAAGGCCATGCGGGCGTCGCTGAGCAGGGCAGTTGGGTCTTTCATGAACCTGCGGAGTCTAGCTCCGCAGCGCCCTACTCGACCGTCAGGTCGACGAAATGGTAGCCGGAGGCTCCATCGGGGTGCGGCCGGGCCGGCTCGGACGACTGGACGGCGCCCTCGCCGTCGACCGCCCTGACCAGCACCCGCACCTTGCCCTTGCCGTGCTTGAGCTCGCTTGCCCACAAGCGCCAGGTGAGCGGCCCGAGCTCCCGTTTCATGACCGCCGGCATCCAGGTCTCGCCCCGGTCCTCGGAGATCTCAACCCGTTTGATGCCCCGGTCGCCCGCCCAGGCAACGCCGGCCATCATCTTGCCCGAGGGGACGTAGGCGGTGTCCTGCGGCGTGTCGATGCGGGAGGCGGTCTTGACCCGGGCCACGTCGCTCCACCCCCGCACCATCCAGTAGCCCTGGTAGTCGTCGCCGACCGCCTCGATGCTGGTCAGCCACTTCACGTTCTTCATGCCGTAGATGCCGGGCACGATGATCCGGGCGGGGAAACCGTGGTCGCGGGGCAGCGCCTCGCCGTTCATGCCGAAGACCAGCAGCGTGGTGTCCTCCATCGCCTTGGCGAGCGGGATCGAGTCGGAGTACCCCTCGGCGCCGCGGAAGACGATGTCGATGATCCCCATCCCCGGCCGGGCCCGCTCCAGCACGTCCTTCAGTCGCACGCCGCGCCACACCGCAGTCGAGATCAGGTGCCCGCCCACCTCGTTCGAGATGCAGGACAGGGTGTGAACCTCCTCGACCACTTCGAAGTCCTTCTGCATCGACTCGTAGTTCAAGGTGTAGCCGCTTCCGACCATGCCGCCGATCTTCAGCTCCCAGTCGTTGTGGTCGACCACCGGCTTAACGATGTTGATGTCGACGTTGTAGAAGTCCTCGTTTGCGGTGATCTCGCTGGCCAGGCCCGGGACGGAGGGGAAGTTGAGGTCGGGGGGCGGCGGGTCGAAAGCTTTGGCGGCGGGAGCGATCTTGATGTCCGACGTCTTGCCCCGTTTGAGCACCCGCAGGATCCCTCCCCCGGCGACCAGGCCGGCGATCAGCATCGTCATCCGGATGATGAAGCTGCGGCGGGAGCGAATGACGGTGTCGAGCGGGGTCTCGTCGCCCTCGACCCGCTTGGGCTCGATCGCAGCAGACAGAGGCACCTCGGCGGCGATCTTGGCGAAGATGACCGCCGCCACCAGGTACACCAGCGCGGCCGTGAACGACCCGGCGGCCTGGGTGCCGAGCGTCAGCAGCATCGAGACGGCAAACATCGCAGCTCCGACTGCCAGCGCCAGCTTGGCCTTGCCGGCACTTGTCGGCTTCCGGCCGACCAGGATGCCCAAGCCGCCGCCGGCCAGCACCGCGACGATGTTCACGCCCACGCCGAGGCTGCGGATCGCTCCCTTGCCGAGCCGTTCGATGAAGAAGGTAGCGAAGTCTCCGGGAGTGATCTTGATCAGAAGGTCGGCAATGCGCGCCGGCGGGTAGGGCACCAGCGGGAAGAGGTTGCGGATGGCGAATACGACAAGCAGGGCGGCGCCCATCCCCATGACGCCCTTCCAGAAATGGCCGCGATTTTCCTTGCCCGACGGCGACTTCGTACGGGGTGCGGTGTCAACCGCCACGCAGACGCTCCCTGAGCTCCCGTGCGCTGGGGACGCTGGGGCCTTCGACGGTGCCGGGCAGGATTTGCACGACGGCGCTTGCGGTTCGATCCGAGTCTGATCCGACCTCCACCGTGGCGCCCGGCGCCACCGAGGCGGCCACCGTGCCGATGCCGGCGCTCCCCGCGACGCTGGTCACCGAGCCGACCTTCTTGTCCTCGAGCCACAGGTCGCCCGGAGCACCCTGGCCGGCGAACTCTAGCCTGCGCACCCGGCGGCGGACCCGGCCCCGCTGGGTCATCGCGACAGCCTCCTGGCCCAGGTAGCAGCCCTTCTTGAAGTGCACGGCCCGCTCCAACGCCGCTTCCTGAGGCAGATAGCTCGCATCAAAATCCACTCCGAACCTCGGCACACCCACGCTCACACGGTACGCCTCGTATTCGTCGCCGGACACCTCTTGGACGCCCGCATCGGCCATTGTTCGGAAGATGTAATCTTTGCCGCTGCACGGCACCCAGACGTCCGAACCCTCCAGTGGCGGGTCGAGCGGAGCAATCTCCACCTCGTTGGCGTCGGCCGGCAGGTCGGGGGCTTCGACCTTGACGGGAAACTCACTCGAGCCCTCGGTCAGGTAGCGCAGGAGGGCGAAGTGGTCGGTGACGTTCTCGATGGTCACCTTGGTGGCGAAGATGCGCATCGTGAAGAAGTCGAGGACCGCCTGTGGATCCTCTGCATCGACGGTCGCCAGGGCGCCGTTTTCGGTCGCCAGGATGTTCAGATCGGCCGTGATCCGGCCCTTCGGGGTGAGGAGCAGCGCCTGCTTGGCGGTGCCGGGCGGCATATCGAGGATCTGGTTCGTCACCAGCTGGTCGAGAAACCACAGCGCCTGGGGACCGGTGAACCGCAGCTTGAATCGATCAGACAAATCGACGATGCGGTCCATCGTCCCAAGTTACACCGGAGAGATAGGTTTCTTTTTATGGACCGCCTGGATCCGATCGAAGTCGCCGCTCTGATCTGCTTCGTCGCGCTGCCCTTGTGGGGGGTCGTGGACGCCGCACGCCTGCCTAAGCGTGCCTGGGAGGCGGCGGGCCGGAGCAAGCGCTTCTGGATCGCCCTTCAGGTGCTGACGCTGTACCTCGGTGCGGTCGCCTACCTAGCGGGGGTCAGGAAGGACGTACGCTTCTTCCTGGCCGAGCCGTCGCCCGATTGGGAAGAGGAAGAGTGAACGTCGTTTTCGAGGAGAAGCAGCCGCTTCCCCTCGGCTGGGTCCTGCTGACACCGGCCATCGGCATCTGCGCGCTGCTGGTCGGCACCCTGTTCGGCGGGGAGCTCAAGACCGAGGACTACGTGATCGGGCTGGTCGTGCTGGTGCCGATCATCGTGTGGCTGAAGATCATGCGGCTGGAGACCCGGGTGACCCCCGACGAGGTCGTCCTGCGTTTCCGGGGTCTGTTCAAGAAAAAGAAGATTCCGATTTCCTCCTTGGGCCAGGCGGAGATGCGCAAGTACAAGCCGCTGATGGAGTACGGAGGCTGGGGGATCAAGCGGGGCAAGTCGGGCTGGGCATACAACGTGAAGGGCAACGAGGGCGTTCAGCTCCAGCTGCACGACGGAAAGAGCCTGCTCATCGGTTCCCAGCGTGCCTCGGAACTGGAGGCAGCGATCACCTCGTCGCCCCGCTACCGGCCGGTGAGGAGCCCGGCCTAGACGGCCTTAGACAGCCAGTCCAGCAGGGGCGCAATCCCCCTCCAACCCTGGAGAATCCTTTCCTTCGCCTCCGCGGTGTGCAGCCAAGGGCCGGCCTCCAATCGCATTCCTGCCGCCAGGTGGGGAAGACGCAGCAATCGGATGCGCGGGTGGTCGACTGAATAGCCTCGGGGCGCCGTCTTGAGGGAGCCCTCGGTCATCAGCTCGACGCCGTTCGACTCCATCTGCTCGACCGCCCGTTCGAGCTCGGGGCCGGTTGAATCGTCGGCTATGGCTGCCCTCACCCGATCGAGGTGCTCCCGATCCGGTGAGTAGAGGCCCCCGCCGGAGAAGATTCCCTCCTTGTCGAGCATCACGTACCAGCTGCCCCGGGAGGGGTCGTAGACGGCAGCGTAGATCCGGGTCTTGTAGGGCGACTTGTCGGCGGAGAAGCGGGTGTCACGGTTGGGCCGGAATACCTTGGCGTCGCCGAACTCCTCACGGACCTCCTCCAGGAAGGCCTCCAGGGGGCCGCGAACGGCTTCCTCATAGGTCTTCTTGTGGGCTTGAAACCACTCCCGGTTGTTGTTGGCTTCGATCCCGCGCAGCCACTCGAGCGCTTCCGGCGGCCACCCGGTGAACGGCTGCATCGGACACCTCCTGGAGACTGGGCCCGTACAGATGGGCCGCCGGAGAACGATTTTAGGCCCGCGGCCTTACCCGCGTCGCCCGCGAGGCTATTCGGACGTCGGCCAATCAATCGCATCATTACATCATCCAGCCTGATGCTATGATGCAGCCCGTGAGAACCACCATCACCCTTGACCCGGATGTCGCCGCGTTGATCAATCGACGCATGCGCGAACGCGGGATCAGTTTCAAAGAGGCTGTCAACGACGCAATCCGTGACGGTGCCGGCGGGCAGAAGCGGGAGACCTTTCGAACCGCCACAGCCCCAATGGGACAGCCGGCGGTCAACCTGGATCGCGCTGTGCAGCTTGCCGGAGAACTCGAGGACGAAGAGCTACTCCGGAAGATGAGGCTAGGGAAGTGAACTTGGTCGACGCCAATGTGCTGCTCTACGCGGTCAATGAGTCTTCCGACAGGCATCAAAGCTCACGCGAATGGCTCGACGGCTCCCTGAACGGCAGCGGCGCGGTGGGCTTCGCATGGGTGGCCCTGCTCGCTTTCGTGCGGCTCTCGACAAAAATCGGGCTCTTCCCGACGCCCCTGCCGGTACCCGCCGCTCTGGAAACGGTGCGCGCCTGGCTGGAGCAACCGGTCAGCGTGGTCCTCGAACCGGCGCCGCGCCATCTGAGCATCCTCACCGGACTCCTGACCGGCACGGGGACCGGCGGGAACCTGGCCAACGACGCACACCTGGCGGCGCTGGGGATCGAACACCGGGCCACGATCGTTACCTACGACGGCGATTTCGGCCGCTTCCCGGGCGTCAAGATGGCGACCCCGGAATCGCTGCTTAGCCTGTAACCGCCTTCTCGAGCGCCAGGGCGTAGGCGGGTCCCACTCCCCCGCCTTCGTGCTTGAAGTAGCAGAAGACGTCGGTGCCGGCGTCCATCGTCGCCCGCACCTTGCTGCCCCAGGCTTGGATCTCCTCCGGCTGGTACTCCTCCTTGCGCAGGCGCAGGTAGGCGTGGGGAGCGGTGACCGGAGGGGCGTCGAGCGGTGAGTCCTCGGTGTCCGCGCCGACATAGGCGACCTTGTGCGCCGCCAGCGCCTCTCTTGCCTCGTCCGACCTGAATGAGTCGTGACGGAACTCCATCGCATAGCGGGCGACCGGCGGCAGCATCGCCAGGAAGCCTTCGAGCACGCCCCGGTCGAACTTGAAGTTCGGCGGCAGCTGGAACAGCAGCGTCCCCAGGCGATCTTCCAAGAGGCGGGCCAGGCGCAGGAACTCGCCGACCTCCTCCTCGCAGTCCACGAGCCGCTTCCAGTGAGTGATCCGCTGGGGAGCCTTCAACGTGAAGCGGAAGCCGTCGGCAGCCTGCTCCTTCCAGTTGAGAACCGTCGACTCCGACGGCATCCGCCGGAAGGTGTAGTTGATCTCGACGGTGCCGAGCTTCGACGAGTAGTAGCCGAGCATCTTCTTGTCGGACAGGTCCGCGGGGTAGAACGGGCCCTTCCACTCCTTGAAGGCGAAACCGGAGGTGCCGACGTAGAGGGAGCCGGTCAAGCGCCCAGCCACTTGCCCGCCGACGGGCAGAGGTCGGCCAGCACGCACTCGCCGCAGCGGGGCACCGGGGCCTTGCAGGTCTTGCGGCCGTGCTCGATGAACAGGTAGCTCAGCTTGAACCACTTGTGCTTGGACATGAGCGCCATCAGGTCCTGCTCAATCTTCACCGGGTCCTCGTTGGTCGTCAGGCCGAGCCGCTGGGAGACCCGCCGAACATGGGTGTCGACGGCGATCCCCTCGACCTTTCCGAACGAGTTGCCGAGCACGATGTTGGCAGTCTTGCGGGCGGCCCCCGGGAGCGTTGTCAGCTCCTTCATGGTCGATGGGACCTGGCCGTCGAAGTCCTCGATGATCTTGCGGGCGGTCGCCTGCAGGTTCTTGGCCTTCTGTCGGAAGAAACCGGTCGGCTTGATGTCCTGCTGCAGTTCGAGCGGGTCGGCGGCGACGTAATCCTGAAGCGTCGGGTACTTGACGAAGAGCTTGGCGGTGACCTTGTTGACCATGACGTCGGTGCACTGGGCCGAGAGGATCGTGGCGAAGAGCATCTCGTGCGGGTTGGAGAAGTTCAGCGCGCATTTGGCGTCGGGGAACTCCTTGTTCAGCCGGCGCCAGATGATAGGAAACCGCCGCTCCGCCGGGTCGGAGGCCTTCGGGCGGGGCTTGCGGGCGGGGGCGGGAGTCTCGACGGCGGCCATGGTCGGGCCATTTTATCGGCGCCCGCCGGGTTAGAGTTTCTTGTCAGACCCTCGGCCTAGTCTTCGGTGAATGAGACCGAGGAACGGAGGTGCACGATGGCAACGCCGGCCAAGTCCTTTACCTTTGCGGACCTCCAGGCCATGCCCGACGACAACGTCATCCGGGCGATCGTCGACGGAGAGCTGTACGTGAGCCCGCCACCTGTGGGCCGGCACCAAGATGCGGTCCTCAACATTGCCATCCGGCTACGTAGTTATGCCGGCAGCGAGGGCGGCAAGGTTTACATCGCCCCCTATGGCGTCTACTACTCAGAGACCAATTTCGTCGAGCCCGATCTCATCTTCATCAGGGCGGACCACCTCGGCCGTAACACCCCGGTGCACATGCGGGGCGCACCGGACCTGGTGATCGAAGTCTCCTCGCCGTCCACAAGAAGCGTGGATCTGGTCGTCAAGCGACGGCTTTACGAAACGATGGGAGTACCCGAGTTTTGGTTCGTCGACCTCGAGGACGATCAGGTCGAGGTTTACAAATTGACTGAGGGAAGCTTCGGTGAGCCATCGATCAAGGTTGCCGGCGAGATGCTGGAGCCGGCCGGGCTGCCGGGCCTGACGGTCGCAGTGTCGGAGGCACTGGCGCAAGACCCTTAGCCACCATCAGGTGCTTCCAAGGGCTTGGAGAACTGGCTGAATTTACAAGCGCTGCGCCTTCCAGAAGATGAAGTCACGGTAGCGAGGTTGGAGCGTCAGCTCGACATGGTTCGACAGCTCGGCGACGAAGTCCTCGAAACCCACCATGCTGCCGCGCAGAGTGATGGTCCGGCCTCGTTTCGGAACCAGCCTGACGATTTGGTCCCGGACCAGCAGCTCCCGAACCCGGAAGTGGCCGGCCAGCTTCAGGTCATCCCAGGCGAGCTTGCGGCGGCGCCCGGTGAAGTAGCGGGAGGTCAAACCGTCGGGGCCGATCGACACCTCTCGAACGGCAAGCATGAACGGCAGGCTGATGGCTACAAACTGGAGTCCGACCGCGATGAGGAAGTCTCTCGACTCCAGAGCCTGGGGGCCGAGCAGCCGAAGGCCAATCGCCAACCACAGGGCGGTCGAGACGAAAGGTGCGAGCCGCATGATCCAGCCGGCGAGCGTCCGCTGTCGTACCGTGGCGGTTTCCGGTGAGTCTAGGGTCGACAGAACTGCGCGGAACCTAGCGGGCTGCGAGCGCTGCTGCTACTGCCGAGACGATCTCGCCCGGCGTCGTCACCGACATGCTCTGGACCTTGCCGGTGAGGCCGTTGGTGCCGGAGCTGTCGGTCTGCACCAGGACCACGGGGACGCCGTCGAGCGCTCCTTTCGACGCCAGCCCGGAGACGATGTCCTCCGCCTGCTCGGGCGTCCGGGTGAGGTCCACCAGGAGCACGTCGGGTTCGGAGCCGGCGAGCTGCTTGCCGACGTCGGGCTTGGGCTCGTCAACCCAGGGGACGCTGTAGCCCTCCTGGCGCAGCGCGCTCACCCAGGGGCGGCTCTCCTCCCAGCACAGCACAGCCACCCTTTTGGTCATCTTGGTCATCGAATTTCCTTATGCCGGACCGTGAACGGTCGAGAAATACTCCAAATACCCTTACGACAATGATATCCGTGACGGCGAAGCTAGCCGGGCGGGCGTCGTAAACTGCAATTGATGGCCTGGAGGCAGCTGCCCCGGGACCGGTGCTACAAAGGGGGTGCGCTCATGCGTGTAACCGTCCGCGACCTCAGTCGCATGAAAACCGAGGGCAGGCGTTTTGTCGTCCTCACCGCCTACGATTTCCAGACCGCAGGCATCCTCGACGAGGCCGGTGTTCCGGTGATCCTGGTGGGCGACAGCCTCGCCCAGGTGGCGCTCGGGTACGAGACGACGATCCCGGTGACGATGGACGAGATGCTCCACCACATCCGTGCGGTATCGAGGGGGGCTCGCAACGCCCTCATCGTGGGCGACATGCCTTTCGGCAGCTACCAGAACTCGATCCAGGAGGGGCTGGCAAACGCGGTGCGATTCCTGAAGGAGGGCAACGCCAACGCGGTAAAGATCGAAGGGCCGAAGCTGGAGCTGGCGCAGTGCCTGGTCGACCAGGGCATCCCGGTGATGGCTCACCTGGGCCTGGCCCCCCAGTCGGTCAACGCGATCGGCGGCTACCGGGTGCAGGGACGATCGCAGGAGGACGCCGACCGGCTCCACGAGGACGCGATGAACATGCAGAAGGCGGGCGCCTTCAGCCTGGTGCTGGAGGCGATCCCGGCGGCGCTGGCGGCGTCGGTCACCGCTTCGCTGGCGATACCAACGATCGGCATCGGCGCCGGGCCCGGCTGCGACGCCCAGGTGATGGTGATCAACGACCTGATCGGGATGGGCTCCGGCCCCCGGCCGAAGTTCGTGAAGACCTACGCCGACATGCGGGGGGCGATGACCAACGCGGTCGCCCAGTTCCGCACCGAGGTGGAGTCCGGCACCTTCCCCGACGAGGCCCACAGCTACAGCTGAGAACAGCTAGTCCCCGGTCCGAACAGCCGCCGCTTTCGCGGACAGAATGACCTCGCTCAGGAGCGGCTGAAGGGTCACGATGTAGACCGCGAACCGTTCGGCCGCCTCGCCGGCGGACTCCTCGTCGAGCTCGTCGATGGGCATGACCTCGGACAGCCGCAGCCAGGTGCGGCGCATGGGACCGAAGGCGTCGCCGTGCTCCGCGTCGGGCAGCCGGGCAGCCCACCGATCCTCGGCGGCGATCAGCCGGTCGAGCACCGGCTTGTTCAGCTTGCGGGCTTTGTACTCGAGGTGGAGGCCGACCTCGACGCACGGCCGGTCATCGACGGGAGCCCATTTGGTGCCGAGGATCTGCGCCTCGAAGTGGACCGCCGGATCGTCGTACCAGAGCTTCAGCAGGCGGGAGCTCTTCTCCGACTGGAACCCTCGGAGCGTTGGTCCGACAAAGCCGCGCACCTCGTCGTCGAGCTGGTCGAAGAACCGTCGGGTCACAAATTTCCTCAAATCCGGGCATTGGGGAGGCCAATTCCTATACTAATGACCCCCTTTCCAACCCCCTGGAGGCAACCATGGGTCTGTCCGAGAAAGAGGCCGCCGCGCTCGTCCGTGTGTGTGGCGACCTACCCCCAGCTCGCCGTCCCTACGTCCAAACCGACTACATCCTCAACCTGTTCCTGGCGGTGCTCGACTACCGTTCGACCGCCGAAGCAGTGCGCGCAGCCCTCGGCACCTACCGGGAGCGCTGGTGGGACAAGATTCGCAACTTCGACGATCTCAAGCGCTTCCTCGCCCGCTACCCGGACACGCCCGAGGGCAACCTGAAGGCCGGCTCGGATTTGTGGGGCTTTCGTGCCGCCCGCCGGGTGGGCGAGCTGCGCGGCCTGGTGAAGTTCTTCGAGGCCCGCGGCGTCGTCACCCAGGAGCTGCTCGTCCACTGGGCGCGGACCAGTCAGTACCGGGATTTCATGGGCCGGGTGAAGGGCCTCAGCCTCAATGTGTACGAGGGGATGCAGCTGCGCCTCGGCTACGGGACCATCAAGGCGACACCCCACCTGACCGGGTTCTTCGGAGCAGTGCTCGGCCGCCAGCTGAGCGAGCACGAGGTGCGCGAAGCGGTCGATAAGGTCTCCGGAAGGCTCGGGATCAGGCCTCGGGAGCTCGATCGGCGGATATACGAGGTGGGGGCGGCTCTGAGCCAGTCTGCTCCACGGGGACAAAGCCGGCCGGCTGAGCCGGCGGTTCCGAAGTCGAAGACTCTGGGGGTTCAGGCAACACTTCTCGGATCAGCCTCGCGCTGAGGAGCAGCCCTCCCACCAGCAGGCACACCGCAGCCAGACCGGGCGCCCCCCGGCCGAAATCGAAGTTTCCCCAGGCGTGAAGGCCGGTATTGAGCGCGAGCTCGATGAGGCTACCGGCGACCAGGAACGCTCCCTCGGCAAACTTGAGCGCTCCCCTGCCGATGGCCAGCGCCGCCATCAGGGCAAGGCCCAGCATCAGGGTCCGGCCGCCCAGGGTCAGGCCGGGTAAGACCCGCCACCCCTGGTTGGCCAGCTCGTCGGTGAATATCGAGTTGGCGGGCGACAGGCAGCCGGGCGACCGCGTGCACGCCATCGATAGCTCTGGGATCACCGTCACCTCCATCAGCACCGTTCCGGTGAAGATCACGCCGCCTACGAGCCCGATTGCGGTTGCGATCTGCACCGGGAGGCTCGAGCGCATCATCCCGCGCAGGATGAACAGAGTGGCCAGCCCCATGATCCCGGCGATGCAGAATGCGAAATGGACCTGGGTCCAGCGGACCGACTGCAACGAGATCTGGCGGATCTGCTCGGCCGATCCCGGTCCGGGGAGCCCGGGGTGGACCTTGCTGAGGTAGATCGCCATCGGGATCAGCGGGAAACCGATCAGGCAGACCACCTTGACGAACGTCAACAGCCTGCGGGCGAGCATCTATGAGGACTTCAAGATCTCTAGCGCGCCGGCCAGGTCGTCGACCCCCTCGATGGTTCGGTGGGTCCCCGTACGGCCCACCTCGCCGTCGGGCACCATGAAGATGTCCACCCCGGCCTTACGAGCCACCTCGGTCTTCTGCTCGACGCCGCCCACGGCTCCGACCGCCCCTTCCGGCTCGATCGCACCGGTGGCAGCGATCACCCTCCCCTTCGCCACGTCGGCGGCGTCGATGAGGTCGTTGATCGTCAGGGCGTAGGCCAGTCCGGCCGACGGGCCTCCGATGTTCCGCTTCTTGAACTTGATATCGAAGGGCAGGTCGGCCTTCAGGTCGGCGGTTGCCGTCAGCACACCGATCCCCTTGCCGGCGGCGTTGAAGTTGCTCAGCCGGGCGCTGCGGATCGTGCGGGTCACCTCCCGGCCCTTGCGGCGCACTATGACCTCGAATTTTGTGCCCTCGGGAGCGGTGGTCGTCTCCTCGGTCATGTCGGTCACGAGCTTAATGCCCTTGCCGTTGATCGAGGTGATCACGTCTCCCACCTCGAGCGCCTTCGATGCCGGCGACCCCTCCAGGATGTCGGTGATCAACGCTCCTCTTCCCGACAATGTCACCTCCATGCCGTTGGAGCGGGCGGCGGCAGCGGCCGCGGCAACCTGGCTCGACTGGAAGACCTTGTCCTGGATTTTCAGATACTCCTGCTCCGTGACGCCCGCAGGCAGCAGGTCCGCCGGGTCGATCAGCGACCCGTCGTGCGTGAGCTTGGCCATCGCCGCACGGAGGGCGGTGGGGTGGATGAGGTTGACCGTCACCAGCATGTACTTGCCGGAGAGCTTGCTGACCGGGACCCCCTTGATGGTTACGTCCTTCGACAGGTCGACCGCGGAGCCCGGCAACAGCATCACGTCTTTGGTCCGGTATGAGGTCGACAAGAAGAACAGAGCCAGGACGGCTGCGAGCACGACCCAGACGGCGTCGGGGAGCTTCTTCAGGGGCGACTCAAGCGCCGAGAAGCGTCTTCAGAGCAGGTTCGATCTCGGGCCGGGTCGCCACGTTGTCCCACCGCCCGGCGATCTTCCCGTCTCCGCCAATCAGCCAGACCCAGGGCTCGACGATGTTGTCGTCCCGCAGGACCCACTCGGCAGCCCCCTTATTGACCTCCTGGTCCTGGAAGTTACGCCAGACCTCGATGTGGATGAAGTTCGCCCGGTCCTTGTAATCCTTGGCCAGCGCGTCGACGACGTCGGTGACCGGGCCGCAGAAGCGGCTGGTGCAGTAAACCGGGGTCGACACCACCAGCAGGGTCGGCTTGCCGGTGGTTATCGCCTGGGCCACGGTCATCTGGTGGAGATCTTCGTCGGGGATCGCACCGTTGTTGGTGGCGGCCAGGGAGTCGATGGCCGCCCTGGGGGCGTCGGCGGAGCTCAGCGTCAGGTTCTCCGTGCGGGGGGCGTCCTCGCCGAGCCACGGGTAGTGGTGTTTGTCGAGCACCTCGAAGGGGGCCCTTCCGGTCATCTTCTTGCCGTCCACCGTCGCGTCTACCACGACCCCCCAGTAGCCGGCCTTGTCGAAATCGGTCTCGGCGGAGTAGACGCCGCGCCCCTCGGCCCCCGGCACGATCGTGGGGCCGTCCTTGGGTTGAGGATCCTCCTCGCCCTTCTCCGGGGGGATGGGGAGGTAGGAGGCCTGGACCTCGGTGCCCACCTCGCCGGTCAGCTGGGTCGACTTGGTGCCGAGATAGGCAAACTTCATGGAGATGTTCCCCCAGCCGACCAGCCGCTGCTCAGGGGTGATGAGCCCCACCATGAAGCGCTGCTTGCCGACCGCCAGATCGTAGCTGGCGACTTTGACGATGACCTCGTTTGACGAAGGCGAAGCGTCGCCCGAAGGCCTCGACCCGCCGCATGCCGGCGCAACCAGCGCCAGGACGAGGAGGGCGGTGAATCGACGGAGTGGCGGTTTCTTAAGAGGCACAGGGCTCAACAGAGACATCCAAAAAGTCTAAGCCGTGCTGAGTAGCAACCAGCAACGCACGCATCGACGACTGCGCTTGCGGGATCGAGGTGCCGCCGAGGTCGGCTTCCACCCGGTTCTTCGCCTCGAGGAGGCGTGCGGCCAGAGGAGTGTCTTCGTCGGTCAACTCGGCCGCCAGCACATGGAGGGTGGAGTGCGACTTGACGTAAAAAACGTCTCGGGCGTGGTTCAGGTTGGTGGCTACGGCTTTTTCGGTTTCGCACAGCCCCTGATAGGCGCTGCGGTACTCCTCCGGATCCCCGCCCCCGGTCGACCGGCCGAAGCGGAAATACACACCGATCCCGATCAGCAGAAGCAGGAGCATCCCGGCGGCCAGCCTCCGCCGGCGCACCGTATCCCTAACCAACAAGCGATTCGCCGTACTGGGCAAGGGCGGCGGTCAGCGCCGCCGCTACCTCGCCACTCAACTCCTCACGCTTCACGTACTTCGCCACCTCATCCCGCGCATCCTGTATGTCCCTTTGAGCATCGTCGATGTCGCCGTCCTCGAACTGTTTGAAGGCCCGATCCACCTCGTCGAGGATGGCGCGGGCGCCCCTCTCGGACAGTGCGCCGGAAGCTACGCCGGCGGCGGCGGCATCGTGAAGCCTGTTGACTGCCACACTAACCTGAGCCCGGCGATTGACCGTGGTGGTGGTCGAAGGTTCCGTGGTGGAAGTTGTGGCGGCGGTGGTGGTGGAGGACGGCCGGGTGGTGGTAGTCGCCGCCGGCTGGGTGGGAGTTGGCCCCAGTACCTCCGGAGGCAGGGTGGTTTGTGCGCCGCCGCCCAGGCGGCCGCCGGAAAACGCCGAGTACAGACCCCCGCCCACCAGGAGCAGCCCCGCGACCAGGAGCATCGTGCGCTGGGGGCTGCGTGCCGGGCGGGACGAGATCACCCGGGTTCGGTCCTCCCGAGGCACCGCACCCGCCACCACCGTCCGGGAGGTCGGGAGAATCGGCTCCGCCCGGCCGGACGAATCCCCCAGCAACGCCCGCCTCATATCGCCGGCCTTCTGGAACCGACGGCCGGGGTCGGGATCCAGCGCCTTGAGGACGATTTCGTCCAGCTCCTCGGGAACCGCAGGGTTTTGGTCGGACGGGCGGGGCGGGGTGAAGTGCATCAGCTGGTGCGCCACCTCGATGATGTTCTCCCCCTTAACCGGCGGGTCGCCGGTCAACATCTCGTAGAGCACGCAGCCGAGCGAGAAGAGGTCCGAGCGGGCGTCGACCTTCTCCCCGCCCGCCTGCTCCGGCGACAGGTAGGAAACCGTCCCGAGGACCGCTCCCGCCTGGGTCAGCCCGTCGGCGGCGGTCTTGGCGATCCCGAAGTCCATCACCTTCACCACGCCCGCCTCGTCGATCATCACGTTTCCCGGCTTGACGTCGCGGTGCACCATGCCGCGGGCGTGGGCGACGCTGAGGGCATCGCACACCGCGGCCGCTATCTCCCGTGCCCGATCGGGATCGAGCGGCGCTTCCGAATGGATCACCTCGGCGAGGGTCCGCCCCTTGACGTACTCCATGACGATGAAGTGGTGCTCCCCGTCCGACCCGGTGTCGAACACCGACACCACGTTGGCGTGGCTGAGCGACGCCGCCGACTGCGCCTCCCGCTGGAAGCGGGTTACGAACTGGGGGTCTCGGGCCAGGTGGGCGGCGAGCACCTTGATCGCCACGGTCCGCCCGAGCAGAAGATCGGTGCCTTTGTAGACCCGGGCCATCCCGCCCTCGGCAATCGGCTCATCGATGCGGAATCGATTCGCCAGCAACGTGGGCTCCCGCATGCCTCCTAGTATCCAGCCACCTGCGTAGCGGGAGGCGGCTCAGTCACCGCCGACCGGTCGCGCAGTGGCGGGGCGGTTGGATGCGACAGGGGTGATCGCCGAGGAGATAGGTGTTTGACTTGCTTTGGTGCCCCTAGCTGAGTTCTACCGTCCAGCTTGCGGATTTGTCGGCTCGCCCTTAGTCGTTCTCGTTTGTGCGCATCCAGTCCGCCATTGCGTCCGCAAGGAATGGAGTCGCTTGAGAGGCGAGATCGGCGTTTCGGGGATCTAAGTCCAAGCTTGGCCAAACAACATCATCTGTGACCCATTTCAACACACGAGTAGCCTGGAGAGCTTTTAGGAATCTGGGGTCCGGTGATGGCGCGACGAAATCAGTAACCACGAATCTGGTCGCTCCAGCAATAACGTCCGCAATTTGTAGAGCCACGCTGTCCGTAGATGCTGAGAAATTCAGTTGTTTGACCGGCAAAGGATATCGAAACTCTCTCCCGCGAAAATCAGTAAGTCGTAACGGTTCTGCAGCCGGATTCCAAAGCCGTTCCAGGTCCTTTTGCCATGCTGCCAGTTCACCTCTCTCGTCATGCAGAATCGTGAAACTCGCATACTGTTCAGCCCATCTGTGCGTCAGCGCGACAAGTGAGGTTAAGCCCGGATCAAGTTCACTTCCGTCGGGCAAGGTTGTCTTCCATCTTGAAAGACGATCGGGCAAAACCACAACTGCCGCGATTCGCAGGATCTCGATATCCCGCTCCAAAAGGGGATCGGAACAAGTCTCCTTGAGATTGTCCAACGATCTTAGAAAGCCATTGGCCGAATCGGGGGTACCTGTTCGCAACAATGACACGAAGCTGGCCTGGACTTGACTATAGGTTTCCGCACTACACAGAACAGGCATCACATGATGCCAAACGTTTGCCTGAGCCAGATGGCCGCCCTCTTTGTAAAGATCGAAACCCGTCTCGGCGGCGAGCGGTTCAAGCAAGAATTCTACGATCTTGCCTGTGACCATAAAGGACTTGTGTGTGACGCACGATTTCACGGCGTCGTTCGTCAACTCCACGGAGTTTAGGATCCTTAGTACGGTTCGCCTGCCGGCATCGCTTTTTCTTAAGCGTCCAAACTTGAGTTCATGGCTAATTTCTGGACCAACGACGCGGCTGGCAACTTCCTCATCAAGGTTGACCGACGACAGGACATACACCGGCTGATCAGAGTTCAGCAGGTCCTCACCAGTACTACCGGACTCGTCGAAAGCAATCGTCGGGACGCCACCGGACACGAACGTAAAGTTATCAGACTCGCTCTGCCAGCCGGTCGACATTCTTGGCTATCGACACGCGGCTATCCCTGCCTTTGCGTTTCCAATCAGTCCGTTAACGTACAAAGGTTATGCAACTCAATTTCGACCGTGCCTTCGCTCTCCAAGCTGATTTGCGACGCGGGCTCGTGGCTGGCGGTCCGGATTCGGTCGAACTGGGCCTTCATAGGTGGTGCTGGGCGCTAACGCGTCGCGTGCCCAATCGGCATCTTGTACGGTGAATAACGTGGCACTGCGGTTTGACCTTCATTTGCTGGGATGGCACAGCTTCGAGCAACTCTGTCGCACCATATGCAGAGTGGTCTTCGATCAGACAATTGAAGCCTACTCATTGGGGGCTGACGGCGGTCGCGACGGCTTTCTCGGAGGGCACTTTGCGCATGGACAGTCCCACGGACAAATCATCCTGCAGTGCAAGCACACAACGAAGCCTGGCGTTGCGCTTGCAGATCAAGACCTCAACCCCGAGGTGCCAAAAATAAGGCACCACGTGGAAAAAGGTGAATGCGACGCTTACCTGATCATGACCAATTACAAGGTGTCCGGCGGAACTGAAGCTTCTATCAGGTCAAGCTTTCTTGATATTGGCGTTGGTGACGTACGAGTACTTGGTTACGAAGCTATAACCGAGCTTTTGACGGATCGAAAAGAACTCCGGGCAAGCGTTCCGCGCATCTACGGACTTGGCGACTTGAGCGAGATCCTAGACGAACGAGCCTACGGCCAAGCCGAACTCATCCTCGCGATGATGCACGACGATCTGGCTCGACTTGTTCCAGTAGCAACTCATGAATCTGCCCTGATTGCCCTTCGAAAACACCGTTTTGTGCTTCTCTTGGGGCGACCGGGATCCGGTAAGACATGTATTTCAGCGAGCCTTGCCCTTGGTGCCGTGGATCTAAATGAAGCTCGTGCCATCAAACTCAAGCGCCTGGGCGAACTGGAGACCCATTGGAATCCTCACGATTCGAAACAGCTGTTCTGGATTGACGATGCTTTTGGCGCTACTCAGTTCGACCACGCGAGCGCTGAAGAGTGGAACCGCAATCTTCAGGCAATTGAGGCAATCCGCCTTGGCGGAGGACAGATTCTGATGACCTCTAGAGACTATGTGTTTGAGGCTGCTAGGCCAAGTCTGAAGCGAGGTTCCACCCCTCTATCTGAGGAGACCGAAGTGGTCATCGAAGTGGAAGGGTTTACCAATCTAGAAAAACAGCAAATTCTCTACAACCATCTGCGCCTTGGCAAACAACCTCAGTCATTCTTGGACCAACTCGTGCCAGCTGATCTCGAAGCTGTGTGTGATCGACCCGACTTCCTGCCAGAAATTGCTCGCCGACTCGGCAATCCCACTTTCACGAGCCACATGCGGTACGGACCAAACGAATACCAGCTCAATGACTTTTTTGCCAGACCCCGCGAGTTTCTACTCGAGGTACTGGTGAATTTAGATTCAGCCAGTAGGGGAGCTATCGGTCTCATATACCAACGCGGTGGGGTCTTAGACAGCCCATATGTTTCGACTGTGGAGGATGCCGACTTCCTTGCACGGATCGGCACAAATGCCAGTGCTGTAACGAAGGCACTCCCCACCCTTGACGGAAGCCTGTTAAGACTTACCTTCGCGGAGGGGCGTCGATGGTGGCAGTTTCATCACCCCACGTTGCTTGACGCATATAGCAGCTGGTTAGCGAATGATCCGGAGCTGCTTACGGAGTACATCAAACATGCTCCTTTGGATGAATTACTTCGGACCGTAACCTGCGGTGAGATGGGGGTCGAAAACACACTAATAGTGCCGGTTGCTCTGTACCCAATCGTCAACACCCGGCTGGAGGTCGTTCACGATGAAGTTCCAGGCAGGGACAGGTGGAGGCTGCAAAACCAAAGAATGTCATTCCTTGCGAACCGCTGTGACGACCGATTCGTACGAGACTGCATTGCGAGAACACCCAGCATCCTTGAGGAAGCGTTTGACATCGGAGCCATGGTTGACGCCTACCAGGCACAAAGGGATCTCGCCTTTCGACTGCTCAAGCTCGGACTGGCTCCCGAGCTCTTTAGGAGCAACCTGGTTGAGGAACTCACGTACCTTGCTCTCGCGGCAATTGACGCCTCGTTTCTCGCCGACCCCAAGTGGATGGAGTTTTTTAGTCCGGCTGAACTGACCGAGCTCGACAACCAATTCATTGGGCGAGTGGCGCCTCGGCTGGCGGACATCATTACCGAACGGGTCGAGGAATTGCCCGAACACATGACTCGAAACGAAATTGACGCCACCTTGGACGGATATTCCGCCCGATACGGAGAGCTTCCAACAATAAAGAAAGCTCGCCGAAAGCTGGACGATGAGCTCATGCGCCGTCGCTTGTCGTATGACGACGACGACGACTGGACTTCATACTCCGGCACCGATGGAAATGCCGTAACCCAACGAAGCATATTTGACGACCTCGCCGATTCATCAGCTATGTCGGATTAGCCTGATTCCAACTGATAATTTATGGCCCGAGATCCGCTCTTGTTCTGGCAGAAGGCACGTAGATGGTTAGCCACAGCTTCCTGCTCCCAAGTCGGCGCCGTCGGAAGTTCACTACGGGGACTTGGATGATCGTCCATTTCCTAAGACCGCGCCGGGCGTTTGGCTACGTTTAGAGTTTCTGGATTTGGGGTGTGGCCACGGCCGCTCCCCTGATACAGCCCAGCCGTGGAGCAAGGGGCGGGTTGCCTGATTCGGCGCCTCGGCTCTAGTTACCGATCCTCGATGTCGGGGACGGGCTGAGGGGGCGGCGGACCGATGTAGCGGCCGGAGGGCCGGATGATCCGGTTGTCGGCGGCCTGCTCGAGGATGTTGGCGGTCCAGCCGATCACCCGGCTGCAGGCGAAGGTCGGGGTGAACAGCTCCGGCGGCAGGCCGATGGTCTCCATGACGATCGATGCGTAGTACTCCACGTTCGTGTAGAGCTGGCGGCCGGGCTTCAGCTCCTCGAGGATGGCGATCACCCGCTCCTCCACCAGCTTGGCGAACTCGACGCGGGGGCCCCCGAGGCTCTCCGCGATCCCCCGGAGCATGACCGAACGGGGGTCGTCGGTCTTGTACACCGGGTGGCCGAAGCCCATGATCCGCTTGCCCGACTCGACCGCCGAGCGGATCCAGGGGTCCACCTCCTCGACGGTGTGGATCTGGTCGAGCATCTCCAGCGCCCGGCTGGGGGCTCCGCCGTGCAGCGGTCCGGAAAGCGAGCCCAGGGCGGCCACGACCGCCGCACCCATGTCCGCCCCGGTCGAGGTCACGACACGTGCGGTGAAGGTGGAGGCGTTGAAGCCGTGGTCGATGGTGCTGGTCAGGTACTGCTCGACCGCCCTCACGTGTTCGGGCGGGTTGGTCTTGCCGTTGCCCATGTGCAGGTAGTTGGCGGCGTAGGAGAGCTCGGGGTCCGGCTCCACCGGCCATAGCCCCTGGTTGAGGCGGTGGAGAGCGGTCACCAGCGTCGGGAAGGCCGAGCAGATGATCAGCGCCTGCTCCTTCAGGTCCTCGGGCTTCAGGTCGAGCCACGGGCGAAAGCCCAGGGACGAGGTGAGGATCGACACCGCCGACCGCAGCGCCTCCAGCGGTACGAAGGTGGCCCCCATCGATGCGATTCCGGGCAGCAGCTGCTTCAGGTCCCGGGGCAGCACGCTGTACTTGCGGATCTTGGCCTTGAACTCCTCGAGCTCGTCACGGTTGGGCAGGCGCCCCTCGTGGAGCAGGTGCCACACCTCCTCGAGGCTGCACTTAGTCGACAGCTCGACCGCGTTGTACTGCCGGTAGTGGTAGAAGCCCTCGGCTCCCCGGACATCGCCGATCTCGGTCTCTGCGACGACGACGCCCTTGAGCCCCTTGGGGACATCGACCGCCGGAGTGCCGAACGGCCGGATTTCCGCAATGCGCACCATGTCCCGGATCGAAACGATGCCGGCCAGCTTGCCCTCCTCGACCACCGGGATGTGGCGGAACTTCTCGCCGGCCAGCATGTGGAGAGCCGCTTCGACCTCGGCGTTGACGTCGACCGTCTTCGGGTTGGGCGTCATGTACTCCCCGACCGTTCCCACCGACAGGCTCACGCCGCTGGTGATCAGCTTGACCAGGTCGCGCTCGGTGAGGATGCCGATCGGCCGGCCGTCCTCGACCACCACGACCGATCCGACCGCGTGGTTAGACAGCAGCTGGGTGGCTCCGAACAGGCTCAGGTTGGGCTCGGCGGAGACGACGGGCGTCGTCATGACGTCCACCACCTTCCGGGACTTCTTCGCGGGCGCCACGGGCTAGCCTGCCGCCACGGTCGTCGCCGCGGGAGTCGGGGCGGGGGCCGGGGAAACCGGCCTGCCCGCCGTGTCGATCATCGGGCGCGGCCTCCCCCGCCACCGTAAAAACGCCATGACTGCAGCGCCCATCGCCAACAGGACGACGACGCCGTCGAACACCGCGCCCACGTAGGGGATCAGCGAGAGCAGCGAGAGGATCACCACACCCACCAGCAAAGCGAGGAAGGTCTTCCCCCGGCTCGGGAGGATGCCCTTGGGGGTGCGCACGATCAACGAGCCCAGGGCGGTGGCCACTATCGCCTTGCTCAGGATCAGCAGGAAGGCGTAGAGAACCAGGAGCATGAGCGGCACCGAGACGCCCGCTCCGGCCAGAGCGGTGATCACCAGCAGGAAGATCGCCACCGCCGGGATCACGAAGAGCGCGGCCAACCCTACCGCCAGGCTGATAAGCCACCCCATGCCGCGCAGAACGCCGGTGGTCTCGGGCAGGAAGCCCGGCAGCAGCAGCATGATCACCACGCCGAGGATGAACGCCCCGGCCACGCTGCGGATAAGCCCGATGACGATGTCCAGCGGCTCGTTGAGGTTTCTCGGGGACGCCGCAACCTTGCGCACGATCTTGCCCGTCACCTTGGAGCCTTCGGCGCGGTCGGCAGACTTGGATGAGGTGTAGGTGAGGTCGCCGATGATCACCGCATTCTCGCCGAGGTTGAGATCGGAGACGTCTAGCTCGACGTCGCCGTTGATGGTGCCGTTAATCGTCACCGAGCCTGCGCCGCCCTTGACGTCGCCGCCGACGGTTCCGTCGATGACCAGCTCCTGGGCCCCCACCAGCAGGTCGCGGTCGACCGAGGACTCCTCGCCCAACTCGACGGTTTGCCCGCCGGCCATCAGGTCGCCGTCGACCTCGCCCTCGAGGGTAACCAGACGGGCGGCTGCCCGGGCGGTGCCGCCGACCTTGCCGGTTATCTCGACCCGTTCGCCCAAGGCGAGCAGTGAGTTCTCTGTAGTGCCGCTCAGTGTCACCTTGTTGCCGGCGGCGATCACCTCGCCGTTGACCTGCCCTTTCCAGCACAGTGGGATCCGAAGCTTGGAATTCACGTGACTTGAAGTCGCGGCC
>JADMIO010787601.1_pt1 | contig 33698 bp, 38 predicted proteins | sample 8958161 | NCBI WGS metagenome assembly JADMIO01 (sample SAMN16585339, study PRJNA669376) | soil metagenome | isolation source: Crop rotation soil | place: USA: Cullars Rotation, Alabama | collected 2011 | reverse complement strand
GCCGCGACTTCAAGTCACGTGAATTCCAAGCTTCGGATCCCACTGTGCTGGAAAGATCTTCCATCCTGGATGCCATCGGTTTCAGAAAGTGCAATGTGATGCAGATCATCCCATGGAACAAAACCATGAGAAGTGTTGAGCATGGCTTTTGTTTCTTCACTGTAGCCATATCCTTTTTCAGGATCCACGGAAAAAACCGGTATCACTCTCAGGAGGCGTCCTGACGGAAGACCATACACGGACATTTGCCCGCTGAAACCGCCCGAAACGAAATCATAAAATTCATCGTACTTGCCGGGCGCTACGTATGCCTTTTGAGCGGCATCCCCGCTGATCGCTTTTGATGGTCCCTGGGGTTTACAGGATTGAATGACAATGGCGGCCATCAGGAGAAGCCATTCTTTAAATACAGTTGTGGTTTTCATAAAATTTATTTTAGACATGGTGTTAACTATTTCACTCCATCATTTTTGCGCATGAATTCATACACAGCGCGCGCGTCTTCATCCGATAAATTCTGGTTTGGCATACGCACAAGACATTCCTCCAGCATTGCCATTGCTTTCGGATCTTTGTTCAGCATCTCATCTGTATTCGTAACAAAATTCATCACCCAGGCCGCGTCTCTCCGCGCTGTCACTCCTTTCCATCCCGGGCCGACAAGCTTTTCGCCGGTAAGCTTGTGACAAGAAGAACATTTCAGGTCATACGTTTTATTACCGCCCTCCGCCATTTTTGCGTCAAGTGTTGCAGGTATATCGATGTGGGTAAACTTCCCTATGCCCTTCTTTTCATGTTCAGGATCAGGTTTCTTTTCTGCTTCCTTCATCAGGTCATTTCCGCTCCCGGTCGATTCTTTTTCGACTGGCGGAGTGTTCCCTGAACAGCCGTATATTAAAATTGCCAAGAAGAGAATTATGTGTTTCGTTTTCATATATTTTTTTATGTAGGGTGTTATTTAATGTTATTGATGGTGCAATGATACGCTGTGCTGCATACAGGGTTTATGAGGCACATCACATGATCATATGACATAAATCATGAACATGCCTGATGGCCATCACATGTTCTGGACTCAGGAATTATCAAATTTGTATCACCGACACAGATCAATTTTCTTTTAATAGCCCGAAATAATTTCAGAACTCATTTGATTTGATAGCTTACGATTTTAAAATTCGCTTCGCCAATGAAAAGGATATATAGAAAAGGAACAATCTTCATGCTGTGCTTTGTTGCAGTCTCAGCCTTTGCCGGTGGACTGCCAATGATCGCCGATCCCGACGGGATGTCAATCGATCTGTTGGAAAAAAGTCCCTTTGATTCTTTTTTGATTCCCGGAATTTTATTGGTTGTATTGATAGGGATCGGACCTGTTGTAACCGCATGGATGACTCTGAAAGAAGCCAGGAATTATGATGTGATGATCATTGCCCAGGGATTTATCCTGGTTGCATGGATTACCATCGAGATTCTTCTTATCAGGAAAAATTCTTTTCTCCAGGTAGTATATGGCGGATTGGGAGCATTGATTGTACTCTCCGGAATCAAAATTAAAAAACTGAAAAATGACTAGTAGGAACCCAGGAATGAAAAATAGCCGGGCGCTTCATATTATAAAAACGATTCATACATTCATTTGGGCGATCATGGCATCAGCTACACTGCATATTTTCTATGCCGGCATAACAGGTATTTTTAATAACCTGTTGTTGGTTTCAATAGCCCTGATGGTAACTGAAATAGTTGTCCTGATTTTTAATGCCTGGTCATGCCCCCTGACTCACATTGCTAAACATTACACGGCTAAAAGACAACCTAACTTTGACATTTATCTTCCCAGGATAATTGCAAAGTATAACAAAGAAATTTTTGGTACACTTTTTCTGACAGGACTTACATTGGTCCTCTTAAATTATTTCAGCAGAAATTAGTCTTGCCTAGACTTGTTGGTCTTCCTCACGTTCTCTTCTGCGGGCCGACGGATCACTGTGCCGATTCATAAAATCTTTGATACGAACAAATAAAGTATCCACCCATTCATATATTTTATGTTCCATCTTCTTCTCTGTCTTAAGAATGAATCGCTGTAATAATAAAGAAATGCTATAGGCAATTCCATCTTTTAGAAATTCCTTTTTATCGAGAGTAATACCAAATAAAGATGATATCGTTGACAACAATATATTTTGTGGCTTCAATGATTCGCCGATATCTGTTACGTCTTTTTTCAGCTGTAATTCCTGGTCGCGGGCTACCTGGCGCAACCTGCTGATTTCTGAACGAAGCTCTGTTAAATTATTAATACCGGTCATGGCGCTCTATTTTTAATAAACTCCTGATGATTGAATTCGTTACAGGATTTTTCAACCACTTTTCGCGATTGACAAATAATAAAACTCCGGCGACCAGGTAAAATGCGGTCACTGAAATAAACCCGATATATATCTTACCGCTCATCTCTGCAATTATATAAGCTGCCGAAAAGCTAAGAAATAAAAATACTGTGGAGAATATCAGCATCAGGACAATCGATGAAAACAGTTCGCCTCCTACCGTGCTTGCCTTTTCAGCCACAACCAGTTCCAGGAGTTCTTCACGTGTTTTCAAATATTTTTCCGCATCCCCGGACAACTGCGTAATTTTTTCATGAAGGGTTTCCATTGGTTTTAATTTTTGGTAAAGGTATCATTCGCTGGACTCTACAATAATAATAATGACTGATGTTTAAAAATGCAATGCTTCAGGGTATTTCACCGTCCAATTTTCATCAACCCGGGCTAAGAAAAATAATAAGCCCGCATTTCTTCGCAGGCTTATCATCTCTCTATCTAATTCAACCAAAATTAAAAAAGCGTTGGCTCTTCGAAAACAAAATTAAGATTCAATCGAGCCGGACAATATGACAACCGTCAATGCAACAAATGATTTTAATCACCTGGCCTATTCAGTATGGAGCAACAGTATTATATTTCACTACTAGCTGTAAGCGTCTGCCAATGAGGAATACTTTCTACAACTCCAGAAAGAAATTTCTTCTTCTAATCCGAATTGTCATCTTTTGAATTGGCAGGATAGTTTACTATGAATGGAAAAAACTGCCATGAAAAAATCTATGTGTATGCTGTTGGTCGGATTGATGATGAGTACAGTTTCAGTTTTGGGAAATGAGCCAACGAAGGAAACTTCCAGTTCTGAAAATACCACTGCTGCAACTTCTGTTGTTACATCAAAAGAAAATAAGCTAAGTGAAAAAGATATCAGCTTTTTGACTAACAGGTTAAAAGAGATCAGGAAGATGGATCGGAGCAGCCTGACTTCTGATGAGAAACTCCAATTGAGAAAGGAAGTTTTAGGTATAAAAGAGAAATTGAAAGGACAAGCCGGAGTTGGTATTTATCTTTCAGGTACTGCTATTCTTATTATTATCCTGCTGATTATTTTGCTTTAAGTTTCGGATGGCTTTAGGAAAAAGGCAGACAGCACTTAAACATTTTTCGATGAATGAGCTGGAATTCTTATTCACTTTGCACTCTTAGAAATGAAAGTAACACTAACACCTAAGATGCTTTTTATTTTTTAATTTTATGAAATTTTGAAATTATTGTGTATTCAATTCAGATAAGTCATACTTTAGTATGATCTAAAGCCCGGGAACAATCTCCAGGTTTTTCGTGAAAAGGCCCCAATATTTGTTGTAAATATTCAATCGCGAATGAAACTTTCCGTGATTATCCCTGTCTTCAACGCTCAGAATTCGATTGCTGATCTTATTGAACAATTACATCTTGATTTAAATGGAATCGATTTTGAGGTGATACTTGTCAACGATGGAAGCGATGATAACAGCGAAGCGATTTGCGATGACATTTCTCAAAAGAAAAAAAATATAAAATTCATTTCTCTCCGGAAGAACTTCGGCGAGCACAATGCTGTTTTGTGCGGTTTAAATTTTTCAGAGGGCCGGTATGCAGTCATTATTGATGACGATTTTCAAAATCCTCCATCAGAGATACTAAAGCTGCTGAATGAAATTGAAAAAGGATACGATGTTGCTTATTCCAAATTTCATTCTAAAAAACATCATGTAGTGCGGAACCTGTTCAGCTGGCTGGCGAACGCAGTCGCCAACCTGTTGATCAATAAGCCAAAAGATTTGTATCTGTCAAGCTTTAAAATCATGCACAGGGATATCGTTGCTGAAATAATAAAATACAAAGGTCCGTTTCCTTATATCGACGGGTTAATCCTCCGCACCACCAATAATATAGGCAGCGTATTTGTTGATCATAGCAAAAGAAGAGAAGGGAAATCAAATTACACTTTTCGTAAGCTATTTTCACTTTACCTCAACATGTTTTTAAACTTCTCTATACGGCCTTTAAGAATATTCACCATTGCCGGTGTTTTCATTTTCCTTGCAGGGTTTGTGATGTCCGTCATTTTTTTTGTAGAGAAATTTATTTACGATGAGCCTCCCGGCTGGACTTCAACTGTTTTATTCCTGCTGCTGTTTTCGGGATTCCAGATTATTTTTTTAGGGCTCATCGGGGAATATCTAGGCAAGCAATACCTCGATCAGAACAAAACTCCTCAATGGGTTATTAAGAAAAAGACGGTAAATTAAAACCAGTGAGAATGGCAGTAGTTAAAAAAGAAAAAAAGAAAAACGAACAAAAGAAAAAAAACAAAGCGGCCGTTGTTAAAACCGGCATTGACCCGCGATTAAGAAATTGGATCATACTGGCAATTATTCTCGCCTATACTTTTTATCTTTTTGCTCCATCATTAAAATACCAGTTTATAAATTATGACGACGACTATTATATCATCAATAACCCGCTCATAAAGAATTTCTCATTTGAAGGCTTTGGAAAAATTTTTGTGACGCCTGTCATTGGCATGTACAACCCGCTGACCTTTTTGGTATATGCTTTTATCTACCATTTTTGGGATCTCAAACCGGTTGGTTATTACCTTGTCAATATTCTGTTACACCTGCTTGCCATCATAGGTGCATTCCGCTTTGTGTATACACTTACGAGGCGATATGAAACCGCTTCCATTGTAGCACTTTTGTTCGCCATTCACCCTATGCACGCTGCCGTGGTGGCGTGGGTTTCAGAAACAAAAACATCCTTGTATTCAGTATTCTATTTTTTTGCACTTATCAATTACATTCACTACTGCAGGAGCAGATTCAAGGTCAAGTATCTTGTTTATACTGGCGTGCTTTTTATTCTTGCATTGCTATCCAAGCCATCTGCCGTCACGCTGGCTCCCATGATACTGTTGATCGATTACTACCTGGGCCGAAAGCGGGATAAAAAAATGTTTTTGGAAAAAATTCCCTTTTTTATGCTTTCACTTTTTTTCGGGCTGTTGACCTTTTTCACTCACATGAAGGCAGAGGATACCATTTTCGAAGCAAACAATTTTTCTTTCGCCAATAATTTATTTGTCTCGAATTATTCCCTTGCCTTTTACCTGAATAAAGTTTTAGTACCAATCGATTTAAGCGCCATTTACACTTATCCTAAAGATGTAGCATGGTTGCCGTTGAAATATTATATTTCTATCCTGACAGTTCCCTTCGCATTGTGGTTAATCTACAAGAGCGGAAAATTTCGAAAGGAAATGATCTTCGGATTTTTGTTTTTTATCATATCCATTTCAGTGGTGCTTAGAATTGTTCCATCTGGTTTCTTCAGGGCTTCGAATGTTTATACTTACATGTCTTATACCGGTTTATTTTTTATCATCGGTCAGTTCTTTACCTACACATTGGATAAAAAAATTCCTCATTCCACGAATGTTAAAAAAATTGTCATTGTAGTACTTGGAGTTTTAACTGTGTTTTATTCAATAGGTGCAGTTGCTCGAATCAAAGTCTGGGAAAATAATATTACATTTTTCAATGACATACTCAGGAAAAATCCTTCGTTCGCGCTTGCTTACAATGGCAGGGGCCAGGCAAAAATGCAGATGGGTGATGTCGCCGGCGCCATTGCAGATTATTCCAAATGCATTGAACTGGATGCCGGCAATTCTGTTGCCCATAACAACAGGGGCAAATTACTTTTTGATTTGAATGATCACGTTGCCGCACTGAAGGATTTTAATGAGGCTATCAGGATCGATTCGCTTTTTGCTGAAGCATACCTGAACAGGGGAATAGTAAAATTTAAAGAAGAGAAATACGATGAGGCACTCATTGATTACAATTTAGCCATCAAAAACAAACCTACAATGGCAGAGTCATATCAAAACAGGAGCCTCCTGAAAAAATTAAAAAATGATTACGAAGGAGCATTGGAAGACATCAACATCGCCATTGATCTGAATCCTGATCTGAAAATAGCAGCTATTGACAAAGGTCGTTTATTGTTTGCGATGGGCCGACCCGAGGAGGCCAGGCAGTTCCTGATGAAAGAAGGCGATGAATCTTATTCTAAAGAATTATATAATAAAATGGGCATTGGAAAAATGGATCTCGACGAAGTGCAGGAAGCCGTTAATGATTTTTCAAAAGCAATAGAATTAGATAACCATTATTCGACCGCTTATAGTAACCGTGGAGTAGCATTTTTCAGGCTCGGGAAGCATGATGATGCAATGAGAGACCTGGATATTGCATTGCGTCTTGATTCCTCCAATGCGGATGCTTATATCAACAGGGGAATTGTAAAATACAATCTTGCAAAATACGATGAAGCTTTGTCTGACTATAACCTTGCATTGACATACAACCCGGAACTCGCAGTTGGTTATAGAAAAAGAAGCATGATAAAGGTGCTGAAAAAAGATTATGCAGGAGCCATGGAAGATCTTGATAAAGCTCTTGCGCTGAATCCAAGATTTGAGAACGCGTACATCGATAAAGGCCAGGTGATGTATTTACAGGGGAAATACCAAACTGCTTTGAGATACGTGGATACCGCCATCCGGATTAATCCTTCAAATAAAGACGCTTATAACAACAGGGCAGTAATTAAAATGGCTTTAAAAGATACTGCCGGCGCTCATAAAGATGGGCAGAAGGCCGCAGAGTTAAAACAATCCGCCAATCCGATTCGATAACTTTTGAGCTTCCATTTATATTGGCAAGGAAATTATTAGAAGCAATTCAAAGCATAATCCTTTTGTTCCGTATTTTGTATTCTATATACTCATGCAAAAGCGCAGCTATTATATTATCACGGGTATTACTCTTTACCGGGTAATTGCAGCCCCGTTTCTGCTGGCACTTGTCTTTACAAAACAATACGACGTTTTTAAATGGCTGCTCGGTGTCAGCTTCTTCACCGATTTTATCGACGGTTATCTTGCGCGTAAATATAAAGTCACCAGTGTTTTCGGTTCAAGGCTGGATTCAATAGGCGATGACCTGACCGTTATCGCTGCCATTGTTGGCTTGTTTGTCTTCAAACCGGAATTTATAAAGGAAGAACTAATCATGATTATTGCGCTCGGAGTATTGTACGTGATCCAGACTTCTCTTTCATTTTTCCGGTACGGGAAGATCACCAGCTTTCACACTTATACGGCCAAGGTGGCGGCAATCCTGCAGGGAATTTTTTTACTGCTGGTTTTTTTTACTCCCGAGCCGAATAAAATCCTGTTTTACATCGCCACCGTTGCTACGGCACTTGATCTCATAGAAGAAATTACGCTTGTGATCGTTTTTAAAAAATGGAAAGCGAATGTAAAAGGATTATACTGGGTAATAAAAGATCGCGAGCGGAAAAACCGTCATTGAAGGCGGGTAATACCTTCAGGCCTATTCATCCGAAATCATCGGTGCCACTTTCTTGTGACGGCGAACTTCCTGCACTTTGCCAATCGGCTTCAGGAATTTTTGTTTGATCGTATACAGGTCAACACGTCCGCCTAACCCGATGGAAGGAGCCTGTGGAATAAAATCATAGCCAAAAAACAGTGAGAAATTTCCAAAGCCTACAAAGCCGCCGGCGAACACACCTGCGGGTCGTTGGAGAAGATTGAAATCGCTTTGAACACCGAGATCGAAAACAAGCCCAAAGAAAAATCGGGGATCAACCGTAATCTTATCGTTCTCATTAAATATAAACTCACCTGTAAACCACGCATAACCATAGCCGATGCTGAGTGTTGGAGTTACCTGGTAAGCGCCATCCCTGTATTCAATCCTGCTGAACGAAATCGGTATCGTTGGGGAGCCCAACAGCCTCGCATGATACGGCGTATTGTAATACAAAGTATCCGGCCATTTTTCACTTGTGTCAGGCGCAAATTTATTTTTGGTTGAATCAGGAAATTCATAACCACGTTTTTCCAAAAATTGCGAGATCGGACCTTTCTCCTCGCCCAGGGTATCCTTCTCATGGGCATCAGCAAACAGGACGACCATTACTAAAAGGACAGAAAGAATTCCTGTTTTCGTCAGCATATATTAAAGTATGCAAAATGGTTATAGCGAAAAATATTATTGATCGTGATCGTCTCCGCCGAGACTATACAGGTTGTTCTCTTCGTCCTCGCTTCCGAGGTTTTCGAGGTCATCATCCAGTTCAGCACCGGGAATATCTAAATCTTCACCTGAATAATCATCGATAAAATCTTTTTCATTGAGATCACGAAATTCATCGTTCAATGGTTTTTTCCCGGAGGGATTTTCCGGGTCTGCATCCCGCTCTTCTCTTTCACGGTTGTAAATGTCATCTTTTGCAGGATACAAAGGATATCCCGGCGGGTTTCCTTTTTTTTGCTTTGGAGATGTGCGCTTAAGCATAGCTTTCTTTTTTTAGTTTCTTCTATCGCTCTTTTTGAGTGATTTTACAAAAGAAAGGAATAAACTTTTGTGCCAGCTAACCGAAGCAGGAAAACATTACCAGCAGAAATGATTAATCCGAAATAAGGGGAAGATAAATTGAAAAAACAGACCCGATTCCCGGCTGGCCCTGTGCAGTCATAAAGCCATTATGCTTCTGAACGATCTTTTTACAAATGGCCAGGCCAATTCCCGTTCCGCTGTATTCTATTTTTCCATGCAGCCTTTGAAAAAGTTCAAATATTTTATGTTCGTACTGCTGCTCGAAGCCGATGCCATTGTCTTCCATGCTGATCTTCCAGTAATTTTTTTCAGCATGACCACCGGATTTTTCAAGGCCTTCACCATTTACAATATCGACCCTTATTTTGATGTGCGGGGTGATATGAGCCTTACTATATTTTAAAGCATTGCTCAGAAGATTGAGAAACAATTGATGAAACTGAACTGCTACAACATGTAACACAGGCAATGGTGAAAACTCTATCACCGCCTTCTTTTCTTCAATCGTTTCTTTCAGATTATTTTTTACATCTTCCATGATCATGTTCAGATCCGTTGATTCAAAAGTTAAATCAGCAGTATTGGTACGCGAGAAATTTAACAGGGAATCAATCAGTGATTGCATCCGGCCCGCAGCAGAAACAATGCGATTAAAATAATCTTTCGTCACCAGGGAAAATTGGTCACCTTGCTTATCCATGATACGACCGGCAAAACCCTGGATCTTGCGTAACGGTTCCTGCAAGTCATGACTGGCAATATAACTGAAGGATGCAAGCTCCTGGTTGCTTTGCTCCAACTCTTCGTTTTTACGTTCCAGCGTTTCTGTTGTGTTCACCAGGTCAGAAATATTCCGTGTGATAGAAAGAACTCCGAAGATTTCCCCATCCGGTTTTTTCAAGGGGATGATAAAGCTTTCACCATATCCCTGCCTGTGCAAAAATTTAATTTTTGGAAGATGAACAGATTTTCCCGCCAGCACTTCATTGATGGCAGTCTTCCATTCATCGTTGTTATACCCGGGAAACACATCCAGCGCATGTCTTCCCAGCACTTCTTCTTTTGCAAGTCCCGTATGCTCTTCACTCTTTTTATTCCATACAGTGAAATGGAGGTGGTTGTCATAAGCATAGATCATATCGGGACTACTTTCGATCAGCAATTCTGCAAATGCCTTTTCAGTAAGCAATGCTTCATTCGCTTTTTCAAGTTCATTTGTTTTTTGAAAAAGAGGAGTTAAATCCCTGCCAACGATCAGGATGCCACCCACTGTGCCTGAAGCAGAACGAAGCGGAACCATGTTCACTTCGAAATGTTTTCCAAGAATTGATGACTTCAGAACGTGACTTAAGTCATGATTGCCGGTCAACACTTCCTGCACGAGGTTCAGGTCTTCTGTTCCTTTCACTTCAGGGTACACATCTGTGAGCTTCTTCCCAAGCACATCTTCTCTCCTGATATTCAAATGTTTTTCCATGCTCTTGTTGACAAGCGTATACCTCAGCTTATCATCCATTGCAAGGATCACTTCATGAGATGAATCGAGCAGGGATTCGAGAAATGTTTTTGATTGCTGTAATTCCTTTTTCAGCTTTTGCTGTTCTCTCAATTCCAGCTGGACTTTGTAAAATGAAAATAAAAGAATGCAGAGTGTCAGGCAAAACAGGGTGATGGTATACCACGGAACTGTGAGCGTATGATGCTGCTGCGTTTTACTTCTTTGATTCAGCAATGAATCCTCTGTTGCAGTCATTGTATTTACCTGCATACGGATGCTGTCCATCAGAACATTTCCTTGCCGGAGAAATGGAATAACATTTTTATTCTCTAATCCCATCGTCAGTGTAGCGGAAAGCAAATCAAGACGAGCGGCAGTAATGGATGAAAGACGGGCAAGATTTTGTCGTTGCTCCGGGTTGTCACTTAACAAAGAATCGAGCTCATTAAAATATTTTTTGAGCTGAAGAGGGGATTTTTGATTTGGAGAAAGAAAAAGAGAATCCCGCGTAATCAGGAACCCACGCTGGCCTGTTTCAGCATCCTTTAATGTAGATACAGTTTCCTCAAGTCTGAGCTTGACTAGGTTGGTATGTGTAACAGCCGCAAAAGAATTGTTAAGCGAATTAATCCGGTTGTATAAAATAAAAAAGAAAAGAAGAAGAAGAATGCCCAGGCTGAAAAAAAGTAAATCTGAAAAAAAGCTCCGGGTAAACTTCATTTTGTACAGTTAATGTCTTCGCCAAAATAAAGAATTCCATCCCCTTCTTATGCACCCGATCTCAATCGTTTTTCCCGAAGTTTATAACACGGGATTTCCCTGGTCGTCACGCTCAGGTGAACCGGTATTTTTTTCTCCTGATGCAGGGTTGTAACCCTTGCTGATTTCTGATCCAAGTTGCCTGCCCGGTTCCTGAGTCGTAGGCACAGGTTTATTTGCCGCCTCTCTTTTGTACGGAGTATCTTCTTCTGCACCCCTATTGCGGCTTCCCTTGATATTTTCTTTCGGCTGTTCACCCGGATTATCGTCTCTTTCTTTTTCCGGACGGATACGAGTTGCATCATTATCGCGTTCATCCTGTTTTGTCGGATCAGTTTTATTCGGGTCATTCAGTTTTTTGCCGGTTTCGCTTTGCTTATTCTGTTTCGTTTTCATTATAGCTTTCTTTTTTAGATTCTATTCCAATATGCTAAATGTATGCCCATGAGAAATTCAATTCAAATGGCACAAAATTTTTCATTTTAACAGAATATTCCTCTACAACTTTTATTAAAAATCCCATGAATAAAGAAAAAAAAGTCGATGAAAAAATAACATCGGGAATTCATCCTTCATTATGGACAGCCACAACGCAACCAAGACAATATGAGAAACTATCCGGTGATGAATCGTGCGACGTCGTGATAGTCGGTGGCGGAATCGCAGGTGTCAGCATTGCATACCAGTTAAGCAAAGCCGGTTCAAAGGTTATCCTGGTAGAAGATGGCTATCTCGGCAGTGGTGAAACCGGCCGTACAACTGCACATCTTGTCACCGCACTGGACGACAGGTATTATGAACTGGAAAGAATTTATGGTGACGAAAACAGCCGGCTGATTGCAGAAAGTCACCGTTCAGCGATAGATCTTGTAGAACAAAATTGTCGAACCGAAAATATTCATTGCCAGTTTAAACGCGTTGACGGTTACCTCTTTCTCCACCCTTCAGATGAGCCTTCATCCCTTGATAAAGAATTCGAAGCTGTATCAAAGGCCGGGCTGGAGGCCGAGCGGCTTTCTGCTGTACCGGGAATTCAAGGGGTTCGGCATGGTTGCATTCGCTTTTCAAACCAGGCCCAGTTTCACCCGCTTTTTTATCTCAATGGATTAGCTGATGCAGCGGCACGCTACGGAGCGAAAATATTTACGAAAACACATGCGAAAGAAATCGACCACACCGGGATAGCAACCGATGAGGGTTTTAAAATTTCCGCGAAGCATATAGTGGTTGCTACCAATACGCCTGTAAATAATATGTACGTAATGCATTTGAAGCAATTCCCCTATCGAACGTATGTGATCGGTGCTCTTGTTAAAAAAGGATCTGTTCCGAAAGCACTGTGGTGGGATACCGGTGACATGGATGGCAATGAAAACATCCCACCCTACCATTATATACGAACGGAAGAATTCAGCAATGAATATGATGTGCTGATTTCAGGAGGGGAAGATCATGCAACAGGACTGGCTGATGCAGATGTTGTTCCTGAAGAAAACAGGTATGCCTTGCTGGAGGAATGGACCCGCCGGCATTTCCCGATCGGCGAGGTGCGTTTCAGGTGGAGCGGGCAGGTGATGGAACCGATGGACGGCCTGGCATACATCGGCAAAAATCCACACGATAAAAATAACGTCTATATCGTTACAGGGGATTCGGGGAATGGAATGACGCATGGAACGATAGCCAGCATGATTATTCCCGATCTTATCAACGGGAAGGAAAATAAGTGGGAAAAAATCTACAATCCTTCGCGTTTAAAAATTTTTAAATCCGGGAAAAAATTATTTTCTGAATTTTCAGGCGGTTTAAAAAATTATTTTAAAACCTATCCCGGCCATGCTGATGAAGAAAAAATAAATGCTATGCAGCCGGGAGAAGCAAAGATAATCGAGCTCTCCGGAAAAAAATACGGCGCTTATTATGACGCAGGAAAACTTCACCTGGTAAAGGCTGAATGTACGCACCTGAAATGCATTGTGAAGTGGAACGGTGATGAAAAAAGCTGGGACTGTCCATGTCATGGAAGCAGGTTTACGTTTGAAGGAAAAGTGTTGAATGGACCGGCTAATGTAGGCCTGGAATATTTCCAGGAAGACTTGGTAGAATTACATCAGCACCGATAATATAACCTGTTCATATCTTTTATTTTTCTCCACATGGGGCCGGAGGTGGCATGAATTTTTCATCACGGTGTTACCATTTTAAAAAAAGCACAAAAAATGAAAACTGAAAAACTCGTCGACCCGATCAGCATCAACCAAACCTATGATATTGGTTACTGGGCAAGAAAATGGAAAGTTTCTGTTATCCAGATCGGGGAAGCAATTCGAAACACCGGCAGCAACCGCATTCGCGAAATCAGGTCCTATCTAAAGCAACGCGAGCTGATCTGATATCAGCAGTTGATGTATTTTTTCACCGTTGACACAAAATAGCCCGCAGTTCTTAACTGGTCTGCTTTTATTCCCATTTCGTGAGAATCAGTGTACACAAGTCCATCATCGTTGAGCATTGTCCAGGCAATATCAAAGTTCCTCTTCTCTTCTCCCTTCAGGCGAAAAATTTTGTCAAACTCTGTATAGATGTAAACGGAGAGTTTGTGAAGTGGTGCTGCAAGAAGTTTTGATAAAATTTTTACCTGTACGCAGCGGATTGTTTTTGCTTTGAGGATTTTCATCTTTTGAAAAATTAATACTTAGTTATAGGTACACTTTCAAAAATGAAACCGTTTAAAAAAAATGCTTTTACCTGTAATAAATAAAGCTTCCTTTTTTTTCAGTAGAAGTTATTTGAAAAAACATACACATACTGTTGATGAATTTGTACAAGCGTTATCCCTGCTCACTTTTAGGAGTGGGAATCCCGCGTTTCGATAAGCAATGGGTTTTGGCCTGCTTTACAAAAAAATTTAAAGGAACCGATTTGAAAGTGTGGAATCTTCACTACTAATTTCCTGGTCGTTTGTAGAATCTTGTGCAAGCCTGAATTAATAAAACCTCTTTTCAATTTCATTTGCAAGGGTACGGTCTTTTCCAACATACCTGTGAACTACTAAATTTTTAAGCTATGAAAACGAGACCTGGAATTAAAGTTAAAGAACACGGAGAAGTCAGAACAGGGAACATTTTAATTGCTCAGCCTTTCTGGAGAGAAGAGATATACAAGCGTTCTGTCATCCTGTTGATTGATCATGGATGGGAAGGCAGCACCGGAATCATCCTGAATAAGATCAGTAATCTTTCAGTACAGGATGCATTGCCGGAGCTTGCAGACACCTCACCTCTTTTTTTCGGCGGACCTGTAAACAAAAAAACAATTTCATACATCCACAATCATCCTGATCTCCCGGATGCACTCTACCTGGGGAATGATCTGTTCTGGGGAGGTAACTATGAATACCTGCTTGAGATGCACGACAGCGGAAATGTTAATCTTAGAAACTTCCACTTTTTTGCCGGCTTTGTGCAATGGCAATCACGCGAACTGGAAAGTGAAGTGAATGACAATCGCTGGTGGGTAAGTGAAATTGCAAAAGACGAATTTTTCACTGTGCCAAGCGAGGACCTTTGGGGTGAGAAGCTGGTAGATGATAATCACATTTACGGATTGTTTAATCCTCATCCTGATCCATCCCTGAGTTAACAGTCAGCAATCACACACATAAGTCCTAATAAATAAAATGAATTACTATTCGCTCACGAACCCGAAGAACAGGATACATCTCAGCACAAAAAGTGAAATCAATTTCTGGACGAATCGTTTCAAGACGTCGATTCGAAATATCAGGCAGGCAATTGATTCCGTGGGTCCATATGCCGACCTTGTTTCCATCTGCCTGAAAAGAAAAGGTTGTGAATAACTCCCTTGCTCTTCTGCTGGCACATTATTTTCAAGTGAATGCTAAACCGCTCAAACATTAAAAAACTATGAAAAAGAAAACAGCAGCTCCGCAAGCTCAGCGAATCAAGGTCAAACTGGATGAAAGAACAACCGTCATGATTAACAGAGCCTCCTCCCTTAAAATCTGGAAAGAGAGATACCCGTTCGCGAAAATAATTCATTAAGCGACGAGGACGCTTCCCCGCGGAGCCATTATCCTATACAATTATGAAAACATTAAAAATGATTACCGTCGCAGTGCTCGCAGGAGGGTTGCTGACAATGAGTTCCTGTGTCTCATCAAAAAAGTACAAGGAAGCAGTTTCTACCCGCGACCAGCAGATTCAACAGTTGCAAGCCGACAATTCACAACTTCAAAGCGATAAACAGCGTCTTCAGTCATCACTCGAAGAAGCCAATTCAACAAGTGAAAGGGCCAGGCGCGAAATGAGCGAGGCCCTGAATGATGAACAGGCAAAAATGCAAAGCATGCGGATGCTTGTAAATGCGCAACGTGATGCAATCCGCAAGCTGAAACAGGAGGTATGCAGCGCATTGAAATGTTTTACCCCTGACGAGCTCAGCATCGAAGTAAGAGACGGAAAGCTGTATGTATCCTTATTCGATAAGCTTTTATTTCCTTCCGGCAGCGATGTGGTGAACAGCCGTGGCAAGGAAGCCATTGGCATGCTCGCCTCTGTGCTTGGAAACAGCGACCTTGAAGTGATGGTGGAAGGTCACACCGATTCGGTACCTATCAATACTTCACGCAACAAAGACAACTGGGATTTGAGTGTGCATCGCGCGACGAGTGTTTCACGCCTGTTGATTGAAGACGGACTTCCACCGCAGCGTCTTATTGCAGGAGGCCGCGGAAAATTTCATCCTATAAAAGATAATACAACTGCAGAAGGACGGCAGTCGAACCGCCGCACTGAAATAGTACTGGCCCCTAAGCTTGATAACTTATGGAAGCTTACAGAGGAATCTCCTGACTCCACCTCCACTTCCAGGAATTAAATAAAGATCGTTTCTTGTTCCCCTCGCCCTGTTCTCTTGTGTAAATACACAAACGGACAGGGCGTTTTTTCTACGCACGAAATTTTTTTTCCAAACAGTGAAAAAAATTCTACACTTTTATTGCGGGAAAAAAAAGCGGACGTTTTTTCAGAAGAAAAAAAGTTGGCACGCTTTTCCTGCCTTCGGATAAAACAATTCACTCAAAAACCAACACGTATGAACTTATTCTTTAATCCATCTGTGAGTGAGCTTCACGAACTCATCAGCAATTCTAAAAACAACAGGGCTGTGCATGATGTCGTCATCGATTATGACGGTGAAGTACTGATTGATCCACAGCTCCAGCAGCCCAACCTTGATCTGAACAAATTCAAATTTCACCTCCAGCTAAGCGAGCTGAGCAAGAGAGCAATTACTGCAGGCTCCAACCACATTCGCCAGCTATTTACCAATCTCCTGGCGGCGTGGAACACGAATGATTATACAGGCGCTATGTTTGCCTGAATAAGAAATTCTCTAAAATAAAAAAGCAGGTAACGATGTGTTACCTACTTTTGCTTTTTCGGGATCGCACCGCTATTAAACGGAATATTGCGAGATGTGCAATGAAGTATTTTTAAAATCAAGCCGGAGAATTCTTTCCAGCTTTGGGCGAAGCAGCGTAAACTCATTCGGTTTGGAAAGAAATACATTGGCACCGAGCTGGTGTGTCAATTCTGCATCCTTAGGATCATTCGACGTGGTAAAGATCACAACGGGTATTTCAGACAAACGTGCTTCTGCTTTCAGCTCCGAAAGGCATTCGTAGCCATTCATGAATGGCATGTTGAGATCGAGAAAAAGAATTTCGGGAAGGACATCCAGTTTCCTGAGTTTTTCCAGTGCTTCTTTGCCGTTGTTGGCAATGGTACACTCGATGGTCTCATCGATTTCCTTCAACGCATCAGTAAAAAACAACTGATCGTCGATGTCATCATCAACCAGGAAAACGTTTTTCAGCAGTGCCATACAAGTATTTGTGTCAAGCAAAGATAAAATTATTTATCAGCACACAAAAGGGGGCGGTTCAAATAACAGGGATACTTTTTTTAAAGGATGCCCAAACGGATTCTATTTGTATGTAACTTTGCAGTTCGCGTTTATGCCATCGCGCTTTTTTCTTTCTGAAAATAAAATTTAAGATGAAAGAGATAAAAAAAGTTACCACACCTAAGGATTTCCGGGAGCTGCAGCAACAGGCCGATCTGTCGCCTATGTTTGGAAAACAGCAGTTTTTTAATCCCTACGTATATTATTATAAACTTTACAATAAGTTTCCTCACCGGCATTGGCTGAAAGATGTCAATAAGCAAAAGCTACTGAGCCTGATCTCGGAAAAATATGACCTGACCGATGCCGCTGTTTTTGAAACTCACATTCACTCAATCGTCAATTCGAAACCGCTTCCGGGTGTGAGTGCCTATATCCTGGAAAAGGAGCTGATGCTTTGCTTCCCGCCATGGGAATTCGGTAACTCCAATGACGCGCAGTTGTATTTCTCTGATTCGGTTCCAAAGGAAACATTGTCCGGCGTGCTGGATATCGTCAAGGAATGTTACATGATCAATGAAATCGAAAAGCGCGAAGTCCGCCTGCTGATGCAGAACGAAGACGGTCGCCTTGATTTCTGCATCATGACCATGCACAGTCCATTGCATGATCCGCGGTTGTACTATAATGACGACCTGATGCCGATGAATGAGGTGCTTCTCCAACGGCTGAATAAGCCGAACGACAAAGGCATTGCTATTTTTTACGGGAAGCCAGGCACAGGGAAAACATCATACATCCGCTACCTGTCATCCCATATCGAAAAGCAGAAATTATTTGTTCCTGCGAGTCTCTCAAGAAAGATCGGCAGTCCTGAATTTTTGACACTGTTAAATGATTTCCGGAATTCAGTGCTCATCATAGAAGATGCAGATACCATTCTGAAAAAGCCGAGCAGCGACAGTGACCACGTGATTGCCAACCTGCTGAATCTTTCTGATGGTCTTCTCTCGGATTTTTTTCACATACAGATCATCTGTGCATTCAATAATGAGATTGCACCTTTGGATCCGGCACTGATGAGGAAAGGCCGCCTGATTGCGAAATACTGTTTCAGGGAATTGACAGTCGAAAAAACACAGCAGCTTTGCCGAACATTAGGTTACACTGTTATCCCGGAAGTAGAAATGACGCTTGCAGATATTTTTCATCTCGAAGAAAGAGAATTTCAGTCTACTTTCCCTAAAGGCGGCGTGATCGGCTTTAAATAAGAATGATTAGTTAGCCGGTAATTCGCTTTGTGTAATCGGAATTGAAACCTCTGCAATGGATGCCTCTTTCATCTTTGCAGCTCTTGTCCGTACATTAAAGAAAATACTAACATACATCCGGGTTTGATCGGAGGACTGGAGGATAGAATGAATAAGGACTTTTGCCCGGTCATTTAAAAACCGGTTTACCTGTTGTTCCACATCTGCTGCATCCTTTCCTGAAAATATTTTGCATTGAAGCATACTTCTGTCTTTTTAAATTTTACTTTTAAAAAATAGCGTCCTGAATACAGTTTGCTAATTCAAGCCGGTTTTCTTTGTCGTATCCCGCCGCTGGTCAGTCGTCTTTTTTACCTTGCCTTTTGGCTGCACTGTCTTCTTGTCTTTTGAATGGATGGTATCGATCAGCGCACCACCTTCGAGCTTGGGTGTTCCCTTTACCGTATCAAGCGGCCGTACCACGATGGAATCTGGTGAAGGCTTTTGGGCCGCGCACAGGTAAAAGGTGCAGGAGGCAGCAATAATTGCAATGAATTTTTTCATACCTGGTAGAGGAGAATAATCATGCCACCGAGCTGAAAATGTAAGAGTGGCACGGATTTTTAATAAAATATGGAAATTAAATTCTGCTACCCATGAAAGAGAATAACCTACATGATCTGCTGGATCTCAAAAACAACGTTATTGTAACCCAAACAAAACGTATCCGCATGCTCGAAGAAAAGCTGGCGGACGTACGTCACAAATACTTCCGGTTGAAGTACGACGACGAAAAAGTTGAGTCACATCTCCAGATGATCCGTAAATACTAGACGAGAGAACATTTCTCAAATTGAGGAATGTGATTCACAATTATATTTCCTGTTTTTATGTGTTTGATCGGTAAACTGCAAGCGCTGTTAAGTGCTTGCAGTTTTTATGAACAGGAGTGCAGCGTTATTAACAAAGCCGCATGCACAACCCGGAACCCAGATTTAAACCATTAATAAATTAAGATGCTTTTTTCTTCTTCGGAACTTTTGCTCCTTCTTTCCTGGCTTCGCTTATGCCGATTGCAATAGCTTGCTTCCGGCTTTTCACTGTTCCTCCCTTTCCACCCTTGCCTGATTTCAATTCGCCATGCTTGTACTCATGCATGGCGCGCTCCACTTTGTGCTGAGCTTTCTTTGAATACTTTGCCATTGTAATTTTTTTAGAGATTAGAAAAGAATAAAAAATTACCATGCCACCCGTTCAGGATGGCGGTCTTGTTGTTGCGGCAAAAAAGAAAAGGGGTGACATAAATTCTCAAACATTAAGCCAAAACTATTTTGAAACGTTTTTCATATACCCTGTGGAAATGCATCTACAATTTTTATTTCACTCTTATTTTTCTCTTGGAGATGGATTTTAATACTGTTTGCTTTGTAAAAGAAAATAAATTTCTCGTACACAACCTGGTCAGCCTTTTCCACATGCCGAATACAAATTCCGTTATCATTTCATCTTAAAATTTCCGTCACACCATGAGTGGAAAAAAAGAAACTGTCAAAAACCACAATGGGAACGGTGCCATCCACCTAGAGGATTTGCCCGTTATCCCTGTGCAGAAGCGAATCAGCAAAGAGAAAAATAAAGCTGTAAAAGCAAAGCTGTACGACACACAGGATGCATTCGGTGAAGAAACTTTTTCAAACAAAGAACTTCTTCGTGTCCTGACAGAAGTAAAAAACGGAAACTTCTCCGTCCGCATGCCGATCGATCAAAGCGGGTTAAGCGGGAAAATCTGTGACATGCTGAACGAAGTGATCTCCCTCAACGAAAAGATGATGGAGGAATTTACAAAAGCCGGCAGCACGATCGGGAAGCAGGGAAAGCTGACGCAGCGCATCGAAGTGCCGAATGCAAAAGGCGCATGGAGCACCGGTGTTGAATCCCTGAATGACCTCATCTCCGACCTCGTTCACCCGACGATTGAAATAGCGCACGTAATCAGTTCCGTGGCCAAAGGAAACCTGTCGCAACAGATGTCACAGGAAATCGGTGGTCACGTTTTACAGGGCGAGTTCGCACGGATTGCAAAAGAAGTAAACGACATGGTAAAGCAGCTCAACCTGTTTTCCATGGAGGTAACACGCGTAGCGCGCGAGGTAGGATCGGAAGGAAAGCTCGGCGGACAGGCGAAAGTAAAAGGCGTTGCCGGTGTATGGAAAGACTTAACTGACAGTGTGAACCAGATGGGAAGCAACCTGACAGCACAGGTGCGGAACATTGCCGAAGTGACAACAGCGGTTGCAAAGGGCGACTTATCAAGAAAAATTACAGTAGACGTGAAAGGAGAAATCCTCGAGCTCAAGAATACAATCAATACGATGGTGGATCAGCTCAACTCATTCTCATCGGAAGTAACACGTGTGGCGCTTGAAGTAGGAACAGAAGGAAAACTCGGAGGGCAGGCGCATGTGAAGGGCGTTGCAGGAACATGGAAAGATCTTACCGACTCGGTGAACCAGATGGCCAGCAACCTTACCGGCCAGGTGAGGAATATTGCTGAAGTAACAACAGCCGTGGCAAAGGGCGACTTATCAAGACAGATTACCGTGGATGTAAAGGGAGAAATCCTCGAGCTCAAGAATACAATCAACACGATGGTGGATCAGCTCAACTCCTTCTCCGCCGAGGTAACACGCGTGGCCCGCGAGGTAGGATCAGAAGGAAAACTCGGAGGACAGGCAAAAGTGAAAGGAGTCGGTGGCGTATGGAAAGACCTTACGGATTCCGTGAACCAGATGGGAAGCAACCTTACTGCACAGGTACGAAACATCGCCGAAGTAACGACAGCTGTGGCAAGAGGTGACCTCTCACGCAAGATTACCGTAGACGTAAAGGGGGAAATCCTCGAACTCAAGAATACCATCAACACGATGGTGGATCAGCTTAACTCATTCGGATCAGAGGTAACACGCGTGGCAAGGGAAGTAGGTTCGGAAGGAAAGCTCGGAGGACAGGCAACGGTAAAAGGAGTCGGTGGCGTATGGAAAGATCTTACTGATTCCGTGAACCAGATGGCCAGTAACCTTACCGGCCAGGTACGGAACATTGCAGAGGTAACAACCGGTCTTGCAAAAGGTGACTTGTCCAGGAAAATTACAGTGGACGTACGGGGAGAAATTCTCGAATTGAAAAATACCATCAACACGATGGTGGATCAGCTTAACTCTTTTGCATCCGAAGTAACACGGGTAGCGAGGGAAGTAGGTTCTGAAGGAAAGCTGGGAGGACAGGCTACGGTGGTAGGCGTCGGAGGTGTATGGAAAGACCTTACCGATTCCGTAAACCAGATGGCAAGTAACCTCACCGGGCAGGTGCGGAACATTGCGGAAGTAACAACCGCTGTTGCGAAAGGTGACTTGTCAAGAAAAATTACCGTAGACGTAAAAGGAGAAATCCTCGAGCTGAAAAAGACCATCAACACGATGGTGGATCAGCTCAACTCGTTTGCTTCCGAAGTAACACGTGTGGCCCTTGAAGTGGGAACGGAAGGAAAGCTCGGAGGACAGGCCGAAGTAACAGGTGTGGGTGGAACATGGAAAGACCTTACGGATTCGGTGAACCAGATGGCCAGTAACCTCACCGGCCAGGTGCGTAACATCGCCGAAGTAACAACAGCCGTTGCAAACGGTGACCTCTCAAGAAAAATTGGTGTCGATGTAAAAGGAGAAATCCTCGAATTGAAAAATACCATCAACACCATGGTGGACCAGCTGCGCGGTTTTGCATCTGAAGTAACACGCGTAGCCCGCGAAGTAGGATCAGAAGGAAAGCTGGGCGGACAGGCGACGGTGGAAGGTGTCGGAGGTGTGTGGAAAGACCTTACTGATTCCGTGAACCAGATGGGTAGTAACCTCACGGCACAGGTGCGTAACATCGCTGAAGTAACGACGGCCGTTGCAAAGGGTGACCTCTCAAGAAAAATTACGGTTGACGTAAAAGGAGAAATCCTGGAATTAAAAAACACCATCAACACGATGGTGGATCAGCTCAACGCTTTCGGTTCGGAGGTAACGCGCGTAGCCCGCGAAGTGGGATCAGAAGGAAAGCTGGGCGGACAGGCCGATGTACCGGGAGTTGCAGGAACATGGAAAGATTTAACTGACAGCGTAAATAAAATGGCAAGTAACCTCACTTCACAGGTTCGGAACATTGCCGAGGTAACCACAGCCGTTGCGAACGGTGACCTTTCAAGAAAGATCGGAGTGGATGTAAAAGGAGAAATCCTGGAGCTCAAAAATACGATCAACACGATGGTGGATCAGCTGCGCGGATTTGCATCCGAGGTAACACGCGTAGCACGGGAAGTAGGTACAGACGGAAAACTCGGAGGCCAGGCGAATGTGCCCGGTGTTGCAGGAACCTGGAAAGATCTTACCGACTCTGTTAACCAGATGGCCGGTAACCTTACAGCACAGGTGCGGAACATTGCTGATGTGGCCATTGCCGTGGCAAACGGTGACATGTCGAAAAAGATTACGGTGGATGTCCGCGGAGAAATTCTCCAGCTGAAAGAGACATTGAATACGATGGTGGATCAGCTTCGTGCCTTTGCATCTGAAGTAACACGGGTTGCGCGGGAAGTGGGAACCGACGGAAAGCTCGGCGGACAAGCCTTCGTGCCGGGTGTTGCCGGAACATGGAAAGATCTTACCGACTCCGTGAACCAGATGACCGGTAACCTCACGGCTCAGGTACGTAACATTGCCCAGGTAACGAAGGCTGTTGCCAGCGGCGACTTGTCAAAGACCGTTGCCATCGACGTGAAAGGAGAAATCCTCGATCTTAAAAACACCATCAACACGATGGTGGAACAGCTCAACTCATTTGCATTTGAAGTAACACGCGTTGCCCGCGAAGTGGGAACAGAAGGAAAGCTGGGAGGACAGGCAGAAGTAAAAGGAGTTGCGGGAACATGGAAAGATCTTACCGATTCCGTGAACATGATGGCGTCGAACTTAACGAGCCAGGTTCGCGGTATTGCAAAAGTTGTAACATCAGTGGCAACCGGTAACCTCCGCCAGAAGTTATCCATCAATGCAAAAGGCGAAGTGGCGCAGCTCACTGACACCATCAACGAGATGATTGAAACACTTGCCGTGTTTGCCGACCAGGTAACAACCGTTGCACGGGAAGTTGGTGTGGATGGAAAACTGGGCGGACAGGCAAACGTGCCGGGTGCTTCCGGCATCTGGAAAAACCTGACTGAAAATGTGAACCAGCTCGCACAAAACCTGACGACGCAGGTGCGATCCATTTCAGAGGTTGCATCAGCGGTTACAAAAGGGGATTTGACTCGGACGATACGCGTAGAAGCCAAAGGAGAAGTGGAAGCGTTGAAGGATACCATTAACCAGATGATCGCCAACCTGAAAGAAACTACACTCATCAACCAGGAGCAGGACTGGCTGAAATCCAACCTTGCGAAGTTCACGCAGATGTTACAGGGACAGAAAGACCTGAACACAGTAACACAGCGTATCCTCTCAGAGCTCGCACAGGTAATCACTGCTCACTATGGAGCATTTTATGTTTTGAAGCAGGATGATGAAACGCAAAATGTAAAGCTGAAACTTTTCGTTGCGTACGGTTACAAGGAAGAAAAAAATGTTCCGAAAGAATTTTCAATCGGGGAAGGTCTTGTCGGGCAGTGTGCATTCGAGAAAGAAAGAATCCTTCTCACCAATGTTCCCCACAATTATGTGAAGATCAGTTCAGGTTTAGGTAAATCAAAACCGGCCAACCTGATCATCCTGCCGGTGCTGTTCGAGAACAATGTAAAAGCCGTGATCGAGCTTGCATCACTTGATACATTCAGCCAGACCCACCTTGAGCTCCTCAGCCAACTGACGGAAAGTATCGGTATCGTACTCAATACGATTGAAACGAATACACGCACGGAAGAGCTTCTGGCGCAGTCGCAGTCACTTGCCGGTGAGTTAAAAATCCAGCAGGAAGAATTGCGCAGGACCAATGACGAGCTCCAGGACAAGGCACTTCTTCTCGTAAAACAAAAAGATGAAGTGGAAGCGAAGAACAAGGAAGTGGAAGAAGCCCGTAAATCACTCGAGGAAAAAGCCGAGCAGCTGACGCTGACTTCAAAATACAAATCAGAATTCCTTGCGAATATGTCGCACGAGCTGCGAACTCCGCTGAATAGCTTGTTGATCCTTGCCCAGCAGCTGTATGAAAATGCAGAAGGCAATCTGAATGATAAACAGATCCGTTATGCAAAAACAATTCACTCCTGCGGAGATGATTTGATCCAGCTCATCAACGACATCCTCGATCTTTCAAAGATTGAATCAGGATTTATCACCGCTAATATTTCGCAGGTGCGGTTCAGGGAGATTGCCGGTTTCGTGGAAACGACTTTCAAACCCATCTCCGAAGCAAAGCATCTCAAGTTTACGATCGAGACAGACGGGCAGCTGCCGGATTCGATGGAAACGGATTTGCAGCGCCTTAACCAGATCCTGAAAAATCTTTTGTCGAACTCATTTAAGTTTACAGAAAAGGGTGAGGTGAAGCTGAAGATCTTTGAAGCTACCAAGAGCTGGAAACCCGGTAACCCGAACCTCGATACAGCAAAAAAAGTTGTCGGATTTGCGATCAGTGACAGCGGTATCGGCATTCCGCAGGAAAAGCAAAACATCATCTTCGAAGCCTTCCAGCAGGCAGAAGGATCTACCAGTCGTAAATACGGCGGTACCGGTTTGGGATTGTCGATCAGCCGTGGTCTTGCTGAACTTCTTGGCGGAACCATTGAGTTGGAAAGCGAACCCGGCCATGGAAGCACCTTCACGCTGTATCTTTCAGTAGAGAACTCCAGTGGAATTGTTTCAAGACAAACAGAAAACCTGAAAGCTTACGAAGAAGTACAGGGTGGCAGCGGAGATATCGACAACCTGCTCAACTCGATCCGCATTACAAACGAAGGAATCGAATCGAACCTGAGCATCGTCAATGAAATGATCAACGATACCGGCGACGACAGGAGCAACATCCAGCCAAATGAAAAACTGGTGCTGATCGTTGAAGATGATCTTCGATTCGGAAAAATCCTGATAGAAAGAGCACACCAGGAAGGACTGAAAGCAATTGTCGCGATCAGTTATATTGAAGTGTTTGATTTCATCAACCGCTTCTCCCCTATTGCCATTACACTCGATGTAAAGCTGCCGGATACCAGCGGATGGAAAGTGCTTGACCTCCTGCGTAACGATTTAAATTACCGTCACATCCCGATCCATCTTATTTCAGGAGAAGAAAACCGCTCGCTTGCTTTGAAGCGCGGGGCCAGAAGCTTTTTGCTGAAGCCGCTGGAAACCGAATCCCTGAATGACCTGTTTGATGACATCGTCAGGTTCAATAAAAAAGAAGTGAAAAATGTGCTGGTCATCGAGGACAATGAAATTGATTCCTCCCAGATTGTAAAAATTCTCCAGGACGATCACATCCATGTAACAATTGCCAACACAGGCAAGAAGGCATTGAAGCAGATGGACTCAAAACAGTTCGACTGCATCATCCTTGATTATACATTGCCGGATATTGCCGGTCTTGACATGATTAAACAGGTAGGTGACCTGAAAAAGAAGCTTACACCCGTGATTGTATACTCGGCAAAAGATTTTACAAAGAATGAGCTGAGCCAGCTCAACAGGGTGTCAAACACAGTTATCCTGAAAGGAGTTAATTCACTCGAGTACCTTTTGGAAGAAACCGTTCTCCACATTCATATCAATCACAAAGAACTTGCTCCTGAGAAACGAAAGGTGATTGAAAACATACGCAGGAAAGAAGACATCCTGACGGGTAAAAATATTCTCGTCGTGGATGATGACGTACGAAACCTGTTTGCACTCACTACTGTATTTGAGCGTTACAATATCAACGTGATCACGGCAGAGAGCGGTAAAGAAGCGATCACCATCCTGGGTGAGAATCCAAAAATAGACATGGTCCTCATGGACATCATGATGCCGGAAATGGATGGCTACGAGACCACGCAAAAAATCAGGAGAGAGCACCAGAACAGCTCACTTCCGATTATTGCCGTGACGGCAAAAGCGATGAAAGGAGACCGCCAGAAATGCATTGAAGCCGGCGCTTCCGATTACATCACGAAGCCGGTAAAGATTGATCAGTTGCTTTCACTCATGCGTGTATGGTTTTATAAATAGGAAATAACATGCGGGAAAAGATTTTATTGGTTGATGACCGTGATGATAACCTGCTCTCGATTGAAACCATTCTTGAGCAGGATGGTTATCATTTTACAAAGGCTTCTTCCGGCCGGCAGGCATTGAAAATCCTGCTTACCGAATTTGATTTTGCATTGATCCTCATGGATGTGAAAATGCCAAACCTGAACGGCTTTGAAACGGCATCGCTTATTTACGAACGCGAAAAGCTCCGTCACATCCCGATCATTTTTATTACTGCGCAAAGCTATGGTGATGAAAATGTTTTTAAAGGATATCGTGCCGGGGCCGTCGATTACATCTACAAGCCGATTAACCCGGACCTGTTGCGAGCCAAGGTTTCTGTTTTTGTTGAGCTGTATAAAAAGAACCACAAACTATTGGCGCAGGAGCAAAAGCTGATTGCCATCAACAAAAATCTCGAAGCTGAAATCAACGACCGGAAAATTTCTGAAGAGAAAATAAAGGCCTTGAATCTCCAGTTACTCCAGAACATCGACAAGCTGGAAGCTGCCAACCGTGACCTTGACCGCTTCGCCTTCATGGCTTCGCACGATTTGCAGGAGCCGCTGAGAAAAATCAGAACGTTCGGCGACCGCCTTGCATCCAAATACAAAGACATGATTGATGAGGATGGCAAAAAATATTTTGAACGGATGCAAAAAGCCGCACACCGCATGCAGCTGCTGATCCAGGACATCCTGACGTTTTCAAAAATCTCAACACGGGAAAAGGAATTTATCGAATGCGACCTGAACGCCATCCTCAACGATGTGCTCAATGAGCTCGAGTCATCAATGAAAGAAAAAAATGCAATGATCGACATCAGCATTCTGCCTTCACTCCACGCCAATCCCGTCCTGATGCGTCCATTGTTTTTCAACCTCATCAGCAATGCACTGAAGTACAGCCGCCCTGATGCAATTCCCCACATCCGCGTAAGAACAGATAAGGATGAGCAACTCGAAGGAGCACGATACTGCAGGATATTTTTCGAGGACAACGGAATTGGTTTCGACCAGCGTTACTCAGAACAGATTTTCCGCATGTTTACCCGTCTTCACCAGGACAAGAACATAGAAGGAACCGGTATCGGCCTGGCGCTTTGCAAAAAAATTGTTGAAGAGCACAATGGCTTCATCACTGCGCGAAGCAAAATCAATGAAGGTTCCACATTCATTGTATCTCTCCCGTGGATTCCTGTTGAAACACCTTCGCTGAAAGAGGCGGTTTCGTTCAGGAATTAATTTCCTGTTTTCTTTTTTAATTCCATCGCGTTTGTGAATCCCGCTTCGAACGTCGTATTGTTAAAATAGACAAAGCATTCTGAGGGTTTGACCGGAATCGTCTCCGCAACCCGTTTCAACTCAGCAGAAGAATAAGAAGACTGGAAGAGCTTTGGAACACCATGCATCCGGAGATAAAAAACTGCTGACGTTGCTTTCATTTTTTCCGGGAGACCGGGAAAGCTGACGCTGCAGAATGTGAGGTTGTTTTCTTTCAGCAACCTGTATACGTCCTGCTTCCACCACGACTCATGTCTGAATTCGATCACATTGCGGCTTTGATGCGGAACATTATTCAACACGTGATCGAAGTTTTCTTTTGAATATTTAAATGAAGGAGGAAGCTGGAACAGAATGCAGCCGAGTTTTTCACGCAAGCCTTCTTCCACTATCCCTGTAAATTCCATAATCTTACCGGCAACATCCTGCATTCTTTTCGAATGTGTAATGATCTTATGAGCCTTGACAGAAAAAATAAAATGTGGAGGAGTCAGGTCATACAACCTTACAAGATTTTTAAGGATAGGAAATTTATAAAACGTGCTGTTTAATTCAACTGTATCAAATTTTTCAGAATAATATTTCAACCACTCAGCGGGTTTGAGCCCTGTCGGGTAAAAAACATTTTTCCAGGAAGAATAATTAAAACCTGAACAGCCGATGTGCCACGTTTTCAATGAAAATCTCCTGCATGAACACCTTCAGCAAACTCCTCAATCATTTTTTTGCAAAAGGCGGGAAGGTCGTCAGGTCTGCGGCTGGTGACCAGCCCCTGGTCGACTACCACCTCTTCATCCAGCCACGTGGCACCTGCGTTGATAAGGTCTGTTCTCAACGAAGGATAAGAAGTGACTGCACGGTTCAGCAGCATCGATGTCTCTATAAGCGTCCAAGGAGCATGACAGATTGCTGCCACAGGTTTTCCTTCTTTCAAAAAACCTTTTACAAAACCGATTGCATTTTTATTAATCCTGAGTTGATCTGGGTTCATCACTCCGCCGGGTAACACGAGGGCATCGTATTCTGCCGACTGAACATTGTCAACGGTTTTGTCTACATCAATTTCTTTCCCCCAGTTTTTGTCTTTCCATGCCTTTACCTTTCCACTTTTCAGTGAAATCACATCTACGATAGCGCCTTCATCTTTCAATACCTCATACGGTTTACTAAATTCGGATTCTTCAAATCCGTTTGCCACCAGGATGGCAACTTTCTTATTCATTAATTTTTTTTCCATCGTTATATATTTTTATAAGTAATAAAAAGTGGCTGGATTTTACTCCAGCCACCTCGGCAATTCATAGTCATCTTGGGCTGTTGCCGAAAACGGCTTTGCTTTGCACGTAATATTTTAATGTCCTATTTCATTTGTATCCACTTTCATCTTCGGACGTTTTGGATTACGGTCATCAACCGGCGCTGTTTCAGGATGCGGACGATTTCCCCTGTAGTGCATACTATCGCGGCTATTACGGTTGCGCCAGGAAGATGAATCTGTATTGCTTCGCCTGCTGCGAAAGTCAATGGAATCTGTCCGATTGTTATTAGGATGAGGAGCCGGACGTGTATTCGGAGGATTGACAGGTTGAGGAGGCTGAGCAGGTGTACTTGGCTGCGGAGTTACCGGTGGATGCGGATTTGCAGGTGTGCTCGGCTGCGGATTGTTGGGATTTTGAATCTGCGTTTGGGCAAACAAACTAAACTGCAACAAATTAAAAACGATTATAAAAACAAATCTTTTCATGACTACTTTTATCTTTTGATCCTTTTACAAAAGAAAAACTATGCCATCTACCATTCACGATTATTAAACAAAAAACAGAAATGAAACAAAACCGCAATAATACATTTGAAAAATTGGCATCCCTGGTAACACGTAAAGCAGGAAGCACCGGGGCATTTATGCTAGCGTGCCTGCTGATAATACTTTGGCTTTTATCAGGGCCACTTTTTCATTACTCGGATACCTGGCAGCTGGTTATCAATACAGGCACTACTATTATCACCTTCCTCATGGTATTCCTGATTCAGAAAACACAGAATAAGGATTCAATTGCAATTCAATTGAAGCTGAATGAGCTGGTCGCTTCCAACGGAAAAGCCAGCAATCGCCTCATCGATGTTGAAGATCTTTCAGAAGAAGAGCTGGTCGTACTCGGAAAATATTTTCACAAACTCGCCGAGATGACAAAAAAAGAAAGGGACATACACATGTCTCATTCGATTGATGAGGCGGAAGTGCTTCACAAAGAAAAAATCAAGCTGATAAAAAGTGTAAAAAACCTTTCTTCATAAATCAGTGCTGCTTATCTTCTACACATGTAAACTTTTCTTCACAGTTAACCTCCTGATAATAGGTTAATCCCTATTGCGGGCTTGTTGGCAGGGTATTTTCCACTATGTGAAAAAAATTTCAATCATGAGAGGTCTTCTTTATACAATTGCACTTTTGCTCATCATCGTATGGGCAATCGGATTCTTTGCTTACAGTGCAGGCGCATTAATTCATTTACTACTTGTTATAGCAGTTATTTCTATTCTCCTGAATGTGATTCGGGGAACGGATCAAACTTGAATTATATTGCGGAGTGCGGATTGAGCAAAATTTCGGATTGCCGTCTTTGCAACGAATTTCAGATCGAAGCATCAATTCGCAATTTTGCTCAATCCGCATTCCGCAATTTTTTTCGCTCAATCCGCAATCCGCAATTTCTTTATCCGTTAACTATCTCTCCTCCGTTCGGATGTAAAAACTGACCTGTCATATAAGACGAGTCATTACAAGCCAGGAAAAGAAAGCAAGGCGCTACCTCACTTGTTTCACCGGCTCTTTTTAGCGGAACGTCACTTCCAAAATCTGAAACTTCTTTTGCCTTGAAGCTCGCAGGAATGAGTGGAGTCCAGATTGGTCCCGGCGCTACACCATTCACACGAATACCTTTATCTGCAAGTGATGATGCAAGCGAACGCGTAAAAGAAACAATGGCTCCTTTTGTTGCGGCATAATCAATCAGGTGTGCACTTCCTCTATAAGCCGTTACGGATGAGGTATTGATAATCTTGCTTCCTTTTTTCATGTAAGGCAAAACGGCCTTTACGAGGTAAAACATAGAAAATACATTTGTACGGAAAGTATTCTCCAGCTGGGCACCGGTAATGTCCTGAATATCATCCTGCGGAAAATGTACCGCTGCGTTATTGACGAGTATGTCAACCCTTTTATATTGATTGACGACCTGCTGTACAGCTTTAATGCAATTGGCTTCTTTCCGGATATCGCATTGAATAGTCATGCATGAACTGCCGGTTTCTTTTTCGATAAACAAGGATGTTTGTCTTGCATCTTCCTTTTCATTTAAATAAAAAATGATAACGTGTGCTCCGTGTTCAGCATACGAAACGGCAACTGCTCTCCCAATACCGCTGTCGCCTCCTGTTACAATGGCAACCTGGTCCCTTAATTTTTTTTCTCTGAAGGATGATGGATTAAAAAACCTCGGTCGTGGTTTCATTTTCCATTCGAGCCCCGGCTGACGCTTTTGGTGCTGGGCCGGTCGGATCTTTTCTTTCTCGTTGCGCTTTTGCATAGTCGTGGTAATTATTCAGCATTTAAAATAAAAATTTATACCCCATCGCCGAGCATTCGTTTCAACAAGTGTGTAAAAAGTCCACGGAAACAACCCGGATCAACGCCTGTGTTAAAGTATATTAAAGGTTTAGCAAAGGGCATAGTTTTCCCACGTTTATCAGAAACCATGTATCATGAAAAAGTTCTACCTAATTCTCGCCCTTTTAACAATTACCATCCGTTCGAATGCTAAAATAGTTACCGTAATTGTGAGTGATAACCAGTTTAGCCCTTCCAATGCAATTTTGAATGTAGGAGATACGATTAAATGGCAATGGGAATCCGGAACACATACAACTACTTCAACCAGTGTACCCGCAAATGCCGGTGCATGGGATGCGCCGATTGACGCCGCCAATACGGTATTTTCATATGTGGTAATGGAACCGGGCGCCTATGCCTATCAATGCAACTTTCATTTCCAGATGGGAATGAGAGGACTGTTTACTGCAATTGAGCATACCGGTATCAACGAAAATCAACCGGATGTGTTCATGAATGTAAAAGCAAATTCATTGTCAGATCAGATCTACGTTGATTTAAATACGGCAAAGGCAGGGGCTATGAACTTGCGGCTGTATAACATTTTAGGGAAAGAAATCAGAAATCTTCTTTCAACACAACAAGGCGCCGGATCGTATCATTATACGTATGATGTCGGGGATCTTGCAAGGGGTATCTACTTTGTTAAACTTTCGATGCAGGATGTGGATCTTGTAAAAAGGATTATGATTCAATAAAAGATCCGGATTGCTCAACTGAAAAAAATCCCGTCGTGTTAAAAGTATTTATTTCAATTGCTTTTCTTCTGTAAGTTCCTTTACGGCCTTCACAAGATCAGCGCTGTCAAATGGCTTGCTGATAACAAGGTCAGCTTTATTAACCGTCGCTTTTAAAACTTCTTCGCTCATCCCCGTCATCATGATAACCGGTGTTGAAGAAGAGGAAGTTTTAATTGCTTCCGCAAGTTCAAACCCACCTACGTATGGAATCATCACATCCGTAATGACAAGGTCCCATGCTTCATCACGGATCAGGCGATATGCATCCTGGATATTATAAGCAGTGATTACCTCGTAGCCATTTCTTGTCAATGCTTTGGTAACCATTTCACAAATTTCCTGTTCGTCGTCAATCACTAAAATTCTCATTGCTTCCTTTCAATTTCTAAACTTTAAACATTCAGTACAATGGCAAACTTTGTTCCTTTGTTGGCTTCGGATTCAACTTCTATATTACCGCCGTGCGACTTGATGATATTATGAGTCGTAGCAAGGCCTAATCCGACGCCACCTTCCTTGCGGGTAAAATAGGGCTCGAATAATTTCCCAAGATGTTCCTGGGGAATACCGATCCCATTATCTTCCACCTCGATATAACACTTGTCCTCTTTTTTCCGTGATTTAATTTTGATCACTCCCCCTCGGTCCGGGGTGGCTTCAATTGCATTCACAAGAATATTGAGCAAAGCCGTTTTGATTTTTGCCTCATCCACCAATACATCTTTCAGGTCGTGTGAAAAATGTTTGATCACTTTTATATTTTTCAGGGCCAGTCTGTCCTTACCCAATTCCAGTGTCTCGTCAATCAACTGGTTGATCCCATACTTCTGCATTTTGATTTCTGCCGGCTTGGAAGATAAAAGCAGCTCCGTAATCAAATCACCTATTCTCCGGCAATTTCTTTTGATCATGGAGATATACGACTCAAACGTTTTATCCCCGAGCTCGTACTCCAGCTGCTCCAACGTAAGGTTGATACTGGTAAGCGGGTTGCGGATTTCATGCGCAAGCATTCTTGCCAGTCGGCCGGTAACTGCAAGCTTTTCTGCCACGATCAGCTCACGTTCGATTTTTTTCCGGCGGGTAATGTCATGCACAACGCCCAGGATATTAAATTTCCCTTCTGATTGCTGCAGGGAAGCTGAGATCAGGCAATGTCTTTTTTCTCCAGCCTTATTTTTTAAAATTATTTCGTAGTTCGTCACCGTGCCGGTTTGCCTGAGTGTATCCAAAAACACCTTTCGCTCTTCCTCCTTAAAGTAAAGTGCGGTGGCGGAAATATTTTTCAACTCCTCTTCGGTGTAGCCAAGAATACGATGAGCAGAAGGATTCACATCGATGAAGTGGCCTTCTTCATCGGTGATGTAGATCATATCGCGAGAAGACTCAAAAATATTCCTGTATTTCTCTTCGCTTTCTTTCAGGGCCTGCATGGTAGCCGACTTTCCAGCACATTGGGATCCTAAGCTTAGAATTCCACGTGGACAAGTTGTCGCG
>JADMIO010803670.1_pt1 | contig 33710 bp, 31 predicted proteins | sample 8958161 | NCBI WGS metagenome assembly JADMIO01 (sample SAMN16585339, study PRJNA669376) | soil metagenome | isolation source: Crop rotation soil | place: USA: Cullars Rotation, Alabama | collected 2011 | reverse complement strand
CTTTCCCACCTAAGCTAATAAAGAGAATGCAAGCCTCAGACTATTTCCTTTAGATAAATTTCAAATCGGCTTTGGTCGCAAATTGTGCGAAAGGATTATTGATAAAAGATTAATTTTGTTTGTCTTGAAAACACATGAGAATTGTTTCCTGAGAAATTCAAGTGTAATTTTTTAATCGTTTAGAATGCGCAATATCCTCCTTACTTTATTATTTTTTATAGTATCGTTTTTCTCCTGCTATTCTCAGGGTGTTGTTCAAACTTCGCATATATCAAATTATAGTTATTCGCTGTTATTACACGGGAAAGATCCTTTAAAGTCATCATTTGCAACTGGATTTTTTATTAGAAAAAATAAAAAGCTCTATTTGGTTACCTGTTTTCATGTGTTTACTGGTCTTGATAATTGGAGCAACTTGAATAAAGGTCCTTACGACAGTATTAGATTACGGTACTATGATTCAAGAAATCAGATAAAATATTTAATAATAAACACCTCAGATAAATCTTTTACACCTCGAAATTTTTTGGTCGATCCAGATATTTATTTTTTCGAGATCGATAATAAATTGTTAAGTGATGCTAAAATATATTCTATAGAGAAATTTATTAAGACTCCAAATCAAAGTAATACGTCAAAAAGTTCCCAAGAGTTATTCTCGTATCAATATTGTGACACCAAAGACGGCTATATTGCTCAAGAAGTAAAAAGAATTATCAATGAAAATTCATTAAGCTTTGATGGCAAAAAAATTTATAGTCCCTCCCGGTTATTTATTGATATGCCAGAGGATAATAATGCATTAATTCCTATTCAATTTGAAAGGAATAATACATTTCTGGACACATCCTTAGTGGATATTTGGCAAAATCTTTCAAATCCAAAAATCACCGCTAATTTACTCTTAGTTGATACGTTGGATGTTCAGTCTATCCTAACCAAATGGAGCAATTCATCTTTTCTTGATTACAAACATACAAATGACTCTTTAAGCAATTTTAATATATTCCCTGGAAAAGGTTTAGATGATACTGATTTATCAATATTAACTAGAGACACCAAAATAGAAGACAATACCATTAGTTTGCGATGGCCACGTCATGATTCATCTTATTTAGTCAGTATTATTCCCTATACCTTATATCAAAGAGACACCAGCATTTTCACACGAGATTTTTCACTCCTTAGTGACAAGATTGACTTTCAGGAAAAAAATATATTTTCTAATTCAGGTATTAATTTGTTTTCGATTGACAAAAATAGCTTGAAAGAAGCTGATCCACTATTTAATGATTATGTTGGAAAAACCATACCTAATTACTTTAATAACATATCGAATGAAACAGGGGGAAACAAAAATATACTTAGTAAGGGTATTGAAGATTTTGTATTTTTTGACCAACGTAACCTTTTTGACACAGCCTCGAAATTGACTTGGGATTGGGATAATTCTAAGGTTTTACCGGAAGCAAATGAATTACAAAATACGAGATATTTGTCGCAGAAAAGCTTTGAATCCCCAATAGTTTCGTTCCTTCCTAAGCGAGTTTTGAATATTTTTTCTCAGATTGACTTTGATTCGTTTTCTCCAGTTTTGTATAACGCAGAAGTAGTAGATAAGAGATTAAATACTGGGATAGATGAAATTCTTTCTGAAAAGTATTTTATAACGCAGCCTCCTTCATTTGGTGGAGGTTCCGGATCACCAATATTTCTTAATTGTAAAGGGACCTTAAAAAACGGGAGAAATGTGGAATGGATTGAATTTGCCGGTATGCAATGCGCAAATTCTTATAAAAAGTCAGAGTATAGTTTATCTGGAGAACTTGAATCATTCGCTACAATAATTCTCAAAGCTGAAGTGATTTGGCAGCTATTTAATGAACTAAGCAAATGAAAATTGAGATTTTATTTACAAAGATAGTAATTCAAATTAATAGCTTAAATACTATACCTTAATACCTATGGATGTCAATTTGACAAAGGCATTCATCTTAATTTGAAGATAGTACCTAGTCAAATTGATACTAAAAAGATTCATCAGGACATTCAGTCCTCATCCAGTCCTTGCTTTTAGGTTTATGAATTTTAGGCACATATTTATACTTCCTTTTAATATAAATCGGTTTTTTGAGTTCAGGTATCACGACCCTCAAATATGTTTTAATTCCATTTTTTTCAAACACTTGATTTTTTTGTATATAACCGAGACGTTTTGCTTTTTTAATCGATCTGCTAACGGTGCTTTTAGAACAGCCCAAAAATGTGGCTATATAATCGTTACTGGCAAAGCATTTTTCCCAAGAGGAAATAAAGCCTAATATAACTCTATCGGCTAATTTGAGACGCCGATCATCTATTAATTTTTGTGAGTAATACAGCGATCGAGGTTTTACTGCTTTCATTTTTCTTGCTTCATTAAATTTTCAATATCAGAAAGCTTATAAAACCAGGTCCCATTTAGTTTTTTGGCATTGAGAGTACCTGATACCCGTAATCTCTGAAGTGTTCCGTCAGAAATATTCAGCAAACGTCTTACATCAGCGGAGCGTAAAAATTTTTGTTCAGCCTGTGTTGGAGATAATGTAGATTGTAGCTTTTGAATAGCTCTAAGTATTTCCGCAATGTCAGCTTTTGTGGCAATTTCACTTATTTGCATAATAAAAATGTTTGCCTTAAAACATAAGGGAGTGAAGTTAGATTTCCAAACGCATTTTTGGTGACTTTCCAACTTCCTCAAATCGATAATTACCAAGTGCAACCAAATACATTTTTCCAAGAAGATCTCTTAAAGTAATATCTGTAGTAATTCGAATCAATTTGAAGTATCAGTTCGACATCGTTGTCTTTATCATAAAGATTGACAATAGAAAGTTTTGTCCAGTTTCCAGTAAGAAAATAACCACAGTTAGTTCTTGAGAGTATATCATAGTTGACCTTACCAATCTTTATTGTATTTTTTGCTGAATCAAATACGAAAGACGTGGCGACATTTTTTGTATAAACTGCATCACGAGCACTAACAACACGTCTACCGAAAATGGTATTAAATCTTTCCTCTTTTTCATATTTATAGGATACATTTTTTTGGGCGAAAAGAGTAGTGCTGTAAAAAAATACGGTAAGCAATAAGATAAATTTTAGAAGTTGCATGGCATTTATTAGACTGCCTTGCTCTACAGAGTATTTTATAAAAAATCAGCGTGAGCAAGTATCAATCCCGATAGAGGCACTTGCGATGCCCATGTACAAGAAAGAACCGCCCACGCTTTTATGTGGGCGTTTAATCCTATTCTCTGTACATTGAAAGTTTCGCAAGTTTTCTATCGAAGAGAGGTTAAACGCTGTATGTTTAGTATGTTTTTATGCTATTATTTTAAATAAGTATATGGTTAATTTTAGAGTTAATAATATTCTTCCAGTTTAATAATCGGTGAAAATAATTTATTTCGTTTAGATGGCAGCAAGTTGGTCAGCAATCTTACCCATTTCGGTCATTACCTTTTCTTCGATAATCTTAGCGTAGATCTGGGTAGTTTTAATATTCGTATGACCCAGCATCGAACTAACGGTTTCAATTGAAACGCCTTTTGTCAGCATCAGGGTTGCAAAAGTATGCCTTGCCGTATGAGTGGTTAAGTTCTTGGTGCATTTAGTCAGCGTCGCAATTTCCTTTAAATATGCGTTTTGTTTCTGGTTACTTTTCGTCGGAAGTAATTTGCCGGTGTAGGAGCAATATTCATGGTCCTTGTATTTTTTTATTATGTCCAGTGCTTTCGGCAGTAAAGGAATGTTTGCGGTGACATCAGTTTTGGTTCTCTTTATGTGTATTTGCTTTTGGCCATTTAATCCAATTACGATATTGTTTTTATCGAGTTTCGCAGAATCGGAGTAAGATAGTCCGGTATAGCAGCAGAAAATAAATACATCTCTTGCCTCATCGAGCCTATCATTGTCAAATTTCTTCAAAGCAATACTCTGTATTTCCTTTTCAGTTAGAAATTCTTTCTCGATTCGTTGCAGTTTAGCTTTATAGCTCTGGATTGGGTTATTAGGAATATATCCGCGGCTTACGGCAAAGTTGATTACGGTCTTAAGATTTTTTATGTATTTGGAGGTGGTATTAGTTGAACAATTCCTTACTGTTTTTAGATAAAATTCATAAGCAGCGGCGAAAGCATTGTTGACATCATGGATCAGGATATCACTGGTTTTGTATTTGTGAGTAATAAATCGGGTGACATGATCCAATGATGTTTTGTACCTGGCATAGGTGCCTTCGGCATAGTCCTTTCCGATCAGTTTTTTTACGTGTTGTTCGTTGTGGTATTCGTGCAGTTGGATCAACGAGTATTGCGTTACAGATTTTCCTAAATGAGCATTGACGACAAGTTCGGCAGTAATCAGTTTTCCTAGCGATTGTAAGTCGGCACGAATACGTAATAGGTTTTGTCGGATTGATTGCAATGAATGATTCGCAGTTTGTGCGTCCTCATTATTACCGGAAATTTTACCTGCTGTTGGATTCCATTTATTGTTTGGTGCCCATAATTGGCAGGAAAATTCGCGTGAGTGGCCTTGTACAGTTAAGCGACAATAAATGGGATGTTCTCCTTTCTTGTTTGTTTTACTTCGGTGCATGAAAAACAGGATGGAAAACGTGTTTCTTTTGACTTCATTCGTGATCATTGGACAACGATTTAGGGGTAAGAACAGGTAAAAAGGTAGCGAATAGCAGATTAAAAATCAAATCATTACAGGTAAATCGTTGGACAGGTTCAGATGGGCAAAAAGACAACGATTAAGACAGGTTGAAATAGGGCATTGTGAGCGATTTTGAGGGGGGTAGAAGGGCAAAAAACGTGGTGAAGAAGGAGTTAGATCGTTTTTGAGCAAGATGGAAAAGAAAGGGCGGAGAGAGAGGGATTCGAACCCCCGGACCTTTTGGGTCAACGGTTTTCAAGACCGCCGCATTAGACCGCTCTGCCATCTCTCCGCGGCAAAAATAACCCCGCAGAGCCTGGCAGAAAAATTTTCAGTGTACTTTATTTGGCTGTTTAATACATTGTTTTTCCATGTATTTCTTCAGAAATTCTTTCTTGGAATCATGGTATGAGGATACAACACCGATCTTGTACATGCAGAAAATATAGATCCACGCTAAATCAAGCTGATATTTCAAAAACCCTGCACGCGCGCTTCCGGGATACAGATGATGATTATTATGCCATTCACCTGTAAATAATCCCGGCCGGGTTTGATTTACTGATAAATTACTTCTGTCGAAATCCAATCCGTCTTTATGCTTTTCTTTCCCCTTTGCATGCCCTGTATAATTAAAAGCACGAACAAGCATAAACCATAGCATGGCTCCGGAAAAAAGTGCACAGGCTAATCCATGCCCGCCGATCAAATAAAGCACCACATACCAGAATATCCAGTTAAATAACCACGTAAGAATAGTATAAAGCGGGCTGGCCACTGATCCCCATTTCTGATATTGCTTATACGAATTAATATGAACGCCCGTATGACGCATAAATCCGGCTACCCTGTGATAATTTTTTTCTGTAAGATCCCTGGCAATGCTTTGGTGATTCACATCTGCAAGCATGCAGTACAATAGACCGGCCCTGGAATTATAGGGATCTCCGGGCAGATCTGATTTGGCATGATGAACATGATGAGAGACAATATAAATTTCTTCGGGAATGGTTTTGATTACGAGATGTTGCGTAAAAAACCGCCATATCGGGTGACTGAACTGGTAAGCTTTATGTGTGCCATAGCGGTGAAACCAGACGGTGCCATGGGTTCCCATTATTATCATCGCATAAAAGATCATAGCAATTAAAAAAGCCCAAGAAAAATATTTCGCAATGAATAAATAAAGGAATGGCATCATGCAAATGATCATCAGCCATCCGATCAGCGCTATCCAGTTCTTGCGGCTTTTAAAAATGTTGATATTTGAAAATGCTTCCCGGAACAATTGTTTTTTGGTCGGGATCAGGAGTTCACCGTTTTCCTGCTTCCAACCATATGATGGCTCCTTAAGTATAGTATCGATAAATGCCATAATGCACGTTAAATGTTAATAAATACTCCAGATATATATCAGTAGTAAAAATTAAAGTGCGGCGAAAGCAGGATAATTAATAGTACTAAGAGAGAGTATAATTAAAGATAATCAATTTATAGTGATTTCAGGTACTCTACCAGATCAGCCTTTTCACCTTCTGATAAGTTTAACCTTTTACAATTATTATAATGATTAACAACGTCCATCAATGTGGTAAATCGCCCATCATGATAAAATCCACCCTTTGCATGCGCCCATAAACCGCGCAACCCCTGCGTAACATAACTTTTATCCGGAGAACGGTTGGATTGAAAATCATCTATACAGATCTCGTCAGCTTTGTGTGTGCTCCATCCCGGCAAATGTCTGCCGTATTGCGGGTACCGGCCTTGGTTGATTTACATTGAACGAATTGTCCGATTCCAATCAGTATAATGAGAGAACTAATAACCAGGGAGGTTTTGGAAAGAAAGACTTTCATTATGTAATCCGGTTTCTGAATCCGCCTCAAACGATATACCATTAATTACCACGCATATCTTACTGTTTTTCAATTTCGGAAACACCTGAATGCGCTTCACAACAGAAATAAGGCATATTTATTCCCCATCTTTTCATTAAATTTCCATAAGAAAATTCAAGGCATGAACTCCGTAAAGTCAGTATTGTCACGCAAAAAATTAACTCCTGTTACTGTTTCTCCCACTGCTACCGTAATAGATGCATTGCAATTAATGGCTGAAAAAAATATCGGTTCTCTGGTAGTAATGAACGGAAATGAATACATGGGCATTCTCACTGAAAGGGATTATTCCCGGAAAATTGTACTGAAAGGAAAAAGCTCGACTGATACAAAGGTCAGCGAGATCATGTCAATCGATATGCCTATTGTAAAACCATCGGATTCGATCGAGCATTGCATGCAACTGATGTCTGATCGTAATATCCGTTATATGCCGGTTTTTGATAATGGCGCGCTCACCGGGATCATTTCGATGAGCGATGTAGTAAAGGAAACCATTCTTGCACAGAAAGAAACTATTGATCAGTTGCAGAATTATATCAGCAGCTAAGCGACTTACACACTCATTAAATACCGCGAAGCCCCGTAAGGCTTCGCTTTTTTATTTTTCTTTTACCACTACAAGATCAGCAATTTCAACCTGCATCGGCAACAATCCCACCTTCACAACAGCACGTCTACCTCTTATCTCCAATACCTGTCCAACCTGATGATTTTTTTTCATCATTACTTTATCACCCACTTTTATTTCTCCCCCAACCTCTTTGAATTTCGACTCGATCTTTTTCTGCATTCTGCTCACTACCTTCTTTTCATTCTTTTTGAATAACAATGCCTCCATCTGTTGGATCACCTTATTCTTATTATCCTCCTTTCTCCATTCGATCAGGACCTGCTTCAGCTTTCTTTCCATATCTTTTAAATAAGTGATCCTTTCTTCGGAGATCCTGTTCTGTTCCTTCAATAATTGCACCTGCTGCTGATGCCGTTCGCGGTCCATGACCTGCTGCATCTCTTTTTTCATCTTCTCATTTTCTTTCAGCAGCTGCTGCAGTTCTTTTTGTTTCTTTTCGAGATCACGAAGGTCCTGCTCAGTTCGGTTCAGCAATTTATCCAGGCGGAACTGGTCTTCATCTACCAGTTGTCTTGCCTTTTCAATAAGATTTTTATCAAGGCCGATCCTTTCTGCTATCGAAAAGGTATAAGAGCTGCCCGGTTTACCCACGAGCAATTTATACTGTGGCAATAATTTTTTTTCATCAAATGCCATGGCACCATTGATAATACCTGCAGTCTTCCCTGCCATCAGTTTCAAATTCAGATAATGCGTAGTCACCACCCCTATTGCATGTTTTTTCACCAGCTCCTGTAATATGATCTCCGCAAATGCTCCACCCAGGTTGGGATCGCTGCCACTACCCAGTTCATCGATAAAAAACAAGGTGCGGCCATTCGCATTTTCTATGAAATATTTCATGTGCAGCAAATGACTGCTGTATGTGCTCAGCTCAAATTCTATGCTTTGCTCATCCCCAATATGGATCATGAGCTGCCTGTAAATACTGAAACGCGAAGATGGATGAACAGGCACCAGCAATCCTGCCTGCACCATCAACTGCAGCAAGCCGATCGTTTTTAAAGTCACCGTTTTCCCTCCTGCGTTAGGTCCGCTAATAACAAGTATTCGATGCTCATCATTCAGCGAAACCGTTACAGGAATGGTTGGTTTCTGCTGACGCTCGTTATAGAGATATAATAATGGATGAAATGCTTCTACCAGCTGCACCTGCATTTTATCTTCAATCACCGGGAACTCCGCATTTATTTCAAGTCCAAGTTTTCCTTTGGCCCTTGCAAAATCAAATTCCCCACTCATCCTGTGCCATTCAGATAAAAGCGATGCAAATACAGAAAGACCGGCAGTTAATTCTTTCAGCAAACGATATACTTCTTTTCTTTCCTGATTTTCCAGCTCATACACTTCATTGTTGAGACCGATAGTTTCTTCGGGCTCTACAAAAGCGGTCTTGCGACTATCACTTTCACCATGAAGAATTCCTTTAACAGTTCTTTTTTGTTCTGCAACTACAGCAACCACTCTTCTTCCGTTCATAAAGCTTTCCTCGATCTCTGCGAGATAGCCTTGTTTATTCAAGCGGGATACGATCCTTTCAAACAAGCGGCGCAATTCATTTCGCTTGCGGTATAGTTGCTGGCGGATTTGACGTAATTCATCGGAAGCATTGTCTTTCACCTGCCCATCATCATCCAGCACTTCATCGATCATTGCAGCTACTTTCTTTTCATAGTGCGTTACAGCTGTTAGTTGAGTTAAGGCCGGATAAGCTGTTTTTCTTTCAGTATCAAACCAGCGAAAGATCGACTCACTGACGCCTGCCAGCTTCCGGATACGCAATAATTCTTCTCCGTTAAGTACTGCACCCGGAATGGAAAGCAGTTTTAATTCTTTTGCCAGGTTCAATACATGATCATTCGGGAAATAAATGCCATTGGAAAGCAGCTGACGGAATTCATGGCTTTGCCTCAATTCAGTTTCAACCAGGGTCTTTTCCGTGTGCACTAACAAATTTTTAGCTTTTTCACGGGCATATTCTCCCTCGCAATAGGCTGCAAGCAGGTCTTTTACCTTATCGAACTCAAGCTGCAACTGCGCAGAAGCCGGATACAATTTCATTTCCACTCTCAAAAAGTTAAAGGAGCGCAAAATTACAAATACTGCATCCCTTTTTTCAAACTCTTCGTAGGTATCTTTGTAAAATGAAAATGATGGTTGCAATATTTCTGAGTGGCTTATCCGCATTGTTTTCCTGCGCACAACGCAATGCCCCTGAAAAAGAGCTAAAAATTTCTATCAACAATACTATGGATCCTATTTCTACTAATGTAAAAACAGATACAGCCACTTTTGCCAATGGCTGCTTTTGGTGCACGGAAGCAATTTTTGAAGAGCTGGACGGAGTAATTAGTGCCGTATCGGGCTATAGTGGGGGACAAACACCAGATCCTACTTATAAAGAAGTATGTACCGGCGAAACAGGTCATGCTGAAAGCCTGCAGATCGTTTATGATCCCTCAAAGATCAGCTTTGATGAACTGCTGGAAGTTTTTTGGGAAACACATGATCCCACTACATTGAACCGCCAGGGAGCGGATGTGGGAACGCAGTACCGCAGCGCGATCTTCTATCATAATGCAGAGCAAAAAGCTAAAGCAGAAAAATACAAAGCAGAACTGGATAAAAGCGGTGCTTTCGATCGCCCTATCGTTACAGAGATCACCTCTTTCAGCAAATTCTATCCTGCCGAGGATTATCATCAGCAATATTTCGAGCTGAATGAAAACAAAAATCCTTATTGCAAGATCGTCATCAGGCCAAAGCTGGATAAGTTCAGGAAAGTTTTTAAGCATAAACTAAAACACTAGTCACTAGCTCCTACGCACTAGCTTTTAGCTGCTACCTGGATAACCTGGTATGTCGTAGTTCTAATAAGTTCAGTGCATTTGGTTCGAAGCCTGTTACATTCGTTTGCGTTAATCTCACTGCCATATCGTACCATAAAGGCACTACAGGAGCGTCTTCCATCAATAACTGATCGGCCTGCTGATAAAGAATATATCGCAAAGAATCATTGGTTTCTGTCAATGCTTTTTCAAACAGCGCATCAAACGCCGGATTTTTATAACGTGTATAATTCGGAGGTGCCGGATTCCTGGAATAGAAAACGGATAAATAGTTTTCTGCATCCGGGTAATCGGCTATCCAGGATCCCCGGAAGAAAGCAGCCGTCGAACCAGCAGTCATTGTTAACAGCAACGACTTCTGCACTACTTCCACCCGCACCGGTATTCCCGATTCCTCCAACTGCTTGGCAATAAAATTGGCCATATCGGAATAGATGGCAATTGTCAGCAGCTTGATTGCAGGCAATCCTTTTCCATCAGGGAATCCTGCTTCCGACAGCAACTGCCTGCTTTTAAGAGGATCATAATGGTAGCCTTTCACCAACGATGTATCAAAAGACGGTAACCCCATCGGCACAAAGCCCGATTCAGCTGCAGTTCCCAATGAATTCCTTAAATACAATACCATTTTCCGGCGGTCGAAACCATAATTAATGGCCTGACGGATTTTTTTAAACCGCAGTGGTGAATTTTTTACAAGCGAATTATTGGAATCCACTAATATGCCGAGGTATTCAATATTCAAATAGGGACTGGTCTGCAATTTTATTTTATCCTTCCACTGTTCCCTGAGCGTTCCTTTTTTTGTCAGCACTTCATCTTTAAAAGATGCTTCGATATCATTGATGAAATCGAGTTGCTTCTGACGAAACAACAGGAATTCGGTTGCCTTGCTATCGTAAAAAGAAACATTTACTCCATCGAGGTAAGGTAACCGGTTACCTGCACTATCCGTTTCAAAATAATGCGGATGTTTCTTCATCACTAATACCTGTCCTTCTTCCCAGGCCACAAAACTAAAAGGCCCTGTGCCTACCGGATGCCTCCTGAAATCTGCACCGTAAAAATCGACGGCTTCCTTTGGTACGATCGAACAATATTGCATCGAAACAATACCGAGTATCGGATTATAAGGTCTCTGCAATTTCAAAACGAATGTAGAATCATCGGTCGCAGAAAACGGTTTTGTGCTATCAACCTTGCGATTGAATATCCATGCACCCGGGCTCGCCACTTGCTTGTCCATGATCCTGGAAAAACTATACACCACATCATTTGCTACCAGTCTCCTTCCTTTTTTATCCGGAAAAGCAGGATCATCCTGGAAAAAAACATCCGTTCTTAAATGAAATGTGAACTGCTTACGGTCATCCGAAATATCCCAGCTTTTAGCCACGGAAGGAATGATATGTAAACTATCGTCGATCTCTACAAGAGTATTATAAAACTGGTGGGCAGCCCACATGGTCGACTGACTTTTGGCAAAAGCAGGGTCAAGTGAGGAAATGCCGTTAAATTCATTATAATGAAAGATCATCTTATCACTGCTCTTACGGGAATAACAGCCGCTGATAAATGATACAGCAGCGATCATAACAAAGCATTTTATGTAATCATAATTAACTTTCATCTTTGTCGATAGGAGTTAAATTTACAGACAAATATGAACGCCGTGAAATACACCTTCTACCCCTTTTATCTTTTTGGCATTTTATTATTGGCTTCAAACAACAGTTGCGCGCAACCGCTGAACAAGAAGAAGGAGTTTACGCACCAGGATACATTACGTGGCAGTATAACAGCAGAAAGAGCCTGGTGGGATGTTGCTTCCTACAATATATATGTAGCTCCGGATTATGGTTCGAAGACCATCAGGGGTTACAATGAAATGAGCTTCGACATCAATACTGAAGGCGCGAATAAAAGAATGCAGATCGATCTGCAGCAACCAATGCAGATCGATAGTATAATTTTCAATGAAAAACAAATCAGCACTTACAAACGCGATGGGAATGTTTATTTCATTGATTTCGGCAGCTTCAAATTCAATGTGGCCAAAACCTTTGCAAAAAAAGAAAAAGCTTTACCCCTATACACTATCAGGATTTATTTTCATGGTAAACCAAGAGAAGCCGTCAATCCACCATGGGATGGCGGCTGGATCTGGTCGAAAGATGAAAAAGGCAGACCCTGGATGACCGTTGCCTGCCAGGGTTTGGGTGCCAGCGTTTGGTATCCCTGTAAAGATCATCAAAGCGATGAGCCTGATCTGGGTGCTACCCTGCAGATAAAAGTCCCTGATACCCTGATTGCAGTGGGTAATGGCAGACTGATTAGCCAGTCAGCCGGACTATACACATGGAAAGTAGAAGATCCGATCAATAATTACAATATCGTTCCTTATATAGGGAAGTATGTAAACTTTACCGATACATTGATGGGTGAAAAAGGAAAGCTGAATCTCAGCTACTGGGTACTTGACTATAATATCGACAAAGCAAAAAAACAATTTGGCAGGGATGTAAAACCCATGATCCGGGCATTTGAATGGTGGTTCGGTCCCTACCCTTTTTATGAAGACGATTATAAGCTGGTAGAATCATCACATCTTGGAATGGAACACCAGAGTGCTACTGCTTATGGCAATCATTACAGAAATGGTTATCTCGGTATGGACCTTTCCGGCACTGGCTGGGGAATGAAATGGGATTATATCATTGTTCATGAAAGCGGTCACGAGTGGTTCGCCAATAATATTACGACGAAAGACATTGCGGACATGTGGGTGCATGAAGGATCAACCATGTATTCCGAAGCATTATTCATCGAATATTACTGGGGCAAAAAAGCAGCTGATGAATATGTTCAGGGCATTCGCAGGAATATCAGCAATGATAAACCGCTTATCGGTCCTTATGGCGTAAACCAGGAAGGCAGTGGCGACATGTATAATAAAGGTGCGAATATGCTGCATACCATCCGGCAGGTGATCAACAATGATGATCTCTTCCGCAAGATCTTAAGAGGGTTGAATAAAGAGTTCTATCACAAAACCGTAAACTCGAAAGATGTAGAAAATTATATTACTAAAGAGTCCGGTAAAGACCTTTCAAAAATATTCGACCAGTACCTGCGGACCACCATGATCCCTCAGCTGGAATACCAGAGCAAAGGCAAAACTCTGAATGTACGCTGGACGAATACTGTTCCCGGATTCAAAATGCCTGTGCGTTTAACCAATGGCGACTGGATCTATCCGACCACATCCTGGACTAAGATCAATTCCAAAGAAAAGGACTTTGCAGTAGATAAGAATTTTTACATAACGGTGAAAAAAGCTAGTGGCTCATAGCTAAAGGCTAGTAGCTATCTTTATCAAATGAGCATCCGCCGGCAAAGCATTATTTCAGCCATTGTAATTTATATTGGCTTTGCTATCGGCCTGCTTAATACCTACTTCTTCACCCGCCAGGGAAATTCAAATAATTTTACAGGTGCCGAATACGGGCTTACGCAGATCTTTATTGCAATAGCCACCATGATGGCCACGATCTCTTCACTGGCCATGCCTGCTTTTATTTTCAAATTCTTCCCGTATTACAAGGACCATCTTCCGGAGAATAAAAATGAAATGATCTCCTGGGCTTTAGTCATCAGCCTGATAGGTTTTATCCTGGTGATCATTGCAGGATTACTGCTGAAGGACCTGGTGATAAAAAAATATGGGACCAATACACCGCAGCTCATCACCTATTATTACTGGATATTTCCTTTAGGGCTTGGGCTAACTATATTCAATGTTTTGGAAGCATATGGATGGAGCTTGCATAAATCGGTCGTAACAAACTATTTTAAAGAAGTACAATGGAGATTGTTTACTACCCTCCTGCTTGTTCTGTTTTTGACCAATACGATCAGCGATTTCGATCTGTTCATTAAATTATTTGCATTTACATATCCGGGCATTGCAATAGGGCTATTGATTTATCTGCTGGCAACGGGTAAGATCCATTTCACTTTGGCTATCAGCAAGGTTACCAGGCGCATGGCAAATAAAATTCTTGCCCTATGTACATTTATCTATGGTGGTTCCCTGATCTTTACCATTTCGCAGGTTTTCGATACACTGGTTATCGCTTCGATACTCGGACCTGAGCAAGCTGCGATTTTCGGCCTCGCACAGATAATGACCAGTATTGTGCAGGCACCGCAAAGAGGAATTGTTTCAGCGTCGCTTGCTCATTTATCAAGGGCGTGGAAAGAAAAAAACATGGCATTGCTGCAAAGAATTTATCAGCGATCATCCATCAACCAGTTGATCGTAGCACTTGGACTTTTCCTCCTGATATATATGAATTTCGAAGATGGGTTTACCACCTTCGCCATACAGCATATTTATTTCGATGCTAAACCCATATTCTTTATCCTGGGAATTACAAGGATCATAGATATGGGTACCGGAGTCAATTCGCAGATCATTGCGACATCTGTTCACTGGAAATTTGAACTGATCAGCGGCATCATTCTGATCGCGATCATGCTGCCTCTGACTTATATTCTGACAAAAGAATATGGAGTTACCGGGCCAGCTATTGGTTCACTGGTATCGATTTCGATTTACAATATCATAAGAACGATTTTCCTCTGGAAAAAATTCAACCTGTTTCCTCTTACCATTCAATCATTATATACTGTACTGCTGGCAGCTGCCTGTTTTGCGGTTTGCTATTTTGCTTTTGATACAATTCATGGAATTCCAGGGATGCTGATAAGAAGCATTGTCTTCATTCTTCTTTATGCAGCAGGATGTATTTATATGAAACTATCTCCCGATATTCAATCGGTGATGTTAACTGTAAGAAAAAGACTGAAGCTGAAAACCAACTGATCAGTTACTGGCGATGATCTGTTTATCGTCGATACGTCCGGCTCCCACAAACCGCTGAAGATAATAAGGCTCGAATAAACTGCTCACCATTACACCTCTTGAAACGGATGCATGAATGAACCGGTTATTGCCTAAATAAATGCCAACATGCGAAACACCATGGCCTCTTGTGTTGAAGAAAACAAGATCGCCTTCCTGTAATTCTGTGGTGGATATTTTTCTGCTGGTACGATATTGATCACGCGAAACGCGCGGTAAAGAAATTCCATACACAGCTGCATAAATGGCAACTGTAAACCCGGAGCAGTCCACTCCGCTTTTTGTATTTCCGCCAGTACGGTAATGCACCCCATACCATTCATCTACGTTTTCCAGCAAAGCTTTGCTTGGTAAAGATTCTACATCTGTGTTCAACAGGCCGGTATACTTGAGCTCAACAGCAGATACTGGAGCAGATTCATTTCTTCTGACATTATATTCTTCTCTCGCAGGAATATTTTCTTCATGTGGGGTAGCAGCAACCATAACCTGTGGACCAGGCTTTACTTCTTCCCGTTTTTGCTCCACCTGGGCGCTTACGGTGATATCATCTATGAATTTGGATTGTTTTTCAGGAGCAGGTGCAACAGCGGTCGCTGCCTGCTTGCTTCCCGGCAGGTTCAGCGATTTGAAAACGGTGCAACTACTTAAGAAAAAAATAACTCCTATTGCTGGTAATAACTGCTTAACCATTGGCTTTCTTTGGATGATTTCAAGGGTTTCAGTCTACCTCGGCAGACGGCGGCGAATTTACGCCACATGTGCCAATATAAGACTTATTCCTCAAACGATTTCATTATCAAAAAATTGCCCATTGATTAAGTAACTGTGACCAAGTAAATTAGGGCTCATAACAATTTGTGAATATTCGTACTTTTCCAGATGCATTTACTTATAAGTTATCTAGGTATTTTACTTATTACGCTTAGCTGTAGAAATGCCAGCGGATCAAGGGAGCATAAGCCCGACAGCACGGTTCTCAACCGCATTTTATCAGTTGATACAATTGTTCCTTCCGGATTACAGAAATATGACGATATCATCTTTCAGAAAAAAGAGATACTGAATGCAGCGCCCGGAACAAAATCAGTTCTTTTTAATTCAGCCGGCACAAAACTCTACGCCATGAACCTCGAAGGCATGAGCGTTTATGAGTTTGATCAGGCTTCTAAAAAAATAACCCGTGAATTTAAATTCACTCCTACACGCGGAATGGGCTGGGATTACAATAAAAGCAAACCGATTCCTTCTTACCAGGAAAAACCAGTGGAGGCCTGTTTGAGTCATGATGACCAGATCCTCTGGGTTTCCCTGCACAATGCCGAAGGGATTATTCCAATATGGGTAAGTGACCTTTCAAAGAATAAGGGATTTGCAGAAGGACAAAAAACAAAACCTGTTACGGTGATTTATCCGGGCACCGCCAAGAAGGATTCTTTCCGGGTACCATTGATCGAAACAGGCAAAACCCCAAAAGTTATTTCAAGAACTGCAGATAACATTTATCTGCTCGTCAGCAATTGGCATTCCAGAACCGTGAGCGTATTGAGAATGGATGAAAAAGAATATCCTTTTGGAATGGTAATAGATGATATACCTGTTACTGCTATTCCGCGAGGGATCGCAGTGGATGACAAGAATAAAAAATCATTTGTAGCCATCATGGGTGGTTCTACCCTGGCAGTGATCGACAACAATACCTGGAAAGCTGATACCATTATCAATGTAATGTCGAGTCCGCGGCATATTGTAATGGATACCAGCGGTCATCTTTTTGTTTCATATAATAGTATTGGAATGATCGCCTGTCTTGATGCGCTTACGGGAAAAACTTTATTTACCACTTCAACACATGCTCAGCCAAGAACGATCGTATTATCAAAAAATCACAAATTTCTGTTCGTCACCTGTTACAGCAGTGACTATGTAGATGTGTACAAAATCAATCCGGATAGTTTCACTAAAGTGGCATCTTTGCCCTGCGGTGGTCATCCTGTTGGTGTTGATGTTTTTGAGGATAATGAAAAACTGGAGGCCTGGGTTTGCAGCTACAGCAGTGGTTCGATTGCCGTGTATACGTTTAAGAAACTGTGATTTTGAAAAATGAAATTCTCTCATCTCCACGTCCATACTCAATTTTCCTTACTCGATGGCGCTGCTTCCATCCAGAATCTTTATAAAAAGGCGATTAAGGATGGAATGCCTGCGTTGGCCATCAGCGATCATGGCAATATGTTCGGCGCATTTGAATTTGTAGCCGAAGCTTATAAGAACAAGGATGAAAATGGAAAAGTGAAAGTGAAGCCCATCGTGGGTTGCGAATTTTACATAACTGCCGATCGCACACAGAAAACATTTACAAAAGATCAGCGGGATCCGCGACACCACCAGATATTACTTGCAAAAAATGATGAAGGTTACCGGAACCTGGTGAAGCTCACTTCACTTGGCTTTATCGAAGGGATGTACAGCAAGTATCCGCGGATCGATAAAGAACTTATTCTCCGCTATCATAAAGGGCTGATCGCAACTACCTGTTGTCTGGGTGCCATGGTGCCGCAAGCCATCTTGAAAAAAGGAGAAGAGGAGGGTGAAAATGAATTTAAATGGTGGCTGAATATTTTCCAGGAAGACTATTATGTGGAATTGCAAAGACATGGCATGGCGGAGCAGGACAAAGTGAATGAAGTACTGATCCGGCTGGCCAGGAAATACAATGTAAAGATCATTGCCAGCAATGATTCACACTATGTGGAACAGGATGATTTCACTGCGCACGATATTCTTTTATGTATCAATACAGGAGAGAAATTAGCCACTCCCGCCCTTCGCGAATTTGTAGATGACGATATACATGTAAAGGATAAACGATTTGCTTTTCCCAATGATCAGTTTTATTTCAAAACAACGGATGAAATGAGCAAGATCTTCCATGACCTTCCTGAAGCGATCGATAATACGAATGAAATAGTGGATAAGATAGAGATGCTGCACCTGACGCGCGATATCTTATTACCGAATTTTCCCGTTGAAAAAAAATTCCAGGTCCATACTAAAGAAGAAACCATTGGTAAAAATGTCATCAGCATTGAATCATTGAACCAGTGGGAATATCTGAAATACCTGACTTATGAAGGTGCTAAGCATCGCTACCATGAGCTGACCGATGAACTGAAAGACAGAATAGAATTTGAATTGTTTACCATCAAGACTATGGGCTTTGCAGGTTACTTTCTGATCGTAAGTGATTTTATTCGTGCCGGTCGCGATAAAGGAGTATTTATCGGTCCTGGCCGCGGTTCAGCTGCAGGAAGCGTAGTAGCTTATTGTATCGGTATTACGAATATCGATCCGATCAAGTATAATTTACTCTTCGAGCGTTTTCTGAATCCCGATAGGAAATCGATGCCTGATATCGATACGGATTTTGATGATGAAGGAAGGCAGAAAGTGATCGACTACGTGGTTGAGAAATACGGAAAAAATCAGGTAGCCCAGATCATTACTTATGGTACAATGGCTGCCAAGATGAGCATTAAAGATGTGGCACGTGTAATGGATCTGCCTTTACCGGAATCAAATGAACTGACCAAGCTCGTACCCGAAAGACCCGGCATTGAATTAAAAAGGGTATTGCATGCTCCTTTAAAAATGAAGGATGCAGAAGGTGGTGAAAAATCGCTGGAAGAAAAAGAGGGATTGGGAAACGAAGACCTGGAAAACATCAAAAAGCTTCGCGATTATTATAAACAGGAAAACCTTCTCGCCGGAAAAGTATTACATGAAGCAGAAAGACTGGAAGGTTCGGTGAGAAATACCGGTATTCATGCTGCAGGGATCATCATTGCGCCGAAAGATCTTACAGAGCTTCTTCCGGTTGCTACTTCTAAAGATTCGGCATTATGGGTAACGCAGATCGAAGGAAATGTGATCGAAGAGGCCGGTGTTATTAAAATGGACTTTCTTGGATTGAAAACACTGACCATTTTAAAGAATGCTTTGGCGCTGATAAAGCAAAATCATGGAGTAGAGATAGACATCGATAAAATTCCACTGGACGATAAAAAAACCTATGAGATCTATCAGCATGGATCAACCATCGGCACATTCCAGTTTGAAAGTCCGGGTATGCAGAAATACCTCCGCGAATTAAAGCCTGATAAATTCGATGACCTGATTGCAATGAATGCGTTGTACCGACCGGGACCACTCGCTTATATTCCAACGTTCATCGAAAGAAAACACGGAAGAGAGCCGATCACCTATGATCTTCCTGAAATGGAAGAATACCTTAAAGAAACTTATGGCATCACTGTTTACCAGGAACAGGTAATGTTGCTTGCCCAGTCGCTTGCCGGGTTCAGCAAGGGAGATGCGGATGTATTGAGGAAGGCGATGGGTAAAAAGCAGAAATCGGTGCTGGATAAAATGAAAGCCCAGTTCATTTCAGGGGCAACGGAAAGATTATTCCCTCCTGAGAAGCTGGAGAAGATCTGGACCGACTGGGAAGCATTCGCGCAATATGCATTCAATAAATCGCATTCTACCTGTTATGCCTACGTAGCGTACCAGACTGCCTATCTCAAAGCTCATTATCCGGCGGAGTACATGTCGGCCGTACTCAACAATGCGGGAAGTATCGATAAGATCACATTCTTCATGGAAGAATGTAAGCGAATGGGCATAAAAGTACTGGGTCCGGACATCAATGAATCATTGAAAGGATTTGCGGTTAACGATAAGGGTGAGATCCGGTTTGGTTTGGGTGGATTAAAGGGAGTTGGTGAGGCAGCGGTGGAAAGTATCATCAGCGAAAGAATGAAAAAAGGATCTTTCGAAAGCATCTTCGATTTTATAAGGCGGATCAACCAGCGAACGGTCAATAAGAAAACACTGGAAAGTTTAGCTTATGCGGGATCTTTTGATTGTTTCCCGGAATTTCACCGTGCACAGTTTTTCCATCAACCGGAAAATGAAACCGTGAATGGCTTGGAAAGAGTGATCCGGTACGGGCAGGTGATCGCTTCGCAAAATGCCAGTACTGCAAATACATTGTTCGGAGATCTTCCGGTAACCATGGAAATTCCTCCTCCGCGATTACCCGATTGTGATCACTGGCCATTGATCACACAGTTGAAACATGAAAAGGAAATGACAGGAATGTTTTTAAGCGGGCATCCCCTGGATCACTACCGATTCGAGATGAAACACTATGGAGTAACGCCATTAGCTGATTTCAATGAATTCAGGGATTCGATAAGAACGCAATCAAATCCTGGCAGACCATTTCGATTGATAGGATTGGTAGCGGAAGCGCAGCATAAGATCGCGAGAAGCGGAAACAAGTACGGGAATTTTGTGATCGAAGATTATTCCGGAAAAGCGGATATCATATTATTCAGCGAAGATTACCAGAAGTTCACAAATCATCTTGAGCAGGGAACCACTGTTTTTATAACCGGATATTTTAAGCAACGGTATAATAAGGAGGAATTCGAGTTTAAAGTGATGACAGTAACACTGGCTGAAACAATGAAAAGGAATTTAACGCGGCAGCTGAGTATTGAAGCGCATCCGAAAGATATTACGCCGGAAGTGGTGGGGTTTATTGAAAAGAACCTGCGTCAGAACAGAGGGAAGTCGACCCTGAAATTCACTCTTTCAGAGCCAAAGGGCAAATTAAGGGTCAGTTTGTTAACCATGAATAACGGGTTTGAGATGAATGAGGAGATGATCCAGTTCCTCGAGAGCAAGCCTGAGCTGGAAGTACAGGTTACAACTGTCTGATGTTTGAGGGTTAGAGTTTGAAGTTGTTGATTTAGAGGGGTTAACGTAAAGCATCAAACCAGGAACATCAAACATGACAGATGTTCACAACTTTCCGACAACATTGCGTGTTATTATATACGGTCTTAAATTTGCGATCCTATTTAATAAATATTAATACAATGGCAAAAGAATTCAATGATTCAAATTTTCAGAACGATGTACTGGCATCCGATAAACTGACGGTGGTAGATTTCTGGGCAGAATGGTGTGGTCCCTGCCGCGCGATAGGTCCGGTTATTGAAGAGCTCAGCAAAGAATATGACGGAAAGGTAAATGTGGGAAAGCTGAACGTTGATAATAATCCTGAAGTATCCATGAATTATGGTATCACTTCTATTCCGGCTATCCTTTTTATTAAAGGTGGCAAAGTGGTCGACAAATTAGTAGGTGCACAACCTAAGGCCAATTTTGTAAAGAAAATCGAAGCGCATATCTAAGCGTTATCGGAATGATATTAAAATCCCGGGATAAATACGTCCTGGGATTTTTTATTAATGACTTACGGTACCCAATTCCTTTGGATCATGTTTATGTCGGAATAGGAGCGCGAATAATACCGCAACCACCAATGCATATCCTGCGAAGCATAGCCAGATATTATGCCAGTCCTTATCCGTTCCTTTAGTAAAGAATTTATCAATCAGATACCCACTCACCTGGCTACCGAGGAATGCTCCAATTCCGTTGGTGACCATCATAAATAAACCCTGTGCACTGGAACGGATAGATGAGTCGGTTGTAGTTTCAACGAACAAAGAGCCTGAAATATTAAAGAAATCGAAGGCCATGCCATAAACAATGCAGGAAAGAATGATCATCCATAATCCTTCAGCAGGATTTCCATAAGCGAATAACCCGAAGCGGAGGACCCATGCTATCATGGACATAAGCATGACCTTTTTGATACCGAATCGTTTCAGGAAAAATGGAATGGTAAGAATGAACACGGTTTCCGAGATCTGTGAAATCGACATAATGATCGTCGAATATTTTACCACAAATGATTCCGGTCCATAATCAGGAACTTTTTTAAAATCATCGAGGAAAGTATCTCCGTACATATTTGTAAGCTGCAGTGCTGCTCCTAAAAACATGGAGAAAATGAAGAAAAGGGCCATCTTATACTTTGAAAGAAGCCTGAATGCATTTAATCCCAATTGTTCAATTATTGAAGCTCCTTTTGCAATTGCACGGGCGGGAGGACATTTGGGCAAAGTGAATGAATAAATACCTAAAAAAATTGCTGCAACAGCTCCTATGATAAACTGATTAGAATTTGCTTTGCTCCCCGAAAGATTGGTCGTCCACATGGCTGCAATAAAACCGATAGTTCCCCAAACTCTAATGGGAGGGAAAACTTTTACAACATCGTAATTATTTCTTTTAAGGATTGTATAGGAGATAGAATTCGAAAGGGAAATCGTAGGCATATAACAGATCATCGCACCGAAGATCACATAGTATAATGTATCAGCATCCTTTACCTGTGGAACATAAAAAAGAAAAGCCCCGTATAAAATATGCAGCACCCCATATAATCTTTCAGCATTGATCCATTTATCGGCGATAATTCCTGTTAGTGCCGGCATAAAAATGGAAGATAAAGCCAGCGTAGAAAAAATGGCACCGAACTGAACACCCGTACCCATACCATTACTGAAAAAATAAGTAGCAATGGTGATCAGCCATGCTCCCCATACATAAAATTGAAAGAAGCTAAGAATGGTCAGTCGCAGTTTGATATTCATGGGTGACAATTTATGGGGAAGATAATATATATGAGGGAAAGACCGAAAGACCGGAAGACTTAACCGCAGAGAGCAGAGGCCACGGAGTTACGCAGAGATTAGCTTTAGCTTAACCGCAAAGACGCGAAGGCGCGGAGTACGACTTTAGCTTAACCGCGAAGACGCGAAGGCGCGGAGTAAGACTTAAGCTTAACCGCGAAGGCGCGGAGTTCGACTTTAGCTTAACCGCGAAGCCGCGAAGAATTCTTTGCGAATCTTTGCGTCCTTGCGTCTTTGCGGTAAAACCTCTGCGAAACTCTGCATCTCCCGTTCTCTGCGAGCGGTTAAGTAACTTTGCAATTCATATGATCACAACAACGAGTGTACAAGGGGATTTAAAAGAGATTGCAGAGAAGGTAAAGCAGGGAGTCCGTATTTCTGATGAGGATGCACTCCTTTTATTTGAAGAAGCCAGTCCGGGTTTTGTTGGCAGCCTCGCCAATCATATCCGCGAAAAATTACACGGCGATAAGGTTTTTTTCAACCGCAACTTCCATATAGAACCCACCAATGTTTGTGTGTTCAGCTGTAATTTTTGTTCTTACAGCCGCCTGTATGCGAAAAGAGAAGAAGGCTGGGAACTCAGCATCGACCAGATGCTGCATATGGTTAAACATTACGATGGACAACCCATTACAGAAGTCCATATTGTAGGTGGCGTGCATCCGAAAATGGACCTTCAATTTTTCGCTGATCTGCTGAAAGCGATCAAAGCGCATCGTCCGGAACTGCATATCAAAGCTTTTACAGCAGTTGAATACGATTATATGTTCCGTAAAGCGAAAGTGACGGTGGAAGAAGGATTAAAGAAATTGATCGAAGCGGGACTGGATAGTATACCCGGTGGTGGTGCAGAGATTTTTCATCCGGAGATAAGGGAACAGATCTGTGCAGATAAAGTAGATGCTGAAGGATGGCTGAACATACATGAAACCGCACATCGTTTAGGTTTACATTCCAATGCAACCATGCTGTACGGACATATTGAAAAATATGAGCATCGTATCGATCATATGAGAAGGTTGAGGGAATTACAGGACGGAACACATGGCTTTAATACATTCATTCCACTCAAATTCCGGAATAAGGATAATGATATGAGCAATGTTCCGGAAAGCACACATATCCAGGATATGAAAATGTATGCGGTCGCGAGGATCTATCTCGATAATTTTCCGCATCTGAAAGCTTACTGGCCGATGCTGGGAAGAGCAAATGCACAATTAGCGCTTTCATTCGGTGTAGATGATATTGATGGTACGATCGATGATACTACGAAGATCTATACCATGGCTGGCTCCGAAGAACAAAAACCTTCAATGACCACGGAGGAATTGGTAACACTTATAAAACAAGCAAAGCGCATCCCTGTTGAAAGAGATACGCTTTATAATGAATTAAATCGATTTTAAGATCACATCACCGGCCCTTCTTCGTCTTCCACGCGTTTATCCGGCTGAGCACCTTCATCAGTAGTAGCCAGTTCACTATTACTATCTTCATTCTCTACCACTCTTTCTTCCCTGATCTCTTCACGAGCTTCCTGGATTTGTTGCTTTTTTTCTTCCATTGCAGGCGGAGCTGCTTTTGGTTTCGGCGCGGTTAATTTTTTCGGTCTGGCTTTTGGCCTGGGAGCCTCTTGTTTTTTCGGAGCTGTTTTTTTTACTGCTTTTTTCTTTGGAGCAGACTTGCGTGATGAAACTTTGGAAGAGGCACTTTTCTTTTTCGGAGAGGATTTCTTTTTAGCAACGGGCTTTCTTTTTACTGCTTTTTTTGCCGTTTTTTTCTTTGGAGCAGACTTGCGTGCCGCAGATTTAGGAGAGACACGTCTCCTTTTCGAAGCTCTTTTCTTTTTTGATGCTGCCTTGCGTGCCGGAGCTTTAGCAGCGGCAGGTTTCTTTTTTGCTTTCTTTTTAGTAGCCATGGTAATAGAATTTAGAGTAATACTATTTTTTGGTGGGGTACTAAAATTACAAATTATAAGGAAACCATCAGCATTCAGGAAGACTTAATGGAACATTAATGGCCAGGCCGCCATCAGCAGTTTCTTTGTACTTATGATCCATGTCCTTTGCCGTATCCCACATTGTTTTGATCACGGCATCCAGGGATACTTTAGCAAAATCCGGGGTGCTTTGAAGCGCCAGTTGAGAAGCCGTAATGGCTTTGATAGCTCCCATGGTATTCCTTTCTATACAAGGAACCTGTACCAGTCCCGCAATGGGATCGCAGGTTAAACCCAGGTGATGTTCCATGGCTATTTCCGAAGCCATCATCACCTGTTTCTGGGTTCCTCCCATACATTCAGTTAATCCTGCAGCAGCCATAGCCGAAGAAACACCGATCTCTGCCTGGCATCCGCCCATTGCAGCAGATAAAGTAGCTCCTTTCTTAAATATGCTCCCGATCTCTGCTGCTGTCAACAAGAATTGAATGATCTTATCATCCAGGGAATCTTTAGACGATGGATGTTGTCCGAATGCTATATAATATTGCAGAACTGCAGGTATTACTCCTGCTGCACCATTGGTTGGTGCGGTAACAACCCTTCCAAAGGAAGCATTCTCTTCATTTACCGCTAATGCAAAGCAGCTTACCCAATCGAGGATATAATTGAAGTTTTGTCCGCCGGAACGTATTGCTTCCAGCCAGGACTCATAACTGGTATAAGGCTTATTCGTTAAAAGTTTTTTATTCAGCTCCGATCCTCTTCGCTTTACGTTTAATCCTCCGGGCAATACACCTGTGGTATGACAACCTCTGTAAATACATTCTTTCATTACCCTCCAGATATTCAAAACACCGGCTTTCGTTTCATCTTCTTTTCGCCAGGCATTTTCGTTCTCCATAACGATCTCACTAACGGATAAACCCGTTTTAATACACCAATGCAGAAGATCGTCAGCCGTATTAATCGGGAATGGAAGCTGCACTGCATTTTTTACTGCTCCATTTTCTCCGTCTTTAACTACAAAGCCACCTCCTACGGAATAATATGTTTCAGCAACCGACTGGCCATCGCGCGTCGAAGCAAGGAAAGTAAGCGCATTGGGATGAAAGGGCAATGATTCTGTAACGAGAAAGTCAATATCATTATTCGGATCGAAATCAGCTTCGTGCAATCCCAGAAGCACGATCTTTTTCATCGCTGCTATATCGCGGATCTTTGAATCGATCTGCTCAACAGCAAAAGTAACGGGATCATCTCCTGATAAACCTAACTGTACTGCAACATCGGTTCCATGTCCTTTTCCTGTTTTGGCCAGTGAACCATACAGCAGTACTTTAACTTCAGCAACCTTGAAAAGGAGATCCTTTTCTTTCAGCATTTCAACAAAACGCTGTGCTGCCCGCCAGGGCCCCAGGGTATGAGAACTGGAAGGGCCAACTCCTATTTTGAAGATATCAAAAACAGATATGGGCTCATGTGATGTCATTGTACATCTACTAGCTCGATCTCAAAGAAAAGGATCGAGTTTCCCGGAATAGGACCTGAATCTTTACATCCATATGCCAGTGATGAAGGAACGATCAGCTGGATCTTACCTCCTTTCTGAATGAGTGGTAATCCCAACTGCCATCCTGGTATAAAACCCGCTAATGGATAAAGGGCGGTTGGTGTTAGCTTTTGATCAAATATATTTCCGTTGAGCAATTTACCTGTATAAGTCACAGATACCTGTGAAGAAGATGTAGGTGTCGCCCCTGTACCCTGGGTTAAAATACGATAATACATCCCGCTGGAATGCTGAGCCACGATCATTGCATTTGCTGCGGCATAATCACGCATGGCCTGGTCTTCACTTTGAACTGTTTTATCCTTACAATCGCCACTATCCAGGCAACCAGCAGCTGTAAAAACTACCAGGGACAAACCCAGTAATAAAAATGTATTCCTGATCATATTAATTGTTATAACACATTAGAGACTATATAGTTTGATGAATCGCTGCAAAGCCATGAAATTAAGTATTGTTTTTGTTTTTAGCCAGCAATTCCCGGTAACGTTGCTCATTCATGTCCCACTTATGCTTAGCGGTAAAAACAGATATAAATATGACGATCAAAAGGATGCCGATCAGGATCACCAGTACCCCCGACTGATGCATATTAACTTCCATAGCTGCTCTTTCGAACCAGATCGAAATACCGGTAAACGCATTGATAAAGATGGCCCCCGCCAGTACTACTCCCAGTGGTAAACCAGCAGCCAGAGACCACATCAGTTTTCTTTTACGGGTCCTGTTCTGTTCCCAATACATCATGAATTTTTTCTCTTCATCGGTTAGCATAATCACTGTAAAATACGCGTGTTTCTTCGCTTGTACTCCCGGTTCAATTGATATATCTTGTACGGGTTAAACCATCAAGTTGTGAGACTTGCATCCCTGCTCGCCCAATTCCTATACACCAACAAGCGGCTCGATCTGCCTGGGATAGGCAGTTTTTTGCTCGATCCCTCAGTGGTTATTGAAGCACCTGATCCGCGCCAGGCCAAAGCTACGAATCTCGACGGTGTTACATTTGAACATAACCCAAGAATACAGGAATCTCCGGAGCTGATTGCTTATATAGCAAGCAATGCGGGTAAACTCAAAGCCCTGGCAGCAGCCGATCTTGATAGCCATATTGAATTAGCAAAACAATTTATAAATATTGGCAAACCATTTTTATTTGAAGGGATCGGTAGTCTTGCCAAACTTCAGTCAGGCACATTCACATTCAATCCCGGTCCTGCTATTCTTGAAAAAATTGCTGACGCAGCAGGCAGAGAACATCATACCAATTCAATAAGTGAGGAATCGAAACTTGACTATAAAAGCATCCTTTATCTTAAAAAGATAAAAAGGGGCTGGAAAAAACCAATTACCGCTTCTTTATTACTTGCCGGACTGGCAGTGGCAGTGCTGGGAGGTTATATCATTTATAAAAAAGGAGTGAATCAACGGAATGAAAATGTAGATAAAGCGCCTGAACTGGTTTTATCACAGCAAACCACAGTTCCTGTTGCTGACCCTGTAAAAAATATTCCTGTCAATCAACCCACAACAAATAACGGCACCTACAAATTCATTGTAGAAACTGCCGATAAAAAAAGAGGGCTCGACCGTTTTGAATTATTGAAAAGCTGGGGACTTCCTGTTCAAATGGAAACCCCCGACTCGGTCAATTACAAATTATTCTTCATTCTTCCAGCGCAAGCGATCGATACTACCCGGTTACTGGATTCATTAAAGAGACTTTACACCCCTATCGGAGCAATGGCCTCCATCGAGAAATAACTCCGGCACCAAATTGGTTTTATTCCTTGCATGAAATATTCCAATGATGCGAGTTCGCGGTTTCGTGGCATTCACACATTATCGTCGCTGATGGATAACCGTTTCCGGATCCCCGGCACAAATATTCATTTTGGTTTTGATGCGTTGATCGGATTAATACCAGGTGTAGGTGACCTGATATCATTTCTTATATCTGCTTATATTATTTCAGTCGCAACAAAGAATGGTGCCAGTGGCTATGTGCGATCCAGAATGATATTAAATGTAGCAGTCGATACCATTATCGGCGCCATTCCCTTTATCGGGGATATTTTCGATGTGGGATTTAAAGCCAATCAGAAGAACATGCGTTTGCTCGATCAGTATTTCAATGAAGGCAAACACAAAGGAAGTGCGAATAAGGTTATTATTCCTGTTACCATCGCTATCATAGCAATTTTAGCTGTTATAGTGTGGGGATTCTATAAACTTATAGTCTGGATTTTTTAAATTTAACAGCAGATGAAATCGCTCCTTCTTCTTCATGGCGCACTCGGTTCTGCTGACCAGTTCAAGCCACTTTATGAATTACTGAAAGATGATTACAAGGTCCATTCACTGAATTTTAGCGGACATGGAGGAATGTCGTTTCCCGATCAGGGATTTTCTATTCCGCTGTTCGGACTTGAAGTGCTGGATTATATGGAACAGCATCGGATCGAAAAAGCTTCTTTCTTTGGCTATAGCATGGGTGGGTATGTGGCAATGTACCTTGCAAAAAAACTTTCCGGCAGAGTAGAATCTGTAATCACCCTGGCTACAAAATTTCATTGGGATAAGGAGATCGCAGCCAGGGAATCGACAATGCTGGATGCAGCTATTATTGAACAAAAGTTACCCGCCTTTGCTGCGCAGCTTAAAGAACGACATACACCCGACAACTGGAAAACATTATTAGATAGAACAAAAGAACTACTGGAAGGATTGGGTAAAAAAAATGAACTCACGGAAAAAGATTATCAAACGATAGAAACCCCCGTTCTATTACTGCTCGGCGATCGCGATAAAATGGTTACACTCGAAGAAACACTGAATGTTTATAAAAGCCTGCCAAATGCACAATTCGGAATTTTGCCGGGAACAGCACATGCGTTTGAAGGGGTCGATACCGGACTTTTAAGTTCATTGATTAAATATTATCTTTGACCGCTTTAGTTCAGATGATCATCAGTTGTTTATTCTTCTGTTCCTTGTTCGTCTGTTCATCTGTTCTTCTGTTCTTCAAGGTCCTGTGGCCGAGTGGCTAGGCAGAGCTCTGCAAAAGCTCCTACAGCGGTTCGAATCCGCTCGGGACCTCACCGTTCATCAGCCGCGAAAGCGGCTTTTTTAATATCAAGCTTATGAGCCGTATTGCAGAATCAGAATTGATCATCAATCCACGGGGTGCTGTATATCATCTCGATCTTCGCCCGGATGAGGTGGCCGATACTGTTATTACCGTCGGAGATCCCGATCGCGTAAAGGAAGTAAGCAAATATTTTGACTCCATTGAAGTAAAACGACAGCACCGCGAATTCATTTCCCATACCGGCTATGTCGGTAAAAAAAGGATCACCGTGCTTTCCTCTGGTATTGGTCCCGATAATATCGATATCGTCGTTAACGAGCTCGATGCATTAATAAATATCGATTTTGAAACAAGAGAGATAAAGAAAGAGCTGGGCTCCATCAATATTATCCGGATCGGTACTTCCGGTTCTTTACAGGCGGATATCCCTGTTGATAGTTTTGTTGCATCTACGCACGGACTCGGTGTCGACAACCTGCTGAATTTTTATCGCCACGAACAAAATGAACAGGAAAAAGAATTATTGCATTCTTTCGTCACACATACACAAGTGCACGGACAAATAGGCAATCCTTATATCAGCAGCGGATCAGCATCGCTGATCAAACATTTTGTAGATGGATTTCACCAGGGGATCACTGTAACCTGTCCGGGTTTTTATGGCCCCCAGGGAAGAATCCTTCGTTTAGGTGTAAAAAATCCTGAGCTAGTGAATCGTCTCACTGATTTCCGTTTCGGCCGGCACAGGATCACTAATTTTGAAATGGAAACTTCCGCAATTTATGGCCTCGGAAAACTATTAGGGCATCATTGCCTGGCCATTAATGCGATCGTTGCCAACCGCGTTAAAAAAGAATTCTCAAAAGATGGTAAAGCAGCGGTAGAAAGCCTGATCAAACGATTTATAGAAATTTTTGACAAGTCAATCTAGCATGAAAATAGTTTTTCATAAATACCAGGGCACCGGTAATGATTTTATCCTGATCGATAACCGTTCCGGCGAATATTCTTCACTTACAACTGAACAGGTGCGCAGACTTTGCGACCGCCGTTTCGGTATCGGGGGTGATGGATTAATGCTGCTGAACGAAAGAAATGGATATGATTTTGAAATGAAATATTTCAATTCGGATGGTAAAGAAGGAAGCATGTGTGGAAATGGTGGGCGTTGCATGATCAAGTTCGCTTATCACCTCGGAATTCACCGCGAGCTTTATAAATTTCTCGCATCTGATGGCATGCATGAAGGAGAGATCGATATGGATGGTATTGTTTCCCTCAAAATGAAAGATGTAAAAACGGTCAGAAAATTTCACAATGATTTTATTCTCAATACCGGTTCGCCGCACTATATTAAAATGGTAACCGGTGTGATGGATATGGATGTTTATAAAAAAGGATACGAGATCCGTCACAGCAAAGAATTCGAAGAAGAAGGGATCAATGTAAACTTTGTTGAACAACTGGAAGAACCTGATAAGATCATTGTCCGCACTTTTGAAAGAGGTGTGGAAGATGAAACGTGGTCATGCGGTACAGGTGTAACTGCTGCGGCGCTGGTATGTTTTCATAATGAAAATGGCTTTAATGATGTTGAAGTGAAAACGCTGGGCGGTATGATCACAGTCGAATTCGACCGCATCGATGAGAACAAGTATGAAAATATATGGCTGTGCGGACCAGCTGAAAAAACTTTTGACGGCAGCATTGATTTAATGAAAAATTAATAATGAATAGTGAATAATGAATAACTTAGCGCAACTTCACTATTAGTTGATCATTCTTAATTTTTCTCTGAATTCGTGATCCGTTATTTCAAAAATATCAACCAGCAAACCGTTGAGATCGACCATCCGGAAAGCGGTATCTGGGTCAATGTATCACCTCCCCTTAAAAAAGAAGAATTCACTGAGCTGTCAGAAGCACTTGAAATTCCGGTCGACTTCCTGACCGACTCGCTGGATATCGATGAAAGAAGCCGTTTCGAGGAAGACGATAATGTAAAGCTGATCGTGATCAAAACTGCAACGGAAAACGATTCTTTCAATGAAAGTGACGCCTATTATATCACTATTCCGATATGTATCATCCTTACGCATAACCAGATCGTGACCGTAAATTCTTTCGACAACCCTGCCATTAAAAAATTCCTGACGTCTTTCCAGAATCGTGATACCGATAAAAAGAATATGATGGTGCTGAAGATCTTTGAAAAGATCGTTCAGAATTTCATGGATCACCTGAAAGAGATCAATCAGCGCAGGAATATCCTAGAACAAAAGCTTTATGATGCTAACAGGAACGAGCACCTGCTGCAATTAATGCGTATCCAGAAAAGCCTTGTTTATTTTGTTACCGCTTTGCGCTCGAATGAAATGCTCATGATGAAAATGACGCGCACCGGTTTCCTTTCTTTGAATGAAGAAGAAAAAGAATTACTGGATGACCTGGTGGTCGACAACTCGCAAGCCCTGGAGATGGCGAATATTTACAGCAACATCCTTAGCAGCACCCTGGATGCATTTGCAGGAATTATTGCCAACAACCAGAATGAGGTGCTTAAAAGGTTATCAGTGATCACGATCGTATTGACTTTACCGGTGCTGGTAGCCAGCATTTACGGAATGAATGTTCCGATACCTTACCAGCATTCGAGGCTTGCCTTTTATATGCCCATTGGATTATCACTCGTTATTTCATTGTTCATAGGATGGTTCTTCCTGCGTAAAAAAATATTCTAGCATGCCTCTTTTTAATGTCCGCGTCTATGGCATCCTCATCAATGAAAAACAGCAGGTGCTTACAGGAGATCTTTTGATCCGCGGAAATTATTATACAAAGTTTCCGGGCGGCGGACTCGAATTTGGTGAAGGTACCCGCGAATGTCTTGTCAGAGAATTCAGGGAAGAAATGGACCTGGCAGTGGAAGTCGGCGATCATATTTATACCACCGATTTTTTTCAGCAGTCCGCCTTCCATACAGACCACCAGATCATCTCTATCTATTATTATGTAAAAGCGCTCGAACCGATAAAGGTGCCGCTTCGAAGCAGGCCATTCGATTTCGATGAAAAGGAAATGAAGATCTATGAAGAATCGGGAGAAATTGAGACCTATAGGTTTATTGACCTGAAAGAGTTCTCGGAAGAATCAGTTTCTCTTCCTATAGATAAAGTCGTTGCACGCCTGCTAGACACTAGCCATTAGTTGCTAACGCTTAGCTTTCCATAGCAGCTTTTTTCATTGCAGCAGCATGTTCATCTCCCAGGTATCTTTCTATCCATCCGTGTACAAGGTAAATTACCGGCGTAAGGATGATTGCCATTAGAAACTTGTAAATATAATTTCCAACACAAACGGTCATCACCAGCGCAAGCGGCCAGGCTTGTCCCTGATTTGTTGAAATTCTTGGGCCGATATAAAATGCGATAAATAAAACGACGAAGCTGTCTACGAACTGTGAGACGATCGTTGAACCGGTGGCTCTCAGCCAGATATTTTTTTCGCCCGTAACTTTTTTGATCTTGTGAAAAATGTAAACGTCCAGCACCTGCCCTATTAAAAAAGCAATCAGCGATCCTATGATTATCCATTGACTTTGTCCGAAAATGGCACGGTATGCTTTGTTCGCATCCGGAACTCCCTGCTTCGTATAATTTTCGACCCAAAATCCAGCTGGCTGTAGATGGATAGCTCCCTGGAACATGATAAAAGCATAAATGATCAATCCGATGGCAAGAAAAGAAAGAAAGCGAACTCCTTTCATGCCATAATATTCATTGATGAGATCGGTCATGATGAACACAACCGGCCATAACAAAACTCCTGCTGTAAGATTGAATGAAAACTCATTTCCGAAAATATGGAGCCTGATAGGATTCACACCCAGCGTACCTTCCAGGGAAAACAGCTTAACGCCCATCAATTCTGCAATAAGTGCATTCGCAATAAAAAAACCGCCCAGTATAATGAAAAGTCTTGTCGGTTTATTCTTAATGATTGTATGGATCATAAGCCAATTTGCGAATAAAGCTGGTTTACATAAACAATATAAGCCAATAATGCCAATAAGCTGATCATATTCGCCGCGATGAGCCAGGCCGGAACAAGAGTTGCCGGTTTTTTTCCTGCGATCCATAATACGAGGTAGCATAATAAGGTAAACGGAACGATGATCATTCCCATAAAATATCCAATGGTAATGATCGTGGAGACAAGATTCTGATCATTGATCCAATCCTTCACCAGCAGGGATAGTGCAAGCAGAAAGAAAATGCCGCAAATAAAAGCAAGTCGGGATAAGAATTTTAACCAGCGCATTTGATTGCGAAAAATAGCATTATTTTGTCAACTTAATAACCTGGCAAGCATGAAGAATCCCCTGTTGAAAAAGGCCCTGCCGCATATCATCGCAATCGTATCATTCCTGCTCATTTCTGTTATTTTCTGCAAACCCGTCCTGGAAGGCAA